>Ga0134127_10000977_pt1 | contig 22477 bp, 38 predicted proteins | sample KB31753_FD_96459 | JGI IMG/M metagenome (GOLD analysis project Ga0134127, IMG submission 96459) | Terrestrial soil microbial communities with excess Nitrogen fertilizer from Kellogg Biological Station, Michigan, USA - KB3-175-3 | ecosystem: Environmental > Terrestrial > Soil > Unclassified ... | reverse complement strand
TCGGCGGCAGCCTTCTCCGCTGTGCGCTTGCTCTCTGCGAGGTAAGCCTGTGCACGGTCGAGAGCACCAGCCCGTGCGATTGCTTCGACCGTGCGAGACTTCACTTGCGCACCTCCACGGGGACGGGTGAGGCGATGACAGCGAGGTGACGGTTCATCTCCTTGAGTTCCGCCCCGATTAAGATAAGGGTGAGGGCGATGATGTACAGAATGAAGGTCTTCATTTGGCCACCTGCTGCGGTCCGACGACCGTCGCAACACGGCCATCGGTGTCACGGTACCACTTGTCGATTTGCTGGGCAGCCTGCGCTTCGTTGCGGAAGAATCGCAGGTGAGTGACGTTCTCTTCGGTGATGTGGATGTAGTAGCCGGTCATGGCGTCACCTTCTTGCGCTTCGCCAGCTTGCGGACGAGGCCCGCGCCGATGAGGTCGGCAATCTGGTTGAACGTGAAGCCATCGTCGTTGAGCATGGCCAGCGTGACGACGCCAGCTTCACGATTCGTGAAGTTGAGAATCCCACTGTCGTCGTCCCATCTGAGACGCCGGGCCAGAAGCGTCGGAAGAACGGTGAGAGCGGACGGTTCCAGTAGATGTTTGCCGAAGAGATGAAACGAGAACTCCCGGTCACGCTTCTTCCACTCGCCGCTGCCGGAAATGTCGCAGTAGACACCGAGGCAGCAGAACCTGTCGCCCTTGCGCAGCCAGTCCGGTGTCTGCTTGTACTTGTCGGACCGAAGGGCAGCAATCAGCTTGCGCTCTTCGGCGTTCGTGAGGACACGGGGTTTGCTCATGACTGAGTCTCCTTTCGATTGTAGCAGTCGCAGTGCTTCGCGGAGATGCCGGGTGCGTTGCGAAGGATGCAGATGGGACAGCGGATGCAGCCATTGCGGTGCCACCACGTGCGCCAGCGGCGATACCGCTCGTGCCAGCGCGTCTCAGCGGTTGGGTACCAGACGAACGTGAAGAACAGGACGCAGCACCACGGGATGCCACTGTGCAGGCCACAGCGGATGTTGTGCCGCCAGTACGGCATGCGCTGGTCCACGCGCAGACGGATGGTCTGGTTGAGGTATCTCTTGAGCCCGTGCATCAGACACTCGCGACCTTGACGAAACGCTTGGTCGCGCGGTACCAGCGACGCAGCACCCTCGCCTTGTGCGTCACTTCCCACTCGGCGATGGCGGCCAAGAGGGCGGCGCGACGTCCGTCAGCCTCAGCATTGCCACGGTTTTCGGGGTAGATGAAGAACACCCACTGTTCGAGCGCGCTGTCGGCGTCCACGATGAACGTGCCGGTGGGCGTGGTGACCTTGGCGGTGTAGTCGCGGCCGTTGTCAGCGCGAAACACTCTGTTGATGCGCCGCATCTGCATCTTGCAGACCGTGCCGACGAGACACGCACCGCGCGTGCCATTGCTCGTGTCGTACGTGCTGCCGTCGAACGAGCCATCCACGATGGCGCGCTTGAGACCGTCCACCTCTTTCGGGAGGGACGTGAGGACGTTGAACAGTTCGGACTTCACATCATCGGGCATCTTCATGGTGTTGCTCCTTTCAGAAGCACGTATCACACGTGCAGTAGAGCCGCTTGCCGCTCTCGCAGCGAGGGCTTGGGTGACGGCTGGGTCCGGGCGGGCGGGGCACGTTGCCCATCGCCCGCTGTGCTGCTGGCATGTACTCGGGGTCGTCGATATCGACGCCCTTGGCACGTGCCGCTTCATCCCACTCGCGAGGGCTCACGAGGGCTGACGAAGACGGGCTTGGTCACGCTGCCATGCATCGACCGCCTCCTTCGCCTCACGCAGGCCGATGCGCGGCTTGCCCGTGTCGGGATTGGTTCCGATGGGGCAGTCACGCAGCGCCTTGATGAGGGCAATCTTGCCGGAGAACATGCCCTCGCTGGGGATGTTGTGCTTCTCCGACACAGGTTCGCCCGAAGGCAGCGGGCAGAGGGTGTCGATGAACTTGTCCACTTCCTTGCGGGCGGCGACTGCGGCATCCGAAGCACGCGTGAGTTCTTCCATCGCGTACTCCAGCTTCGCGACAGCGGTGTGGAACTTCTGGCGTGTCGTGGCCTCGGGGTACATGTTTGCTCCTTTCGATTGGAAGTTAGGTGCGGAGACGGAACCTCAATCCAACCTCTCCGCTTGATGCGCCCCGTTGATTGCGCATCTTCCCACGTTGTAACGGCCGCAGGCATGCCACTCCCGATGCTAGCATCGCCCGGAGTCGAACCGGGTGCGGCCGTTGTTTACGGGCATGGTGTGCTGTTGTTCCTGCCACGGTGGTCCGTTGTCCGGGCCGTGAGGCAGCCTAACATGCCCTTACTTGACGGGCACCAGCAGGAGGTTGCTGGCGTCCGTCTCCATCTTGCTGCGCTCGTCCGCGTTCGTGAGGCCACGAGCGACCGCCGTGAATCCGGCGAGCCAGTCGTACCGCGAACCCGTGACGTTCTTCTCTTCGCGCAACATCGCGTCGAGGGCCAGCGTCACCTGCGACTGCGTGAACGTGCCCTTGAACGCCTTGTACGCGAGGTCCAGAGTTTCCAGCTTGGCCGCACTCGTCGTGCCCGTGATGGGCACCGCCATGTCGGCCTTCGCTGCACGCACCGCTGCCACGAACCCGCTCACATCGTTCATGGTGTTGAGCGTTTCGAGGAACCTGCGGAACGTGTGCAGTGCACGCTGCGGGCCACGGCCAGCGTGCCGGGTGCGGAACGTGTTCACTTCCTTCGCTCCCCACACGTAGTGGTTGCCGCAGGCGCGGTCGAACATGAACGTGGTGTAGCCGAAGGACTTCGCGCCGGTCTCGCTGTTCCACGCGAAGAACCCACGATTGAACTGCTCGCCGTCCACGTCGAACGAGGGGTTGTCGAGCGCGTCACCCCTGTCGATGAAGAACGCGAACATGTCGCGGTCACCAGCGTACAGGCCGCTGGGCACTAACTGTGCGCCCCACTGGCCGCCTTCGTACGCCACAGGATTGCGCCAGCCGGGCGGCAGATACTCGGCCAGCGTGTTCGCGAGGTCGTAGTCCCACAGGCGACCGTACGACTCGCCGTGCAGGGCTCGGAGTGTGCGACCACCATCGTCGTCGGACGTGAGCAGCACGCGCTGCCGTGCGTCCACGTCGCCCTCGTCGATTGCCTTGTGCAGGCGGTCGTTCAGCACGTCGCTGCCGATGCTGGGGGACAGCTTGGCCAGCAGGTCACGCGGCACGCCCAGCTTGTTGCACAACTGGCCAGCAGACCAGTGTGTGAACGATGCGACACCGCCAGCAGCACCATGCGCAGTGAGCGTGCCGTTCACACGGAGCGTCACGTCACGCATGGCCAGCATGCCGTCGGTGGAACGCTGACGCCGACGCAACACCGCGTTGCGTAGGTCGCCGAGCGTGCGGAACCGTTCGTCCGCTGGGCGGGTTGCCCACTGCTTGTGCGCTTGATTGAGGACTGTCACTTGGGCCTCCGAATGAGTGTGGACAGGAACTTGCGAGCAGCGTAGGTCTCGCTGTCGCAGTGGACGTTGCTGCTCGGGATTGCGGGGATGACCTTGTGCGTGGGCTGGACCCTCGCGGTTGCCTTGCGCATGCGCTGCACGTATCCGCTCACGACCGAGGGCTGAATCACGCGGGTTCCTTTCGACATTCGCGTTCACAGCGTTCGCACAGCACGGGCGTGCCGGGCGTGTCACTCTCGCGCTTGAGGCGCGACACTTCGCGGACGTTGCAACGTCCGATGCTGCTGTTGTGGCCCTTGTAGCACTCGCAGCGCCCAGCGAACAGCACGGGGTGGCGTGGACATGGAGTCACGCGCCCGTCCACGTGTTTCGTGCGCCACAGGCACGTCTTGTGCGTGCAGTAAAACTGTGGGCACATGCGCTTCTGCTCTGCCACGCGAGCAGCGGTGGACATGTAGCGGCGAGTCGGGGCCATCAGAACCCTCCATCATGAAGCGCGCGGAGTAGTTCGACCGCACCGGCCGCAGACTGCGCGAAGTGTACGGTATTGCCGAAGCGGATTTCCCATTCGTGCTCGGCGACTTGAGTGATTTTCCAGTTCATGCCGCAGCCTCCACGAAGCCGCTCGATTCACCCTTCGCGCGGCCCTTCGCACGCAGTCCCACGATGACGCTCTTGGCATCGAGGAACCGCAGGTCAGACAGGTCGCCGTCGATAACGGGGAAGCCGTTCCACGTCTCGGGCAGCGGTTGGCCCTTGCGTGTCGCGAATACGACCGCGACGTTTCGACCACGTGCTAGCTCGGCCATTGCCCACACGCGGTTGGTTTCTGACAGGGAGAATGTCAGGTGGTAGTTTGGGGGCATGTTCATGCGGTTCGGGCGCTTGGTGTAGTCGTAAAACTGGACGTGCGGGAACATCTGCGGGAGCGTGAAGCCGAGCCGGCCTTTCATGCGTTCCCAAGGGATATCGGACGTGCCGTTGAGTCGCACGCATGGTATCAGGTTGCGCTTCGCGGCACGCTTTTCGAGCCTGCGGATATCGTCCGCAAGCATTTCGACGAATGCGATTGCGTCGTCGAAAAAGAGTCGCGTCTTGCGCATGCGCCCTTCGCGGACGGGCTTCATGACACCGCGTCCGGCCGTGAACAGGCACGCAGCGCGACAGCCTGCGCTTGCGTGCGGACACAGGTTGCCTAGTCCGCTACCGTCCGAGGGCACAAGATACAGGATGCCCGTCAGGTAGCCGCGCGCTTCGCCTTTGACGGTTTTGGCGTCGTGAGAGATTGCGAGTAGGTTCATATTGCATCCACTCCGCACGCAGCGTGGAACGTGTCACGCTCGAATCGGGGATTGTCTCGCGCAAGGGTAAGCGAGATAGCGTAGACGCATGCGAGCCATGCGCGCCCTTCGGGGCCAATGTACTCGGCGCGGTTGGGTTGGGTACCACGCAGGGCACGGGCGAGTAGGACATAGTCCTTCCGGGTCATGGCGTCACTCGCTTTCGCAGCAGCCGGTACGCTGCACGCGGCCACACGTCGGGCACGCGGGGTGGGCGGAGAGATACGCTTTGATTTCGTCCGCCTTCTTCTGGAACATGGCACGCTTGGCCCCTCGCGAGTCGCGTGCTGCCTGCTCAAAAAAGGCTTGCAGATTGGGCCAATGGGGCTCGCAGTTGACGGATTTCATGCCGTACCGTCCTTTCGCCGTTCGGGCATGGTACTGCCGCTGTTTCGCGCTTTCGCGCTCTTCGGGCGTGCTGTTGCAGCACGCTACAGCGGTTCCCCCTGTGCATCGTAGGTGTCAGCCGGTCATCGCTGCGCGGGGATGGTACTCCCGCTGGAAGCGCCTCACGCACTTTGCACAGTCTCGTCCCTTGCGGGTCACGTGCACTAGTGCGAGCCTTTTGGTGGGTTATACGGCGCAACCGCTCCGCTCGCCTTACGCTGGGGGTTTAATCGGCAAAATGGGACGGTGTACCGTGCATTTTGCTCGCTTGGGGCTCGGGGCTAACATTGGCGCAAATAGGTGCGTTCTGCACTGTACCGTGATACACTGGCGAGGATACACACTCCGCGCAGTTTGAACGGCTTGGGGCACTTGAACGCACGTCCCACGCTAGGGACTGGCCGTTACGCTCCGAGCAATCGCCCACGCTTTTGCGTGGCCGTGCTTCCCTATGTCTCGGCACAAGGTATGCTTACGCATCCGTAGGGGTGCGGGGCTCGTCGCGTCGTTTCCACGGTACACCGTGGTCGTTTCGCGTGCCTGTCTCTCGGCCGCCTACGTTCCGTTGTGCTGTCCGTCCGCCTATGCATCCCCAAGGGGACCGTGCGCCTAGCACTGTGCATATTCGGCTTTGCGGGTCCGTCCTGTCCTGTCCGCCTGCCGTTCCCTCGACGGCGGATACACTGTGCACTGGCCGTGCCAATCGGCTAACTTGTTGCGGCACAACGATGCGATAACCGACTCTCACGATTTTCATTGCAGAATCGCATTGCACTAGGTGCATTATGCACGATGCCGAGGGTGCGAGTCAAGTAGAACCGCGTGCGCGCGTGCGATTGCGCGCGCTGCGGAACGCGTGAGCGTGTGCAGGTGCGTTCGACGCAAGGCTCGGAGACGCGCGCGTCTCCACGTATGCGCACGTGCGCGAGCAAGGTCCGTGCCAGTGAGTGGTCAGTTTCTGACCAGTGCTGGTCAGATTTTGACCAGTGCAAGATGCATGCCTGATTCTTGCATTCTGCAATCCCCCTTGGGTGATTTTGCCCTATCGCGAGATTTAACATCGCGCGCGAAGATTTAACACGCGCGTGCGCGATTTACGCGTGCGCGTGTGGTATACTACTAGTGGGAGAACTGCGTTTTGCAATGCACTCCAGTGCGATTTGCACGGCTGGGACCCTCGCGTGCGCTGTGAACCGCGCGCGTATCCCATTGCGCGTGTGTGCGTTGCGCGAATCACGGGCGCGTGTGCGCGGTCCAAGCCTGCGCCCGCGTGCGCGCATTATGCGTGCGCCCGCCCGCGCGTCTGTGCCGGGGCCACCGAGGCCCCCTACGACCCGCCATCGGTGCGCGTAGGAAATACCAGACCCCGAGACACCGGAAAACTGGACCCTATGCCAACCGCGAGGGTCCTCTTAAGACTAATCGCCGGATAGATATACGTCGAACGAGCGAGCGACCGCGAGAGCCGAGTCGAGTCGAAGGCTCGACGTATCTATATGTTCTACTAAATGTATATTTAGTTAGGGGAAGTAGAATACCCCCGGACGACCCCAAAGGAGCCTCATGTCACCCGACAAGCCGAAGTCGAACCTCCGGGCCACTAAGCAGTGGCAGAGGGAGGTCGCGAGGCGCGAGTACCTCCGGCACCCGGACGCGAGCATCGCGGACGTAGCTCGTGAGACTGGAGTCGCAGTACGCACTGTCGCCCGCGCCCGAGAGACGCTGGTCAGGGAGGGGCTTTTGCCCCCCGGCCGGAACAATCCCGAGTCCGGGGCGGACGCTGTGGCCCTCGCGGTCGCGGTGAAAGCTCTTGGGTCAGGTGACCCACCCGCCGAGGGTACAGACGACGATGGGCCAAATGACCCACAGCCTGCCGACAAGCAGGCTGCGAGCGAAGCGAGTCAGCCTGCGCCGAGGATGCACAAGACCGGCACGGTAGACGGCGAAGCTCTCCGTCAAATGAGCCAGATGCTCGACGACCTCGCCGACGAAGACGACGACCTCACCCGTAAGCGCATGCTCAAGCAGGTGAAACGGTTCGCCTTCGACCCCTCGCTCCATCCAGACACGCGCATGAGCGCGTCCCAGCTTTGGGCGAAGCTGCTCGACATGGCCCGGACCAAGGACCTTGGCCCCGGAAAGCCCCTGACGCTCGCCGCAGCCATCGAACGCTGCACCGACTTCCTCAACGCCTGCGGTCCACACGTCTACGTTCCCGCTTTCTACGCCGCCTCCGGCTTGGAGATGCCCGCCGATGGCCAAACTAGCCCTTCCGTGGACGCGTCCTCGCCTCCATCGCCACCTGCTGAGCCTGCTGGACCGCCCAACAACGACGCTGGTCGCCAAGAACAAGCGTGATGACGCTGCCGGCGTGGATTTCGACGACAACTTTCCGCCGCGCTACGTGAAAATCGAAATCGACCTCAACAATCACGAGGACATTGTCGAGTTCGTCATCCACGAACTGATGCATGTGACCCTTTCCGAACTCGCACGGGGCAAGTTCGATGAAAACCTCGAAGAGGTCTTCGTCCTCAGCCTCTCGTCCTACATCAGCGGTTGGGTCATGAAGTCCCCACAACGCTTGAAACGCTGGACGAAGCTCATCAATCAGAAACTGGTCGAAGCCGCCAAGGCTCTCGAACCAATCCCGCTCGAAGAAAGGGTGGTCCGCTAGTGTTCCACTACGGTTGCACGTTCCCTGACTCCCTCCACGCCATCGAGTACATCCGACGCCCCGAGTACATCACCATCAGGGGCTTTCCGGAACGGTACTTCCTTATCGCCGAGGTGAAGTATCGAGGCAAGCGGCAAATCTTCCGACTCGACCGCTACGGTGCACCAGACGAGTACACTATGGTGGAACTGGAGCGCAAACTGCTCGCGTGGAAGAAGGCGCGGGACGCTGAGGCCCTCTGATGTTCTCGACTCTTCTCGACTTCATCCGTCAGTTCTTCGACCTCTTCGTCTGGTGGACCATCATCCAGCCGTGGGAACAGGGCATCCGTGTCCGCCTCGGCAAGGGCCGCACGAAACTCGGCCCCGGCATGCACTGGAAAATCCCCTACGCCGACCTCATCTACCGCCAGACGACTCGCCGTCGATACTCCGGCTTCGGCCCAGCTACGCTGACGACCCGCGATGGCCACACCATCACGCTCGCTGGCGCTGTGGGCTACAGTATCCGTGACCTTGACCGCCTGTACGACGCACTCCAGCACCCGGAGGACTCCCTCCACGCCATCATCTCCGGCAAAGTGGCTGAGTACGTCACCACGCACGACCTCTCCGACTGCACGCCCGAACTCATTACCGCCAAAGTGCGGCCCAAGCTCGGCCTGTCGAAGTTCGGCCTGCGCAACGAGCACTTCACGCTTTCAACCTACGCTCGCGTGAAGACGTATCGCCTCATCATGGACCAGCACCCCGGTACGTGGGGCGATGCACTCGAAACGGAGAGAACAAAGGCATGAGGCGCACATGGACGGTCGAGTCATCCATCTGCTTCCTACTGACGGCCGCACCCATACGCTGCACACGACCCCGCACCAAGCATTCGACTGTTGGTGCGAGCCGAACCGCCTAACTTGGTTGTGGGACCACAATGCACATCTCGTCCTTGTGGTCGAGCACAACGAACCTTTTGACTGGCCCGCCGAGGGTCAAGGAGCACCCAATGGCTTCTAGCTATTGCCGCAACTGTAGCGCCAAGAATGCGACCGTCGCCGAGTGCTACAACAACACCTGCGACGACTGCGAGGCCGCACGCAAGACTGCTGCGGACAACTTCCGCAAGGACAACCCGACCGCTGACGAGTCCGCTGCACTCTACGCCGGCCGTCTGGCCCTCGCGCAGCGTGCAACCCATCCCCGTCAGACGTTCGTGAACCCCTCAGCCTTCAACCGGTTCGACAGGAAGCCCTCCTAATGAAGGGCATCCATGTGGAGCCCTCGTGGCTCTACACGGACCGCGAGGGCAAGACCTGTTGTAGACCACCTCGTATTGCAGTAGCCACTCGCCTTATTCATCTTGGCGCGTGGTCTGTCTGGTGGGTCTCACTCCGAAAGCACTGGTGTCTCTCACACAGCCGGTGCAACTTCACGAAGTTTGAAGAGTGGCGTATCGAGACCCCTCGGGGTTTCCTCGCCCTAGAAAGGACTTTCCGATGAGTGCACACGAAGTCAACGACCCCGGCGTCTCAGGCAAGCTCACGCCCGTCATCACCGAAGACGGCAAGCGCATCTACATCCGCGAGGGTATGGATGTTCGCGAAGCCTTGAAGCTCGGGCAGGCGGCCCTTGATGCGCACGACAAGCGCATCATGACTACGACCATCGGCGGCAAGCGGTTCCCGACCTACGAGTCGAGCCCCGTCATCGCGCGTGAAGCCGCGCGGACGTTCGCAGCCATCGGTGCCGAAGTCGAACTCGCGCTCAAGGGTAAGAAGCCAGACGTGGTCATTGCACCTGCTTCGGGCTCGCCCGTCAGTGGCCCCGGTATCCCGCAGGGCACCGTCGTGGTCAAGGTCACGAAGCCCATCCGCGAGAAGTACCCCATCCAGTTCAACATTCGCCTTCTGTGGATTCGTCTGCGGAACGTCCTGTTGAACACTCTGGAGCGGCTGCGTAAGTTCCTTCGCCGCATCTAAGGAGTCACATGCTCAACGCCAAGCAGCACATGCGCGAGTACCTCACCCTCATCGGCCCGTGGATGGCTGGTGAGTGGGACGAGAACTCGTTCGCTTCACCCGCTGCGAAGAAGTACCGCAACGACCCCTCGCACATGATTTTCACCATCCCCACTCGCCCATTGCCCGGCCTCGTCGAGTCTTTCCTACTCGGCTTTGAGCACCGCACCGCGCTGGTAGATGTCATCGCGTGGGTCGAGAAGTTCAACGCAGCCGCAGAGCGATTCAATCGCACGAATGGAGACCGTCTCCCTTCATGCATGGTTGCTCACGGCGTCATCGGTAAGACAGGCAGTGGCACGTTGAAAGATGTATGGCGACAGGCTGTGAGCCTAGTCGCGTAAGGAGCCTTTATGGCCGTTACCACAGACTTCGGTTGGGACCTCACGGCCGAACGTGACGTGTGGCGTGCGGCCTGCGCTCCGAATCACTGGTTCGGTCCTGATGGCGTTACCCCTTCAACGCACAAAGACTCCCTCTGGTGGTTTCTAAACCTCGCGTGGGGTGCGAGAGCGTTTCTACGCTCCCACCCCGCCGAGCCACAGTGGCTGTACGAGCCCATCCACCACCCCTATTGCTCGTGGCTTCAATACCACTTGCTCCGGTGGAAGGCGCTTACGCTCGCACAGGGCGAGCCCGAGCAGTACCGCATCATGTCCCTGCTCCCCCGTGGCTACGGCAAGACCGTCTCCGCAACCAAAGCAGGCTCCCTGTGGTCACACCTCGACGACCCCAAGATGACTACGCTCATCGGGTCGGCGACTACCAATCTTTCGGAGGATATCCTTGCCTCCATCGCCGCCATCATGAACGGCGAAGGTGAACTCGCGCGTGAGTCGTGGTTCACTTGGCTCTACGGCAACTGGCGCGTAGGCGCGCAGTCGTGGAAGCCGAAGGAGTACATCAAGCACGCGTACCGTGGCGCTGACGCCGTCTCCGAGGGCTCCTTCGAGATGACCTCAGCGGACGTTGGTATGACCGGCTATCACCATCGCCAGCACTGGTGGGATGACCCCATCTACGCGAACAAGCTGCGCGACGGCAAGATGGCCTACCTGCGCTCCGTGCACACGGCCTTCAACGCTTCGTACGACGCACTGCACGCCAACGGCCTTCTAGTTCTGACTGCCACTCGCTATCTCGATGGTGACGTGGCTGGGCGTGCAATGAAGTACGAAGGTGTCGCATCGTGGTCCGGCATGCCCTGCCCCCACATGCACCTCTTCACAGACGTACCGTTCCTCAAGGGCAAGTGGCACGTCTTCTTCTACCAGACCGAAGACGAGTTCACCGGTCTCCCGACGCACCCGCGCCTGTGGACCGTGGACAAAATCAAGGTCGCGAAGAAGCGCAATGCCGAGAACTTCGCCGGGCAGCAGCAGAACAATCCCGGCTCGGGTGAGAAAGCCCCACTCGTCGAGTCACAAATCCCCTACCTCTACATGTCCTACCCGGACTTCCATTGGGATGTGACCGAACCACGATGGGCAACCATCCACATCGACACAGCGTTCAAGACCAACGAGAATGTGCGCGAGGGTGACTTCAACGCTATCGTTGTCTGGCTCTCTGACCCTCGGGACAATGGTGTCCTCTACCTCGACACCGACCTCTTGCGTCACTCCGACGAGTGGCGTGAAGAGGACTTCAACGCGGAACTCGTCAAGGTCTGCCTCGCACTCCGTCGCCGCCGCATCTTCATTCGCGCCATCACGGACGAAGTGGAGCCGGGTGGCAAACGAGGCACCTACAAGAACCGCATTCTTGGTATCCTGCGTGGCGCGGGCTTCATGCTGGACGAGAAACAGTTCATCCAGCTCAATCGCCACACAGACAAGAAGGGCCGAATCCGCACTGCGGCAGGCCATTGGGCAGAAGGATACGTCCGACTGCTCCTTCACAAGGACCAACAAGCGAACTGGATTGTCCCTCCGACACTCCGTTCGCTAGTCTACCAGATTCTCAAGGTGAACGCCACCGAGCACGACGACCTTGCGGACGCCGCGACCGATGGTTTCATCCCCGAACTCTGGAACCCGCCGACGGCCAATCCCGGTGTCCCCGACAAAGACACTGGTGTACGCCAGCCCGGTGATGACGACCTAAAGTATTTCACTGGCAAACTGACCGACGAGCAGGTTCTAGCCCTCGATGACGAAATGCGCGAGATGCGCGAGTCTATCGAGCAAGGCGCTACAGTGCCCGTTGGCTTCGACGAAGACGGTTGGAACGCCCCGCGCGACCCCGTCTGAGGACACCATGCTGACTCCCGAAGTGCAGAACGTCATCGACCAACTCAACGAGCAAATCGGTATTCTTGTTGAGGCTCGCGGTAAGATTGAAGGTCTCTTTGAAGAGACGCTCGGTGTTACCATCTGGAGTCTGCTCGACGTGAACAATCGAGCACTGGCACGCGACCTCATCGCGGCGGAAATCGAAAACACCACCGCCTACATCGCACAGGCGGCGAGTAGCTTTCGTAACGTCACATAAGGAGCCGATGATGAAAGTCATCGTGGAGCGCGAAGGTCATCCCACAGAAGTTTTCCAGAACATCACCGACCTCTACATTGCCTATCGGCAAGAGTCGAAGGTCGTTGGTCTGAAAGAGAACTTCGTGAACATCATCGCCGAAACGCGCTCTCATTCGTGGGGCTCTAACCTCCGCGAACTCGTCAAGGAAGTCCAGCAATCACTCATCGAGTTGCAGGATTTCCTGCGGGAGCAGCGCAATGGCTCAAACACCTGAACGAAAGCGCGAATGGTCCCGTCTTTGGCGCGAACAAAACCCTGAGTTGGCGAAAAAGACGGCAGCCTCTCAGTACAAGAAACTACGTACACAACGAAACAAGTTGATGGCAGTTTTGAAAGACCATCCTTGTACTGATTGTGGCCATAAGTTTCCTGCGGTATGCATGGATTGGGACCATGTTCGCGGAGAAAAATCTTTCAACATCGGTCAGTTGACGGCACACACATCGTGGACTCGTGTCTTGGAAGAAATCGCCAAGTGCGAACTGGTCTGCGCGAACTGTCACCGTCTTCGCACCGAGCGGAGACGAACTCATGGCGGTGCCTAGCGGTATTTGTGTTGCTTGGCCCTCGACCGTGGGGAGTATCCCCGCTGGCTGGTCCCGTGAGACCTCCCTCGACTCGCGCTATATCCTTGGCGCAGCGGCGGGCGCTGACACGGACCTCTCCACGGACCGAGGGTCCACGACGCACACGCATACATCGCCATCGCACACGCCTACACAGAACCCGCATAGCCACACTTTCCACGTAGATGCGGGTCACGTAGATGCAACTGTCATCGCGGGTGCGGGCGGTGGTAGTGGCGCAGGTGCTAACCACGGCCACTCGACAGATGCTACCTCTTCATCTGACACGCCCACGAATAACGGCGTCGCAATCACCGTCGATGCAGCTTCCAATGACCTTGCATTCAAAGAGGTCATCTGGATAAAGAGCGACGGCACGCCTGTATCTCTCCCATCGGGCTGTCTCGCTTTCTTCGAGTCGGACACGCTTCCCTCTGGATGGACGCGTGTCAACGGTGACACGTACCTCAAGGGTGCAACGGGTGGCGGTAATGGTGGAGCAACGGGTGGCTCAAACACGCACACCCACACTTCTCCTACCCACACGCATACGCAGAATCCGCACACGCACACTGGTACATCAACTGGTGGCGATACGGCACAGGTAGGTAAAGGTACAGGCGCGAATACCCTATCCTCGCTTGGCCATACGCATACTGTGGCTCTGCAAGCGACCACGGGTACGAATCAGTCGGTCACAACGACTATCGACGCCGCGAATGGTGAGCCACCCTTCAAGAAGCTGAACATCATCACACCGGGTGCGGACTCCTTCCCGACGAACATTATTGCCCTATGGCTCGGAACGAACGCAGGTATCCCTGCGACTTGGACCCGCTACAGCGGGATGGACGGCAAGTGGCTCAAGGGCGCAGCTATCAATGGCGAGTCTGGAGTTACTACTGGCGGCGGAACGCAGCACAGCCACACCGCAAGCAACTGCCAGCCCATCCAGAACTCGCACACGCACACCACCCTCAGCAACGTCGCAACTGCAACGACGACCGCCGCTGACGGTGGCAATACCTTCGCAGCCGATGGTCACAATCACGACTCGTGGGACACGTCTTCCGACACGCCCACGAACAACGCGGTCGCAGTAACCATCGACCTGTGCACAGCGAACGCTGCCCTCCCCAAACATCGCACGGTTATCTACGTGCAGTTCACGGGAACGACGCCGCCGTCCACGCCGAAGCCGACCATCACGTCGTACGACCTGAACCTGTTCGACCTTGGTAACCCGTATACGGGTCTCCTGCCCGAAGCAGAGCACCGTATTGCAGCGGGCGACCTTCGTCACCTCCCGAGGTAGCTATGGCCGAGAAGAAAATCAAGTGCATCAAGGTCACGATACTCGGGACCGGACTCAACGCGTCCTTCTACGTGCTCGACCATAAGGTTCAAGCCTATCAGGCGAGCACCTACCACATCTTCACCTACCTCAACGGTGTCGAGGCGTGGAAGAATGATTTCGGCGTCTCAAGCATTTTCAAGGAACAGGTCGAGATTGAACCCTCGGCCGTCCCGACGCCTCAACAGATTTAGGCGGTGAGCGGCTTCCGAACGGAGCACGTTGCAGCGTGCGCGCGGTAGCGGCTAAGCTGGCTGCGGATGTCGAGGCGGACCGGCCGCTCCCGTCCCGGAAAGGAGTGCCTTGGTGCACATTCTCGTATTCGACTTGGAGACGCGCAAACATGCCGAAGACCTTTGCCCGTGCGGTCACAACCGCGACTGCAATCATGAAGCTGGTTGGGATGCTCTGCGGCGAGGCGAGGGTGGCGTTTCGGCCCTCGCGATATGGGATTCGGAAGACGGCTGGGTTCACTTCTACGACGACTTCACCATCAACGCCGCCGCACGCCACCTCGAACTTGCAGATGTTGTGGTCGGTTACTCCAGCGAACGATTTGACGTGCCAGTGGTCGAAGGACTCGTCGGACGACGGCTCTCGCTCCGACACCACGTAGACCTGTATACCGAACTCGCGAGGGTCATGGCCACACGCGGGTTTGTAGGCACCAAGGGAGACATGACGCTCGATACGACCGCAAAGCGGAACCTCGGGCGGGGTAAAATCAACCACGGCAGCAACGCGAAGGAACTCGCACAACGTGGCCGGTGGGCAGAACTGTTCACCTACTGCGCGTCCGACGTTCAACTCACGCGCGACCTCTTCTTCTATGTCTGTGAGCACGGCGGCCTGATAGGACCGCGCGGCTTCGTCCGCCTCACCGACCTTCCTACATGGCTCGTAAAAGCGGGCCTTGAGGCGACTCCATGAGTGATACGTCAACCTCCACTTACTACGACCAGACCTTCGTTCGTCTGTCCGGCGTGGCGTTCCGCGAGCAGTTGTGCAATCTCGTCGTGGACCACATGCAGTACAGCGAGAAGCACTTTTGGGGCGTGCGAGCCAAGTGGCCACGGCTCTATGACCTGTGGCGAGGGAACTGGTCCGGCCGGTTCCATCCTCACAAGAACAATGTCCACATCCCGCTCATCTTCTCGGCGATTTGGGCCGACGCAGCACGCAAGGTAGCGACTTCGCTCGCCGACTACCCGGTGGTCTCGTTCCTTGGCTACGGCCCGGACGATATGCCCATCGCACGCAAGCGCGAGGCCCTCATCTCCGCGCAGATGAAGGACGACAAGTGCTTCCTCAAGCAGGTTGACGCTGTCGTCTCCGCAGACCTATATGGGGTCGCGGTCATGCAGATTGGCTGGAAGAAAGACCAGCCGATGCGTGTCGTGGAGTATGTGGACCGCGCACCGCTCAGCGGGAAGATTGTCCGGCACATCAAGAAGCAGCCGGTCACGATGTTCGATGGACCCGAGTCCATGCTCATCGACCTTCTCGATTTCTTCCCGCAGCCCTGTGTCCCGCGCCTCGACCAGATGAAGTGGGTCGTGCGCCGCTATTTCCTCGACCTTGACGACATTCGCTACCTCGCTTCCATCGGCGCGTTCGACAAGAACGAGCTTCGCCGTTTGGAAATGGAAGGTGCAGTCGGCAAAGGCAATGCGTATGCCAGCACGTCCCTCAGGCGCTTTCAAGTTCGTACCGGGATGGACGATGAAACGGCGCGTTTCATGGACAAGTACAGTCGCCCCATTGAGATTCTCGAAATGTGGGGCACTATCCCGTCCGAATATGCGCCTGACGGCGTCATGCAGCGTGTCATCACAGTGGCCAACCGCCGCTACCTGATGCGCAACAAGCCGAACCCTTACAACCACGGCCTGCTTCCGTTCGTCGCCTTCACGCCGACGCCGGATATGCACTACTTCTACGCGCCCGGCAAGGGCGAGGTCGTGGAGAAGATTCAGATTGTCGCGAACCGGTACCTGAACCAGTCGCTCGACGCTGCGGACTTGCTCGTTGACCCGATGTGGTTCTACAACCGTGCTGCTGGGCTCGTCACTAAGAACCTGTACGCGCGCCCCGGTAAGTTTGTCCCGGTGAACGGCAATCCATCAGAGATGGTCCAGCCTGTCCAGCACAACGTACAGGGCCTGACCATCGCAGACGACAAGATTGGACAGATGCGCATGCTCGCTAATATGGGCACGGGCATCCAAGACGATGTTGTCGCCGGCCTGCAAGGTGCTGATAGCCGACAGACCGCACGAGAGTTCGTGGGTCGCCGTGAAGCGGCCGGCACGCGACTGCTCCTAGAGTCGCGCATTTACGAAGAGATGCTTCTCGAACCGATGGCGAACATGTTCGTCGCGCTCGATAAGCAGTTTCTCGAACTCCCCGTCGAGGTTCTCATTCTCGGCGACGGAGCCCTACTCGACCCCGTCACCCAAACGCCTATCCCCGGCTCGCGAGAGCGGCTCAATGGTTACGACCTGACGCCGAACTACGCAGCGAGGGCACTTGGCGCATCAGTCGGGCTGTCGAAGGGGATGCAGCAGCAGGCTCTCGTGCAGCTTCTCGGCGCTATGGGCACACCGATTGGTCAGGCCGTCATGGGCCAAATCAATGTGGTGAACTTCTGGCGTAGCATCTTCCGTGCATTTGACGTGCCGAACATCAACGAAATCTTCATGCAGGACCCGCGTCTCAAGGCCCTGCTCCAGATGAACGAAGGTGCTCTGCTCGGTGGACAAGGCATGGCGGGTACGCCCCAATCCTTCCTCCAGAACGTCCCTACGTCCGGCCAAATCGCCGGGCCGGGCGGTCTCGGAGCGGGAGTCGGGCCGCTCGCGGCTTTGGGCCTCCAGTCACTGCCGGGTATGCCGGCCGGCTCTGCACAAGGGATGCTTGCACCACCGAATCTCGCGCATCAACTGCCGCAGATGGCGGCCTAGAAAGGAGGGCTAGTTGCCTTCCGTACGTCCATTCTTCGAGGCGCGAAAGCTCACTGAGCAAGACCTGAGTCTCATTCAGTTCGTGCTCATGAGTCCCGCCTACGAAACGGCGTTCAAGCCGTACTTGGAGTCCGTGCGTGAATCCATGCGCGAACTCTGGCTTGACCGGTCGCAGAAACGTAAGGACGAGTACCCGGATGACTTCCTCGCTGGAGGGGTTGCATCCATTGAAGGTCTACTCAAGTTCTTCGAGGCTGTAACCGCCGAAGCTGACTTCAATCGCATTCACGAGGCGATGGGTCAGATGACGAGCGACCGACAATATGAACTGAAACGTCAGCAGGGCAAAGTTGCTCCTGTTGTCGGCGTTAACCAATCAGCGACCCCCGAGGCTTACGACCCCTTGGAGGACTTCTAGTGGCCTCCACGGAGAAACAAAAACGAAATCGTCGTGCCCATACCGCACGACGCCGTCTAGTTCTTAATGCGATAAAGTCTAAGCCATGCACCGATTGCGGTCATTCGTTTGACCCTGTTTGTATGGACTTCGACCATCGTGACCCTTCCACGAAGAAGTTCACTATCGCTTCCAACATCGCAAGTATCACGCTTGAAGTCCTTTTGGACGAGATAGCAAAGTGCGATATTGTTTGCGCGAACTGTCATCGTCTCCGTGAGAAGAGTCGGAGAAAGGAGAATGCCTAGCTCAGAAGTGTTCAAGAAAGGAAAGGCGGGCAAGCTGCATAGCGGCGGCCCAAATGGACCAATCGTGAAGCACGGCTCTCCACAGGAGAAGGCCATCTTCATGAGCGAAAAGCGAAACGAAGCGGAGCATGGTGGCGAATACCATCACTCCGAGCGTAAAAATCCGCTCAAAGGTACACGAAAGAAGCGGTAACATCCACCTCAACCACGGGACGACCCCGAGGGAGAGACAATGGAACTGGGTAGAAGTGCTGCTGAGATTGCTCTTACCAAGCATCTCGCGAAGACCATCGTGCAGGACGAAGTGATTAACCCTATGGCCGCTATTGGTTGGGGCCACGGCAATCCTCCGAACTCACAGCAAGCTGCTGTCGCCATCGCGGAACGCGCGAGGGCCGATGGTGCAACGACTGAACAAATCACCGAGTTCCTCGCGGGACACGGTGTCAAGTACACGCCCCCGGCAAGCGGACAACCCGCAACGACGGAGGGAGCACCGACCACGGTAGTGACGCCGAAGCTGACTGCACCGAACGGACAACCCGTTCAGCAGCCGGTGACGACGCCCGCGCCAGTGGTCAAGACGGACGCACCTAACGCGGAAGCGGCTGCGAACCTGCTCTCGGCATTCGAGTCCCTCAAGGACGCGAATGGCCTGTACATGGGCAAGTACAAGACTGTCGATGAAGCGTTGAAGGGTGCGGGCCATCTCGCAAACATGGCGAAGGATGCACTGAGACGTGCGGAGGCGGCCGAGACTCGGCTGACCACTACACCCTCGGCTGCTACCATCGCCGCCCCGCCTGCGGCTGCCCCGGCCGTAGCACCGGTCTCGCCGTTCGTGCCGAAATCACACCCGGCTCTCGAACTGGCAAAGGCCCGCCTCGACAAGATGCTGTCGAAGGTGCGCGAATCTGGATTCGACGGTGATAGCGCCGTGGAGTACGCGGAGGCGACCAGTGAAGTCGCTCGCGAAACTTCCAAGGCGGTTGCGGTGGATGAGCGTGACCGTGCAGACCATGCACGTAACGCCGAGTCGGCTCGGTGGGCTGAGGTCAACGCCTTCATGGCGGATAAGTACCCTGACTCTCAGTACATCAACGACGACGAGTTCAACCTCTTCTTGAGGATGAACCCCCTGCTCACGGACTCCATGCAGGCGCTCCGTGCAACGGGTCGAGAGGTACGCGCTGCGGAACTCGGTTATACTGAGTTCGTCAAGGCTCGTGGAGGTGTTCCGGGTGCGCCCGGCACCGTCTCTCGCGCGGAAGCTGGCCGAGTTGAGGATGACTTGGCGGCTCGTGAACAGGTCCGTATGGAGCTTCGCGACAAGGCGTTGAAAGACGCTGGCATCGTGCATGGCTCCGCTGGTGGTAGCAGTGCTGCGGAGACGCCCGGTATCGTTGGGCCTTCGCAGGATGATATCAATGCGATGGCCGCTGCAATGCGCCGCGAGGGTGAAGCCCCCGGCTCGCAGTCGGCTGCGCAGTGGCGTCATGCTACCATTGGTCGCTTCCTTCCCCCCGAAATCTTCGGTCAGCGATGAAAGGAGATTTCAAGTTCAACGTAGTCGAAGTGCTGCTTTAAGCAGCGAGGACACCACCCATGCCGGGTAGTGCAACTTTCAACTTCGGCGCGTACGCCTTCGACGGTGCGGACCTCAAGTCCGGCGTCGCGAAGGAAGACCTGTTGGAGCAGATTACCAACATCTCGCCGTACGATACGCCGTTCGTGTCGCAGGCCCCGAAGGTGGGCTGCCGACACATCTATCACCAGTGGTTGCAGGATTCGCTCGCGGCCGTTGGCACTGTCCCGAACACCCTGTTGGGTGCGGTGGAAGGCGCTGACTGGAGTCTCGACACCACGACGGTGCCGATTCGCGAGTACAACGTGACCATGATTCTCCGCAAGGACATTGGTCTGTCCGAGTCGCAGCGCGCCGTTGACACGGCGGGCTTCGCAGACCAGTACGCGTACGAGGTTCAGAAGGCCGGTAAGGAACTGGCCATCAAGCTGGAGCGTCTCTGCTTCGGTAACCTCTCGACCGCTACTGGTGCCTCGGGCACTGCGCGCGTGATGCGCGGTTTTCAGGCGTTCATCGCCACGAACACCGCCTTCGCGGGTGCCAATGCCGGTACGGGCGGCGATGCGACGCATGACGGTCAGCTTACCGTCGGTGACTTCAACGACATGCTCAACGCCATCTACAATCAGGGTGGCAACCCCGAGCAGGTCTATGTGTCGCCGAAGGTCAAGCGCCAGATTTCGTCCTTCGCGGTTCCGGGTGCGGCTGCGGGCAACGTCTACGCCAAGAACATCGCGGCGGTGGACAAGAAGCTGGTCGGCGCAATCGACTTCTATGATTCGGACTTCGGTCTGATTCAGATTGTGCTGGACCGGTGGGTGCCTGAGAGCACGAACACCACGACCGCTACGGCGTCGGCGACGGCGACCGGTGGTCAGATGTTCTTCCTGTCGCGTGCCATCAACCGCATCGCGTGGCTGCGTCCAGTTCATCACGAGCTGGTCGGTAAGCGCGGTGACTCGGTGGCCGGGTTCGTCGTGGGCGAGTGCACGCTGGAAGTGCTCGCTGAGAAGGCGAACGGCGTCATCAAGGGCGTCAACAACAAGCTCAACTTGGTGACGTAATCCAAGTAGCTTAGCCAGTATGGGGCCGCTGCTCTCGGGTGGCGGCCCCTGCTGTCTCTGTGAGGTACATACATGGCTGACAGAAAGCGTCCGCCCCGGTGGCAGAGCAAAGTTGCTCCTGACCCCGGTCCCGTGGACGGTATCGACAACCTGCCTATCCCCATCGGCGTCAACATGACGGCGCAAAAGGATGCCGAGCAGGACAGCGAGGCGACGCCCGGCGCGCTTGGTAATCCGATGACCAGTGCAGACTACAAGACCGAGTGCAACGGTAGCAATCCCAAGATTGCTGACGTGTCTGCTTTCGCGACAGGCAAGGATGTGCGTTCGTTCGGGGCGAGTCCCTCGACGAATCCTATCCCTGCGAAACCGGGGGCGTAACTATGGCACGCAAGAACCCCATCATGAGGGTCGGCAACTACGCCGCTCCTGTTGACACTTCGGGCATGGATGCCGACATGAAGGTCTTCACCAATCCACCTCCGCCCATCAAGATGAACAAAACCGAGTCCGACTACGTGAAGGGTGCGCAGAACAAGGACACGGCCGAGGAAGCTGTTCGTCGGGCGCGAAAGGCCAACAAGAGCTACTAACCACTGCGCGTCGCGCAGGAGAGGTACAAACATGGCGAAGCGTGGCAATCCCGTGGAGCAGCCGCAGCGGCGCGTCGTGCTGAATCAGCAGGTCGTGAATCCGCAGGGCAATGACTCCAGTACGGACAAGGGCAATCCGGCGAGTCTCAAGGTGCCGCAGAACAAGTCGAAGGTTCTCAGCCAGAAGGTTGTGAATCCCTCGGTTGGTGCTGCGCGCGGTGGGGCTGACGTTGTGAAGCCCGGAGCGAAGTCGCGGTAAGACAACGCAGGAAGGAGAGACCGTGAGTCTGAGCGACAAGGCACAACTCAAGGTCAATCGCATCAAAAGCCAGAACGCAGGCACCCTCGGGCTGCTCGGCGCTGCTGTGGCACCGGGCTCCCTTGGGCGCGCTGCGGCTGGTAAGATGCGTGAGACACGAACGAACCTCGTTGAGCAGCGAGACATGCGTCAGACGCTCTCGACGCTCGGCAAGTTTGTGCGCGCGGATGGGTTCGACCCGACGCGTAAGTTTCAGCACGTTGCGAACATCGACAACGAAGTGTGGCAAGTCATCCTTGGTATGTTCGCCCGCGTGGACATGGAAACCGGCGAACAGATGGATGACGGACTGCTCTACAAGTACGACGACCATGCAGGCTGTGTGAAGCTCAACCGCGATTTCTTCTACGCGCTGCTTGACTACCTCGAAGCCTCTGGTTATCCGTGCGACCTTCGCGGCAAAATCAAGGTCAACTAAGAAGGAGACCATCGTGTCTGATTTCTTCTGCTGGACTCTCAACGCGGGAAAAGCTGGAGCCTGCAACTGGTACCGGATTACCGTCCCGTTCATGCACCTCCGCGACATGGGTCTGGCGCAGGTATACGAGGACAACAATCAGGGCGACCCGAAGGAGTCCAACCTTGCTTTGCTGCACTCCGACATTGGACACTTCTACTCCGTTGTCGGCGAGGATGTACTCCATCGCATTCGTTCCATCAAGCGTATTGGTGCGGGCCGTCGCGCCACGCCCGAGGGCGGTATTGACGTGTACCCGCCCGCGCTCATTTGGGACTGCGATGACAACACTGACTTCGTCCATCCGTTCAACATGACCTACGTGCACATGGGTGTGCGCGGTTACCCGGATGGGCACCTACTCAAGCCCGGCGATGGACTGGAAGTCACCAACGCCGAGGGCAAAAGCATCGGTGGCTGGGCTGATGGCGTGACGCGCTACGAGGGTATCACCTTCGACATTGC
>Ga0134127_10000970_pt1 | contig 22597 bp, 19 predicted proteins | sample KB31753_FD_96459 | JGI IMG/M metagenome (GOLD analysis project Ga0134127, IMG submission 96459) | Terrestrial soil microbial communities with excess Nitrogen fertilizer from Kellogg Biological Station, Michigan, USA - KB3-175-3 | ecosystem: Environmental > Terrestrial > Soil > Unclassified ... | reverse complement strand
TCCTTCCGCGGCTATCCGCCGGAGACGGGCTTCAGCTTCCTCACCGAGCTGATCGCCGCCCACGACTACGCGCCGCGGGGCGTCCACCTTTCCCCCGAGGAGATCTGCATCTCCGACGGCGGCAAGACCGACTCCGCCAATATCCAGGAGATCTTCGCGCCCGAGTGCGTGGTGGCCGTGGTGGATCCGGTCTATCCCGTCTACGTGGACAGCAATGTGATGGGGGGGCGCGCCGGCCGCTCCACCGAGAACGGCCGCTACGAGCGCATCGTCTATCTCCCTGCCACCGCCGAGAACGGCTTCAATCCCGCGCTTCCCGACCGGCACGTGGATCTCATCTACCTGTGCTACCCGAACAATCCGACGGGCGCGGTGCTGGGCAAGGACGCGCTCAAGCGGTGGGTCGACTACGCGAAGCGCGAGGGAGCGGTGATCCTCTACGATGCCGCCTACGAATCCTATATTCGCGATCCCGCCATCCCGCGGACGATCTACGAGATCGAGGGAGCGCAGGAAGTCGCCATCGAGCTGCGCTCCTTCTCGAAGACGGCGGGCTTCACCGGCGTGCGTTGCGCGTACACCGTGGTGCCCAAGGCGTGCATGGGCCGGTCCGCGTCGGGCGAGTCGGTGAGCCTGCACGCCCTGTGGTTCCGGCGGCAATCCACCAAGTTCAACGGCGTGTCCTATATCATCCAGAAGGGCGCCGCCGCCGCGTACTCGCCGGAGGGTCAGAAGCAGGTCCGCGAGTCGGTGGATTTCTACCTCGAGAACGCGCGCATCATCCGCGAGGGCGTGGCGGGGATCGGGCTCACCGTCTACGGCGGCACCAATGCGCCGTACATCTGGGTGAAGACGCCTACCGGGCTCGGCTCCTGGGATCTGTTCGACCAGCTGCTCAACGACGCTCACGTCGTATCCACGCCGGGCGCGGGCTTCGGACCCAGCGGCGAGGGCTATCTCCGGCTCACCGCCTTCGGCAGCCGCGAGCAGACAATCGAGGCGGTCGAGCGCATCAAGACCCGGATCCGGCTCTAGCCGTGTCCGAAGGCCTGCTGGACGCGCTCGAGGTCGAGGTCGGTCCCGCCTCGGCCGGTGCGCCCGCTTCGGCCGGCGCAGTAGATGCGTCCATCATCTTGCTGCACGGGCTCGGGGCCGACGGCCACGACTTCGAGCCCATCGTCCCCGAGCTGCCCCTGCCCGCCGGCCTCCGCGCCCGGTTCGTCTTCCCGCATGCCCCCGTGCAATCGGTCACCATCAACTACGGTCATGTGATGCCGGCCTGGTACGACGTCTACGGGGACGGGCGGCAGGACGCGGACGGCATTCGCGTCTCCCAGGGCCGCATCGAGGCGCTCATCGCTCGCGAGCGTGCGCGGGGCGTCTCGACCCTGCGAATCGTCCTGGCGGGCTTCTCGCAGGGCGGCGCCATCGCGCTCCAGACGGGACTGCGCCATCCCGAGCGGCTGGCGGGGATCCTCGCGCTCTCCACCTATCTGCCGCTCGCCGAGACCCTGGGCGCCGAGGCGAACCCCGCCAATCGCGACGTGCCGATCTTCATGGCGCACGGGACCGAGGACCCGGTGATCCCGCTGCAGCGCGCGGCGATCTCGCGGGACCAGCTCCGCAAGCTCGGCCATCAGGTCGAGTGGCACGAGTACCCCATGCCGCATGCCGTGTGCCCGGAAGAGATCGCCGACGTCGGCGCCTGGCTGGGCCGCGTCCTCGCGCCGGCGCCCGCTCGCTAGCCCGCCGCCCGCCCTTCGTCCCCGGTCTTCATTCCAAATAAACGGCGCGTGACCACCGTCATCCCCACCGCCTCGCAGAGCGCCACCGTCACCGCCAGCGGCAACGCCAGGAGGAAGATGCGGCGTCCCGGCCGCAGCCATGACGCCATCCGCGTCGGCAGGTGCCGGCCCCGGTCGCCGCGCAGGTAGAGGAAGAGCGGCAGTGCGGCCAGCGAGAACACGAGGAGATAGGCCAGGAACCACAGATGATGCCAGGAGAGATTCCCGCTCGGGTACGCGCCCTCGAAGTAGTGCGGGTAGAAGTCCAGATAGGAGCCGTGGAAGTCGCGCGGGCTCATCCGGTCGGGCATGCCCACGCTGATGCGCTCCACGTAGACCTGTGGCACGACGACCACCGCCATCCCGAACGCGAGCGGGAGGAGCAGGCGACCCAGACGCTCGCGCGCGTAGCGCCAGGCCGAGCGGAAGCCGAGCGCGTAACGAAGAGCTCGAGCCCCGCGCTCTTCTCGAGATTCTTCAGGTGCCAGACCTCGGTGTCGAAGGGGCGCGACGCGTGCTAGAGGAGCAGGGCCAGCACGGCGAGCACGCGGAGGGCGTCCAGCTCGTGGCGGCGCTCCCGGCGCGGTGGCGCGGGAGTCACTGGCGGGCCCGCGGGAGGAGACGGGAGCGACAGGTGGCTACTGCTGCCGGCACTCCAGGCGGTTGCGCACCACGATCATGCCGGTGGGGAAGTAGCGGGACACGCTCTCGTCGCCCTGGCGCTTCCAGCGATCCGGCGTATAGCTGTCGTTCGAGTCCTTGAGAAAGGTCATGTGGCGCTCCAGCGCGGTCTTGCAGTCGGGCGCGCTGGCATAGCTCTCCACCGGCCGGGAGTCGGGAGGGAACGGCTTCACTCCGAACAGCCATCCGCTCACGAGGAGCCGCGGATCGTGGTCCAGCGACGTGGTGGACCACAGCACCCAGATGAGCACCAGCCCATGCGCGGTACGCCGCATCGCGACCTCCTTTTGACCCTGAGGACCTTTCTCCGTACGGTACCAGACGGTGGCCTGGGCGCCTAGATCATGGCGGCGAGGGCGTCGCCGACCTCCTTGGTGGTGGCCTTGCCTCCGAGGTCGCGCGTCACCGTCTTGCCCTCCTCCACCAGCTTCTCGATCGCCCGCACCACCGCGTCGGCGGCGTCCTGATGACCCAGGTGCTCGAGCAGCATGGCCCCGGTCCAGATCTGCGCCACCGGGTTGGCGATGCCCTTGCCGGCGATGTCGGGCGCCGAGCCGTGCACGGGCTCGAACATCGACGGGTATTCCTTCTCGGGATTGATATTGCCCCCCGGGGCGATGCCGATGGAGCCGGCAATGGCGGGCCCGAGGTCGGAGAGGATGTCCCCGAAGAGGTTGGAGCCCACCACCACGTCGAACCAGTCCGGGTGCTGGACGAAGTGGGCGGTGAGGATGTCGATGTGGTACTGGGCCGTCTTGACGTCGGGGTATTCCTTCCCCATGGCGGCGAAGCGCTCGTCCCAGTACGGCATGCTGTGGATGATGCCGTTCGACTTGGTGGCCGACGTCACGTGCTTGCGCGGCCGCTTCCGCGCGCGCTCGAAGGCGTAGCGCATGACCCGATCGCAGCCCTTGCGGGTGAAGATGGCCTGCTGGATGGCCATCTCGTTGTCGGCGCCGCGGAAGAGCCGGCCGCCGATCTCGGAGTACTCCCCCTCGTTGTTCTCCCGCACGATGAGCATGTCGATGTCCGCGGACGTGCGCCCGGCCAGCGGCGACTTGACGCCCTTGAGCAGGCGCACCGGGCGCAGGTTGATGTACTGGTGAAAGCTCCGCCGGATAGGGATGAGGAGCCCCCAGAGGGAGACGTGATCGGGCACGCCGGGGAAGCCGACCGCGCCGAGGAAGATGGCCTCGAACTCGCGGAGCTGGTCGAGCCCGTCCTCCGGCATCATGCGTCCGGTCTTGGTGTAGCGCTCGCAGTTCCAGTCGAAGCTCGTGAAGGCGCACTCGAAACCGAAGCGCCGGCCCGCCGCCTCCAGCACGCGCATGCCCTCGGGCACCACCTCGTTGCCGATGCCGTCGCCGGGAATCACGGCGATCTTGTGTCTCATCGCGTCTCTCCTCGCAGTGTCGGGTAAAGCCCGCGATAGAGCCGGTACTGGCGCTCGTAGCGAGCAGTGTGCTCGGGCACCGGCGCGTGCACGACCGGCGGCGGATCGGCCGGCGTCCCCGGAATCCCTGACCGCTGCCAGTCCCAGCAGCCGGCCGCCACGCCGGCCACCCAGGCCACGCCCCAGGCGCTGCCCAGATCCGCTCCCGGAGCATACTCGATGGGGCGGCCGAGCACATCCGCCACGATCTGACGCCAGAGCGCGCTGCGCGCCCCGCGATCCATGATGCGGACGACGCGGATGGGATGGCCGCCCTCGAGGAGCACGTCCACGTGGTGACGGAACCCATAGGCGACCGCCTCGAGGACGGCGCGGAAGAGATGGCCGCGCCCGTGCGCGAGCGTGAGTCCGGTCACCGCGCCGCGCGCGCCCGCGTCGAAGATGGGAGTCTTCTCGCCGAGGAAGTAGGGCAGGATCACGAGGCCGTCGGCGCCGGGCGGCGTCGCCTCCGCCTCCGCGTCGAGCCGCGCGTAGTGCGCCTCGCCCTCGCCGAGATCACGCGCAAACACATCGGCAAACCACTTCACGAGGGCGCCGCTGGTCACCATGCAGCCGTTGAGGAGAAACCGGCCGGGCAGGTCGTGGTAGTCGATGTAGAGGCGCGGGTCGGGCGCGAAGCGGTCCACGCCGTAGAGCACGTCGCCCCCGCCCCCGATCTTGAGCAACAGCTCGCCGGGCCCGGTGCCCGCCGCCAGGGCGGCGGCGACATGATCGGCGCTGCCCGCGATGACGGGCATCCCCGCCCGCAGGCCGGTGGCCGCCGCCGCCCACGGCGTCAGCGCTCCCACCACCTCGTGCGGCGCGCGCGCGGGCGGCAGCCACTCCTCCGGCATCTCCGTGGCGGCCAGCGCGGGAGCGTACCAGCCGTCGTGTCGCGCGTCCCAGAAACCGGCCTCCAGCGCCCAGTTTCGCTCGAGGCTCCACTCCTCCGTGAGCCGGTGGGTGATCCAATCATAGGAGCCCAGCACGCGCCGGATGCGCCCGTAGACCCCGGGCTCATGCTTCCGCAGCCAGAGAAGGCGGGGCAGAACCAGCTGCTGGCTGAGCGGCTGCCCGGTGGCGGCGAAGAAGTCCGCGGGAAGCCGGCCGCGCAACCACTCGATCTCGGCCTCGGTGCGGGCGTCATTCTGCTGGATTGAGGGCCGGAGCAGGCACCCCGCGGCGTCCAGACAGATGAGGGCGGGAACCATGCCGCTGACACCGATGGCAGCGACGGCATCGAGGCGCGCATTCTCGGCGACCTGCCGCAACGCAGCCACCGCGCCGCGCCACCAGGCGTCGGGGTCGCCTTCGGACCAGCCCGGACGCGGGGCCAGCCCATCATGGGGGACGCTCGCGGTGGCGGCGACACGCCCGCGCTCGTCGAGCGCGATCGCCTTCACCGCGGTGGTGCCGATGTCGACGCCGAGGACGCGCGCGGTCACGAGGCCGAAGTGTCCGCCGCGCGCGCCCCCGGCGTCAAGCCGGGCGGGAATCCCCGCCGTGGATTAGTTGCGCATCTTGTTGCGGGGACCCGGTTCGGAGACGGCCGCGTTCTCGCGATTGTCCCGCTTGCCGCCCACCGAGGGCGCCGCGGGCTCGAAGCGATGCGAGCGCGGCTCGGGCTGAACGGCCGCGGGCCGCTCGGCGGGCGCGGGCCGGGCCGCCGGTCGCTCGACCGGCGCAGGTCGTACTGCTGGTGCCGGCGCCGGCCGCTCGACCGGCGCAGGTCGTACTGCCGGCGCGGGCCGCTCGGCCTGAGCCGGACGCTCCACTCGAGCAGGCGGTGCCGCCGCCGGCCGCTCGACCTGAGCCGGACGCTCCACCCGAGCAGGCGGTGCCGCCGCCGGCCGCTCGACCTGAGCCGGACGCTCCACTCGAGCAGGCGGTGCCGCCGCCGGCGCGGGCTGAGCAGGAGGAATCACTCTCGGCGCGGGCCGAGCCTCCTCACGCGGACGAGGCGCGGGAGCAGCCGGCACAGGAGCCGGAGCCACCGTGGGCTGAGCCGGAGTATTGATCTGGGGCTCGCGACGCCGATCCTCCCGAACCCGCGGAGCCGGCGCGGGCGCTGGCGCCTGCGGGGGCGTGCTGAGTCCGGGCTCCGGCCGTCGGTCGTCCCGAGCCCGCGGAGTCGGCGGCACGGGCGCCGGCGTCGGCTGAGCCGGCGGCGTGCTGACCCTGGGCTCCGGCCGTCCCTCGTCCCGACCTCGCGAAGGAGCGGGTGGCACGGGCGTCGGCGCCGGCGTGCCTGGTGTGGTCTGAGTCGGCGCGCTCAGCCGAGGCGTCGGACGGCCCTCGTCGCGCACTCGGGGACTCGGGGCCGGCGCCGGCGCCGTCGAGGGCGGGACCGGCGACCCCACGCTGGGCGCAGGCACCGCCTCGTCCCGAGCCCGCGGAGCCGGGGGCACAGATCGGGCGCCACGATCCCTTCGGTCATTGCCTCGATCACTGTCGACCCGTCCCGGCGCGCCGGCGGGGCGATCGTCACGGCGCTCGGTGCGCGTCACGGTGGGCGTGGGCGCCGGGACGATCCTCGGCGCGGACTCCACCACCGCCGGCCTGCTCTCGGCCAGGCCGTGCTCGCGAAGCGCCGGTCGCAGGTCACGCGGCGCGCGCGTGGCCACCACGGAACGCTGCTGTACGGAGACCGGCGGCCTGCGCGCGGGACCATTGCCGGCCGTGACGCTCGCCGCCACGGGCCTTACCTCCGGCGCCCCGCGCACCGGCGCGAGCTGCCGCACCTCGGCGGCGTTCACTCGCGTTGTCGCCACCCGGCCGCGACCGAAGCGGTCGGAGGACACGCCGACCACCGCGTTGTTGACCGACACGTTCCGGTACACGTTGATGTTCTGCACGTTCACGACCGTGGTGTTGCGGACCACGACATTGTTGACCACGCGCGGGCCGCCCCAGCCATGCCAGCTGGCCACGCCCACGAAGCCGCGCCGGCCCCACCAGGGAATGACGGGCTCACCCCAGCCGAGCGGGGCCCAGTACACGGGCCGGCCGATGCTCACGCCCACGTTCAGGCCTCCGCCCAGGAAGACGACCAGCGCCGGCGAGTACACAGGCCGCACCACGATCGGGCCCGGCGCCCACGCCCAGTAGTTGCGGATGTACACCCAGCGGCCATAGTGATACGGCGCCCAGCCCCAGGAGGCATCGTCCAGCCAGGTCCACCCGAATCGCGGATCCCAGATCCAGCGGCCGGTGCTGTAGGGAACCCAGCCCGCAGCCACCGTCGTGGGGACCCAGACATTGCCGTAGGTCTCCTCATTGCGCCAGGTCCCGTTCTGGTCCAGCGTCTCCGTCCCGTACACGCCGGCGGGGACGTACCTCGCGCTCGCGGTCTGAGTGAGATAGTCCGTGCGCTGATAGTTCCACTGATCCCAGGCGGACAGCGCCGGAGCCGCCCCGACGACCACCTGGGGCGACTCCGTGCCGGTCACCATGACCTGCTGATTGGCGGCCACCGGTGTGGCGGCGCCGCCGGCAGGGGTCATGATGGCAGAGCCCGCTCGATCCACGCGGAACGTCGTCGTGTCGTCCGTGACCTCGGCGTGGTAGTACCCGTTACGCTCGATGGTGAAGGCGGCCCCCGGCGTGGCCAGCTCTACGGTGTCGCCGGGGTCGAGCTCACGAACGTCGAGCGCGGCGTGTCCGGCGGTGAGCCGAAACTGGATGTAGTCCGGCTCGTGATTGTCGAGGGCGATCTGGGCGCCGGGCGCGGCACGCACGAAGGCGCGCGGCCCGACCTGGATCTCGACCGTGCCGCCGGGGCCCGTATAGAAGACGTCACCGGGCGCGAGCGGCGTATTTACCGTGGCGGGCGTCCAGTCGGTGGCGCCCGGGCGCCAGAAGGAAACCTCCCCGTCGATATAGCTCACGCGCGCGGGCGTGATCTCACCCGCGGGAGCGGTCGTCGTCTCCTGCTCCTGGACACCGGGAGCGGGCGCCGCGGGCATGGGAAGCTGTCCCTGACCCTGGCCAGGGAGCGGAGGCGGCGGCGGAATAGGGTCCGCAGCCAGCACGTATCCGGTACCACTTATTGTCATTGCCAGAACCAATAGAGCCGAAAATAGCCGTTTGGCGATCATAGGGACTCTTCCTCCTGCTTGGTAGACGAGGGGGAGCTCCGTCCTGTTTACTGCCAACAAATAAGCCCGCACGCGGGTTATTCTCCTCCGGTGAGCAATCGCTGGCTCATCCTCGGCATTATTTTCCTCACTCGATTGTCCATGGGATTCCAGTTCCAGTCCGTCGCCTCGGTGGCGCCATTCCTCGTGGACGATTTTCGCATCAGCTATGGCCAGGTCGGGATGCTAATGGGACTTTACCTTCTCCCGGGCGGTGTGATCGCATTGCCCGGAGGCATGCTCGGACAGCGATTCGGCGAGCGGCGCCTCGTGCTCATCGCGCTCGTGCTGATGGCCGCCGGCGGGCTCGGCATGGCGTGGAGCGAGAGCTTCGCCGTCGCCAGCGCGGGGCGCATCGTCAGCGGTATTGGCGGCGTCCTGATGAACGTGCTCCTGGCCAAGATGGTGGCCGACTGGTTCCGCGGCAAGGAGATCGCGACCGCCATGGGCGTCATGCTCACCTCGTGGCCGGTCGGGATGGGTCTCGCCCTGGCCAGCCTGGGGACCGTCGCCGCGACATACTCGTGGCGCGGGTCGATACTGCTGACGGCCGCCGCGCCCGCCGTCGCCTTCGTGCTCATGCTCTTCTTGTACCGGGATCCTCCCGGGGCACCCGCCGAGGGAACGGAGCGCCTCCTGGTGGGCCTCGCGCCGAAGGAGCTGGCGCTCGCCACCATCGGCGGGCTTGGCTGGGGCTTGTTCAACGCGAGCTATGTCGTCTTCCTCAGCTTCGCGCCGGCGTTTCTCGCCGGGGACAATCGCTCGGTGGGCGCGGCGGGCGCCATCGTGAGCCTGGGAATCTGGGTGACCCTCGTCTCCATCCCGCTGGGTGGGCTTCTGGCCGATCGTCTCGGCCGGCCCGGCCCGCTCATCGCTGGCGGCACGTTCGGCGTGGCGCTGGCCATGGTGGCCTTCCCCTATTTCGACAGCCCCGCGCTCTGGTGCGTCCTCGTGGGGCTTCTCGCCGGCGCGGCGCCGGGGGCGCTCATGGCCCTCCTGCCCAAGGCTCTGCGCGAGGCGGCGCTGGCGCCCGCCTTCGGCGTGTACTACACCGTCTTCTACCTGAGCATGGCGGCCATGCCCGGCGTGGCCGGGGGCCTGCGGGATCGCTACGCGAGCCCCGAGGCGCCGCTCTTCTTCGCGGCGGCCCTCATGTCCACCGTGGTGCTGGCGGTCGTCGCCTTCCGCGTCGTGGAGCGCACGCCCAGCGCCGCCGCCCGCACCTGACCCGCTCGCCCCCGAACGAGGAGACCGCCGATGGCTCGACCGATGCGACGCGTCGTGACCGGACACAATGCGCAGGGCAAGTCCGTCTTCGTCATGGACGGTCCCTCGCCGCACGTGCTCGAGCTGGAGGCGGTCCCGGGGCTCGCCCTCATCGACCTCTGGGTCACGGACCGCGCGCCCGCGGGCGGCAATGCGGGCGCGGTCGATCCCGCCGCGCGACCGGTGGTCCTCGAGCCGCCTGGCCGCGGGACGATATTCCGAGTGGTCGACTTCCCACCCGAGCGGTCGGGCGGCACCCCGCCGGACCGGCAGAAGCTCTTCGGCGCCATGGGCGCGGGCCATGCGATGGATCCCAGCTCGGCGCGCCATCCCGCGATGCACAAGACCAGCACGGTGGACTATGCGCTGGTGGTGGACGGCGAGATCTGGGCCTTGATGGACGAGGGGGAGGTGCTGCTGCGGGCGGGGGACTGTCTGATCCAGCGCGGCACCAACCACGCGTGGAGCAACCGGACGGACCGGCCCTGCCGGGTGGCCTTCGTCCTCGTGAACGCGGAGCCGGTCTAGGACGCCGGGTGGGGCTCGCCGTCGCGCCGACGAGAGCGGCCGGCCCGCGCGGGCCGCGGGGCAGGACGATGGAGCAGCTCGCACCAGAGGCGATTCCCGTCGCCGCCCGCCTCCGCGCTCCCGAACAGGGTGCCGTTCGAGCTCACGAGCGAGTCGTCCGCGCCCTCGCGCGCGGGGAGGTGCGCCTCGCACCATTGCACGTCGAGGACTTCTTGCTGGCCGTCGGCAAACGGCTCGCAGCCCGGACAGTAGGCACGCGCTACAGAGGGCTTCTCAGGCGGGAAGTCCGTCACGACCCGGGCCTCGATGGCTCCCGAAGACGTAGGTCATCTGCGGCCATGCTAGCAGTCACTCCCGTCAGGGAAGAAGAAATATCTTGCGTCGCGCACGCGCCGATTGACGTTGGCGCGGGCCAGCGTTAGGCTCGGCCCCAGCATGGCACCCGATATCCTGCCCTTCGTCGGTGCACGCGGCTCCTGGGGCGCCATGGGCGAGCAGGTCGGCCAGGTCTTCGCCCCGCTCATCGACCGGCACCTCGAGGCGTGGATCGGCCACGTGTGCCGCGAGACGGGCGCTCCGCGCGACGCAGTGATCGCCGCCGCGCAGCCCTATGCGCAGCCCATCCGGGAGCATGCGCCGTTCCTGTGGGAGGAGCTGCAGGGACTGGCCCTCGGCGCCGACATTCCCGTCGCCGAGCTGCTGGTCCTCCAGGCGCGCGCCGAGGTCCTGCGCGCCAAGCGTCCGGCGCCGGCGCCCGCCCCCCCGGGCGAGTGCACCACCTTCGCGCTGGGCGGCCGGCGCGCCGAGGCGGACGCCGTCCTCTTCGGGCAGAATGTGGACCTCGTTCCCTTCCTCGAGGAGTTCGGCGTCATCGTGCGCCAGGAGCCGGCGGACGGTCCCGCCACGGTGATGTACACGACGGCGGGGCTTCTCGGCCATGCCGGGCTGAACGAGGCCGGCGTCGGCGTCTGCGCCAACTTCGTGGACGATCCCGGCGGCTGGGGCGAGGGCCTTCCGCGCTATCTGCTCTCCCGCCTCGCCCTCCGCGAGAAGACCGTCGAGAGCGCGCTGGAGGCCGCGATGCGGCCGCCCCGGGCGGCCTCGCGCAATCTCCTCATCGCCGACGCGACGGGCGCCTTCGTGGACGCGGAGCTGCTACGGCGCGAGGCCGGCCTCATCCACGGGCGCGACGGACTCCTGGTGCACGCCAATCACCTCGAGGCGGCGGTATTCCAGGGCCGGGAAACGCCCTCCGAGAACTCCTTGAAGCGGCGGGAACGACTGGAGACGCTCCTGAGGGGGGCGGAGGGTCCGGTGGGCGTCGGCGACATACAGCGCTTCTATCGCGATCATGCGGACGCCCCGCATAGCCTGTGTGCCCATCCATTCCCTGGACGCAACATACAGACCGTGGTCTCGCTGATCGGTGATCTCACGCGGCTCGAGCTGCACGCGGCCAAGGGCGCCCCGTGCCGGGCAGTCTACGCGACCTACACGGTGGCCACCTGCCGCCAGGGCGCGCTGTCGGTGACGGTACGGGACGCCTACGCGCCGCATCCCACCGCCGCGCCCTAGAGCGGACGAGGGTAATTCGGATACGGACCGCACGGCTGCAGTGATCATCCGCGGCCCCGGGGCCAAGCGTAGTACCGGGTGACCGTTCGACCGCGGAGCCGCTGATGGCGCGGACGGATCTCAGGGCGAGTTGAGCGGCCCAAAAGGAGAACGACATGGCCACCGCGACGACTGATCGACCCGCGACGACCGAGCGTCCCGCCGCCCCGCAGCACTATCGGACGTATTCACCGAAGCCGTTCACGCGCGCGGAGCGCGACTCGGTGACCATCCTCTTCGGGGGGTTGCACTGGCGCGTGGAGCGCGTGCTCCAGGCGGTGCTGGAGAGCGGGGGCAACAAGGCCGAGGTGCTGCCGGTGGCCACCAAGGAGGATCTCCTCACCGGGCGCGAGACCGCCGACATCGGCCAGTGCTGCCCCACCAGCTTCACCACCGGCAACCTGGTCAACTTCCTCAAGAAGAAGTCGGGGGAGATCGGCGCGGAGGAAGTGAGCAAGAAGTTCGTCTACCTCACCGCCGGCTCCTGCGGCGCCTGCCGCTTCGGCCAGTACCACCAGAGCTACGAGCTCGGGCTGCGCAACTCGGGCCTCGAGGCGTTCCGGATGTTCCTGCTCGCCCAGGATCAGCTCGACCAGAAGGCGGCCATGGGCGACGGCTTCGACATGAACCTGCCGGTGACGCTGGGCTGCCTGTGGGCCATCTTCACCACCGATCTGGTCCAGGATCTCGAGTACCAGGTGCGGCCGTACGAGGTGGTGCCCGGGGCCACCGAGGCCGTGGTCAAGGAGTCGGTGGAGCTCCTCTACCAGGCGTTCCGCAACCGGCCCCAGATGGGCCCCTACCGGTCCGTGGCGTGGTACCTCACCACGCGGTACTACGTGAAGGTCATGCGCGAGATCCGGAAGAAGTTCGCGACCATCGAGCTGGACCGGCTCCGCGCCAAGCCCACCGTGAAGATCACCGGTGAGTTCTACCTCCAGACCGTGGAGGGCGACCCCAACTACAATATCCACCGCTGGCTCGAGGCGGAAGGGGCGGAGGTCTATCCCGCCGGCATCACGGTGTGGATGGACTATCTCCTGCGGCTGGGGCTGCAGCGGTTCGAGGACTACTCGGGCGTGGAGCGCGGGGCACGGCTCAAGCTGGGCCTCGGGCGCACCGTGCAGGCCATCTACCGGGGTGTCTTCGGGCGGCTGCGCCGGGCCATGGGGAATCTCGCCCACGAGCTCCCGCTTCAGAAGGAGCTGCGCGGGCTCGCGGCGCCCTATTTCAACCACCGGCTCGACGGCGGCGAGGGCGACATGCTGATCGGCAAGGCCATCTGGGCGCACACGAAGAAGAAGGCCCACATGATCTGCGAGCTCTCGCCCTATTCCTGCATGCCGAACACCATGAGCATCGGAGCCATGTCGGGCGTGCTCGGCAAGTTCCCCGACCTCCTCTACGCCCCGCTCGAGATCAAGGGGGATGCGGAGGTGCACGCGCTCTCGCGCTGCCAGATGATCCTCACCGAGGCCAAGAAGCGCGCCCAGCGCGAGTTCGACGAGGCCCTGGCCAAGAGCGGCATGACTTTGGATGCCGTGCGCGCCTATCTCGACGCGCACCCGAAGATGAAGCGCGCGGACTACAAGGTGCCTCACATGGGCTGCGCGGGCACGGCGGCCAACATGGTCCTCCACGTGGCCGGCAAGGCCCGCTAGCCACATGGCGAAGTACATCGGCATGGATGTCGGCTCCACCACGGTGAAAGCCTTGGTGGTGGAGGTTGGGCGAGACGCAGCCGAAGGCGAGGCGAGCGGATATGGAAATGCTTCCCGAGCGGAGCGAGGGGGGCCAGGAAAGGTAATCTGGCAGGACTACCAGCGCCACAATACTCGGCAGGCGGAGAAGGTCCTCGAGTTCCTCGGCCGCATGGAGGAGGAAGCGCAGGTCACGGCGGGCCGCGACCGCGTGTTCTTCACCGGCTCGGGGTCCGGATTCCTGGGCCCGCTGGTGGGCGCCAAGATGGTCCAGGAGGTGGTGGCCGTCGCCGCTTGCGTGGAGCGGCAGCACCCCGACGTGCGCTTCGTGTCCGAGATCGGCGGCGAGGACATGAAGACCATCTTCTTCACCCCCGGCGGCGGCGGGAAGACCAAGCAGGTGTACATGCAGTCCGCCTGCAGCGGCGGCACCGGCACCTTCATCGAGAAGACCGCCCGCAAGCTCGCGGTGGCCAGCGAGCGGCTGGCCGACATGCCCTACGAGGGCATGAGCCTCCACAAGGTGAGCAGCAAGTGCGGCATCTTCGCGGAGACCGACGCCAACACCCTCGTCAAGACGGGCGTCCCGGTGGAGGAGATCATCGCCAGCCTCTTCGAGGCGGTGGTCTACCAGAACCTCGCCACCCTCACCAAGGGGAATACGCCCTCGCCGGAAGTCCTGCTGCTGGGGGGGCCCAACCTCTTCTTCCGGGGGCTCCAGGAAGCCTGGCGGCACCATCTCGCCAAGCTCTGGCAGCAGCGCAAGATCACGCTGCCCGAAGGCAAGACCATCGCCGACTGCATCGTGGTGCCCAAGGAGGCGCTCTACTACGCCTGCCTCGGCTGCGTGGAGATCGGCGCCGGCGAGCCCGAGGGCGTGGCCGTCTACCAGGGAAAGGACAAGCTGCGCTGGTGGGTGGACGAGGGCCAGGCGGAGCAGAAGGCGAAGGACGGCGGCAAGGCCCTGGTGTCATGCGCCAGCGACCTCGAGTCCTTCGTCTCCGCGTACGACCTCAAGCGTCCCGGCGCGTCCGCGCCCCCCGCTCAGGCCGCGCCCGTCCACGCGGGCCCGGTGCTGGTGGGCTGCGACTTCGGCAGCACCACCGCCAAGGCGGTGGTGCTCTCGCCCGAGCGCGAGATGCTCTTCTCCTGTTACGCGCTGTCCAAGGGCAATCCCATCGAGGACGCGCAGTCGCTGTTCAAGCAGGTGGGGGAGGCGGGGTTCACCGAGGTGGCGGGGCTCGCGCTGACCGGCTACGGCAAGGACTTGCTGCGGGACGTTCTCGGCGCCGACATGGCGGTGGTGGAGACGGTGGCGCATGCGACCGGCACGCTCCACTTCTTCCCCGACGCCGACGTGATCTGCGACGTGGGCGGCACCGACGTCAAGATCATGATCCTGCGCCAGGGCACGGTGGCCGATTTCCGCCTGAACTCGCAGTGCTCGTCCGGAAACGGCGCCTTCCTCCAGGGCGTGGCCGAGCGCTACTCGATTCCGCTGGAGGCCTATGCCGACCGCGCCTTCGAGGCCAAGGCCATGCCGACCCTGGCCATGGGCTGCGGCGTCTTCCTCCAGTCGGACATCGTGAATCAGCAGCGCAAGGGCTGGGCGGCGGAGGAGATCATGGCCGCGCTGGCGGCGGTGCTGCCCATCAATGTGTGGATCTACGCCGGCCAGCTGCAGAACCTTCGAGCCGTCGGGCGCAAGTTCGTCCTCCAGGGCGGCACCCACCGCAACATGGCGGTGGTGAAGGCGCAGGTGGACTTCATCCGCGGCAAGGTGCCGGAGGCCGACGTGGTGCTGCATCCCTACTCCGGGGAGGCGGGCGCCATCGGCGCCGCGCTGTGCGCGGTGGACTGGCGGGCCAAGGGCGCGGCCAGCCGCTTCCGCGGCTTCGAGGCCATCGCGGCGCTCACCTATACGAGCACGACCGCCGCGGAGACCGTCTGCAAGTGGTGCCCGATCAACTGCACGCGCACCTTCATCGACGTCCAGCTCCCCGGGGCGCAGGGCCGCCCGTGGAGCAAGCTGCCGCTGGCCAAGGGATGGGAGCGGGTGATCAGCGGCAACTCCTGCCCCAAGGGGCTGGTGGAGGACGTCAACGAGCTGCGCGAGGTCAAGTCCAAGCTGGAGGAGGTCAAGCGTGAGTACCCTAACGTTGCCGAGATGGTTCGGACGGACGCGTTCCGCCGCCCCCGAGTCGAGTCCGCCGCCGCCGCGGGCTAGCCTCCGGATCGGGATTCCGCGGGTCCTGAACCTCTGGTCCACCCACCAGTTCTGGGTGGGCTTCTTCGTGGCGCTCGGCGTGGACGCGCGGAAGCTCGTCTTCTCCTCGGACACCTCGGAGGAGCAGGGGCGCCAGTTCGGCAAGGGCCGCGGCACGGTGGACTGCTGCTATCCCGTCAAGTGCATCGCCGGCCATTACGGCGAGCTGATCTTCGGGCAGAAGGAGAAGGTGGACATCCTCTTCTCCCCCATGATCTACAACCTGCCGTCCTTCCTCTCCGGCCACGTGGCCCGCACCCTCACCTGCCCGCGCGTGATGGCGGCGCCCGAGAACATCAAGGCGGGCTTCATCAAGGAGCGCGACGTCTTCGCCGAGCAGGGCATCCGCTATGCCTCGCCCTTCGTCTCGCTGGACGAGCCCAAGCTCGTGCCCAAGCAGCTCTGGGAAGGCCTCCAGGGGATCATCCCCGGGCTCACCCCCGAGGAGACGGGGCGCGCGGTGGACGCGGGCTACAAGGCGCTCTCGGATTTCAGCGCGCGGCTCCGCCGCAAGGGCCGCGAGGTGCTGGAGTGGTGCGCGCGCGAGGACCGGCCCTGCCTGCTGGTGCTCGCGCGTCCGTATCACATGGACCCGGGCATCGGCCACGAGATCGAGGTGGATCTCCAGGCCTACGGCTATCCCGTCCTGTGGGCCCAGTACTTCCCCACCGATCCCGACCTCATGGAGTGGGCCTTCGGGGACGATATCCGCGCCGGGCATATCCGCTCGCCCTTCGACATCCGGGACGTGTGGCCCTCGTCTTACTCGTCCAATACCAACGAGATCCTGTGGGGCGCCAAGGCGGCGGCGCGGATGCCCTGGGTGGCCTGCGTGGTGCGGCTGGCCAGCTACGAGTGCGGAATGGACCAGCCCACGTACACGCCGGTGCAGCAGATCGTGGAGCGCTCGGGGACCCTCTTCTTCTCGTTCCAGGATCTCGACTCCACCAAGCCGGCCGGCTCGGTGAAGATCCGCGTGGAGACCATCGCCCACTACCTGGAGCGCTACGCCAAGGACATCATCGCGAAGAAGAAGGCGGCGATGCCGCCGGGCTGCCCGCTGGGAACGGGCGAGCCCGTCACGACGGCGGCGCCGCCGTCGCCGGCCTGATCGCGGCGGCGACCCGCTGAGCCGGCTCGCGGAGCGCCTGCTCGCCATGAGGCCCGGCGAAGGCCGGGCCGCGCTGTGGTCCTTCACGTATTTCTTCTGCGTGCTGGCGAGCTACTATGTGCTGCGGCCGGTGCGCGAGGAGATGGGAGTGGCCACGGGCATCGAGCGGCTCCCGTGGCTCTTCACCGGCACCTTCCTGGCGATGGCGGCCGCGGTTCCCGTCTTCGGCGCGCTCGCGGCCCGCTTCCCGCGGCGGACGCTCTTGCCCCTGGTCTACGCGTTCTTCATCGCCTGCATCCTCGGCCTCTTCGCGCTGCTGCGGGGAGTGGGCGCGCCGGCGTGGGCGCCGGCCGCCTTCTTCATCTGGCTCAGCGTCTTCAATCTCTTCGTGGTGTCGGTATTCTGGAGCTTCATGGCCGACATCTGGCAAGAGGAGCAGGCGCGGCGGCTGTTCGGATTCATCGCCGCGGGCGGCAGCGCGGGGGCGCTGGTCGGGCCCGCGGCGACGGCGCTCCTGGCGCCGCGAATCGGGCCGGTCAACCTGCTGCCGCTGGCGGCGGCGATTCTCGCGGGGGCGCTGGTCTGCGTCGCTCGGCTCCGGCCGGGCGCGGACCCGGCGGAGCCCGGCCCGCGCCCGGCCGAGCTCGCCGCCGACGAGGTGCCCGTGGGAGGCAGCGCGCTGGGCGGGCTCACGCGAGTGCCGCGCTCGGCGTACCTCTCCGGGATCGCGCTCTTCGTCGCGCTCGGCACGCTGTTCGCGACCTTCGTCTACTTCCAGCAAGCCCAGGTGATCCGGGAGGCCTTCGCCGACCCCGGCCGCCGCACGGCGGTGTTCGCCCTCATCGATCTCGCCGTGAACGTGCTGACCATCGGCGCCCAGCTCTTCGTGACCGGAGCCCTGGCAACGCGCTTCGGGCTGGTCCGGGTGCTGCCCGCCCTGCCGGTGGTGACCCTGGCCGGATTCACGGCGCTCGCGCTGGTCTCGACGGCGGGCATCTTGATCATGTTCCAGGTCCTGCGGCGCGCGACGCAGTACGGGATCACGGGGCCGGCCCGCGAGGTGCTGTTCACGGTGCTGCCTCGCGAGGACAAGTACAAGGCCAAGAACGTCATCGACACCATCGTCTCCCGTGGCGGCGACGCGCTCAGCGGCTGGGCCTTCGCGGGCCTGTCCGCGCTGGGACTGGGGATGACCGGCGTCTCCGTGGTGGCGCTTCCGCTGGCGGCGCTGTGGATCGCGCTCGCCGTCTATCTCGGACGGCGTGAGGAGCGCCTGCGCGAGGGCGCCTGAGCATGGCCGCGTTGCCTCCCCTCACCCGACGGATGGCGCTCCGGCTGCTGGCGGCGGCCGCCGCCGCCGCGCCCGTCCGCGCCGCGCGCGCGGAGCCGCTCCTGGCGCGTCGCATCCCGTCCAGCGGCGAGATGCTGCCCGCCGTGGGGCTCGGCACGTGGCGCACCTTCGATGTCGGCGCCGGCGCCGCCGAGCGCGCCCCGCTCAAGGAAGTGCTCGGCGCCTTCGTGGCCGTGGGGGGCCGGGTGGTCGATTCGTCGCCCATGTATGGCGCCGCCGAGTCCGTGGTGGGAGATCTCGCGTCCGAGCTGGGCGTCGCCGAGACGCTCTTCCTCGCCACCAAGGTGTGGACGAGCGGGCGTGAGCCCGGCGTCACCCAGATGGAGCAGTCGTTCCGGCGCCTGCGGGCGCGCCGCCTCGATCTCATGCAGATCCACAACCTGCTCGACTGGCGCACTCAGCTCCGGACCCTGCGCGACTGGAAGGCGGCCGGCCGCCTCCGCTATATCGGCGTCACCCACTACACGGCGGGAGCGTACGACGAGCTGGAGCGCGTCCTGCGCGCCGAGCCGCTGGACTTCGTCCAGGTGAACTATTCCATCGGCGAGCGCGAGGCCGAACGGCGCATCCTGCCGCTGGCCCGCGACCGCGGCGTGGCGGTGCTGGTGAACCGGCCCTTTGCCGAGGGCGGGCTCTTCCAGCGCGTGCGCGGCCAGCCGCTGCCCCCCTGGGCGGCCGACCTCGGCGCGGAGAGCTGGGCGCAGCTCTTTCTCAAGTGGATACTGGCGCATCCCGCCGTCACCTGCGCCATCCCCGCCACGAGCCGGCGGGAGCATCTCCAGGACAATATGAAGGCGGGGACCGGCGCGCTTCCCGACGCGGCCACGCGCGAGCGCCTGGTGACGCTGCTGGGCTAGCGGCCGGAGTCCTTCATGCGACGGCGACTCTCCTTCGCCCCCGTGGCCGCGACGATCGCGCTCGCGCTCGTCTCCGTCCTCCGTCCGGCGCCGACGGGCGCCGCCGAGCCCCTCTGGGCCCTCCTCCAGGCCGGCGGCCAGGCCGTTTTCATCCGACACGCCATCACCACGCCCGGCGTGGGTGACCCGGCCAGCATGCGCCTGGACGACTGCGCCAGCCAGCGCAATCTCACCGACGCCGGACGCGCCCACGCGCGCCGGGTCGGCGACGCCTTTCGGGCGCGGGGCATCGTGGTGGACCGGGTGCTGACGAGCCCGTGGTGCCGCTGCATCGAGACCGCACGGCTGGCCTGGAGGCCCGCCCGTCTGTCCGCCGAGGTGTGGGCACCGCTCGGCAATCTCTTCGGCCGCTCCGAGCGGCAGGCGGAGCAGGTGCGCGAGATGCGGGCCCGCGTGAGCGGGTGGCGCGGCGCCGGCAACCTGGTGCTCGTGTCCCACGGCTCCACCATCGAGGCGCTGACGGCCGTCTCGCCGGCTCCGGCCGAGATGGTGATCGTCACCCCGCAGGGCGACGGGCGCTTCACGGTGGCCGGACGTCTCGCGGTGCCCTGAGCGGCGGACGCTAGCGGCGGCGAGCGCCTCGGGCCAGGGGCCCGGCCACCGGGAGCATGGCGCCCAGCGCGAGCAGCGCGTTCGCCGCCATCGCCGCGGGCACGCCGATGCCGCCGGCGAGGAAGCCGATCCAGAGCGTGCCCACCGGCTGAGTGCCGATGCAGGCGGAGAGAATGCCCATGGCGCCGCCGCGCCGATCTTCCGGCGCCGAGAGCAGCACCAGCGTGCTCTGCATGGCGGCGAAGCCCGACTCCGCGGCGCCGACCACCATGAGGAGCGCGAGGCAGAGCCAGGGCGAGCGCGCCGCCGCGAAGGCCACCAGGAGAAAGGGCGCCACCAGCACCGAGAGCGCGAAGAGGCGGCGATGGGGCACGAAGCCGCGGCCGGCCGCGATGGCCAGCGCGCCGATGAGGGCGCCCAGTCCGTCCGCGGCCACGAGCGCGCCCAGCCACTCCGGCCCCGCGCCCAGCACCTCGCGCGTGAACACCGGCAGCATGTGCTGATACGGGAAGAAGAGCACGTTCATCAGGACCGTCACGATGAGCACCGCGCGCACGGTGCCTTCCGACCACGCCGCCCGCACGCCCGCGAGCAGGCTCGCCGCCACCGAGACGCCGGCGGCCGATATCGGACCGCCGATGCGGCCGGGGAGCCGGCTCGAGACGAGAAGGCCCACCGCGTAGAGGATGGCGAGAGCGCTGTAGCAGGCCTCGGGCCCCAGGCGCGCGAGGCCGAGCCCGGCGAGCACGGGCCCGCCGATCTTCGCCACCTGCATGGACACCGTCTCCAGCGACACCGCGCTCGCCACCCGGCCCGGGCCCACGAGCGTGAACAGCGAGGTGCGCCGCGCGGGAAAATCGAGCGCCCAGAGCACGCCGAAGAGCACCTCGAGCCCGACCAGGGGCCAGAAGCCTCCGGCGCCGAACGCGAAGAGCGCGGACAGCGCCAGCCCGGTGACGAGTCCCAGCGCTTGCGTGCAGAGAAGCACGTGGCCACGGTGCATCCGGTCCGCGATCACACCGGTGAACGGGCCCAGCGCCATCATCGGGGCCGAGCGCGCGAAGGCGGCCAGCCCCACCATGAACGGCGAGCCGGTGAGCTGATACGAGAGCCAGCCCAGCACGACGAGATCGATCCAGCGAGCGGTATTGAGACAGAGACCGGAGAGCCAGAGGCGGCGGTAGTCGGCTTCCCCGAGAATTCCCAGCCGGGCGGAACGGCCCGCCGGCATCGTTGCCGGCGGTGCGACGGAGCTCACCCGGACAGGGATAGCATGAAATGGGTTACACTCCTCGCGAATCCAGCTCCGATTTTAGGAGGTTGTTCCATGCGCGTGATCGTGACGGGAGCGGCAAGCGGCATCGGGCGGGCCACGTGTCTCCGGCTGGCGCGCGACGGCAAGGCGGCGGGCAAGCCGGCGCGCATCGCGGCGGTGGATCTCCCGGGCGCGGCGGCGCTCGATGGCGTCGTGAGGGAGCTGGCCGCGCTGGGCGCGGAGGCGGTGGCGCTGCGCGGCGACATGGGCAATCCGGAGGAGCCCGCGCGCGTGGTGGCGGAAGCGGTGGCGCGCTTCGGCGGGCTCGACGGCCTCGTGAGCAATGCCGGCATCAACCGCCCCGGTCCCCTCGTCGACTACCCGCTCGCGGACTGGGACGCGATGTTTGCCGTCAACGTGCGCGCCACCTGGCTCCTCGCCAAGGCCGCGCATCCGGCGCTCAAGGCCGGCGGCGGCGCCATCGTGGCGGTGGGGTCCATGTCGGGGAGCAACGCCCACGCCAACCTGGGCGCGTACGGGCCGAGCAAGGCCGCCGTCATCATGCTCTGCCAGGTGCTCGCGCAGGAATTCGGCCGCGACGGCATTCGCGCCAATACCGTGTCGCCGGGCATGGTCCGCACCGGCATGACCGCGCAGGTCTATGCCGACCGCGAGGTCGCCGCGGCCCGGGACGCGCTGGTGCCGCTCGGGCGCGTGGCCACGCCGGAAGACATGGCCGACGTCATCGCCTTTCTCCTCGGCCCCGACGCGCGCTATGTCAACGGCCACGACCTCGTGGTGGACGGCGGCGTCACCGGCAATTATCTGGGCCGCATGCCCGGGCTCGGCAAGATCACCCGGAGCTGACCCATGAGCGTGAAGCTGGGAATGTTCACCATGCCGTTCCACCATCCTGATAGAGACTATGCGTCAATCCTCGCCGAGGATCAGGAGGCGGTGATCCTGGCCGATCAGCTCGGGTTCTCCGAGGCCTATGTCGGCGAGCACTTCAGCTCCTGGAGCGAGCGCATCACCTCGCCGCTCATCTTCCTCGCCACCGTCATCTCGCGGACCCGGCAGATCCGGCTCGGCACCGGCGTGCTCAACCTGCCCCAGACCCATCCCGCCACGGTGGCCGCGCACGCGGCCATGTTCGACCAGCTCTCCGGCGGCCGCTTCATCATGGGCATCGGGCCGGGCGGGCTGGTGAGCGACCTCGAGATGTTCGAGGTGGGTCAGGCCGAGCTGCGGCCCCTGATGGTGCAGGAGTCCATCGACATCGTGCTCAAGCTCTGGGCCCAGGACCCGCCCTACGAGATCGACGGGCGCTTCTGGAAGTTCGCGCTCAAGAACGGCGTGTGGCCCGAGTTCAAGGTGGGCTATATCCCGCGGCCCCTGCAGCAGCCGCACCCGCCCATCGCGCTGTCCATCATCACGCCCAATTCCTCGAGCGCCAAGCTGGCGGCGGAGCGCGGCTGGATCCCCATCTCCGGCAACTTCTTCCACCGCCGCTATCTGCGGGGCCACTGGGAGAAGTACCTCGAGGGCTGCGCGGCGGTGGGGCGCCGGCCCGATCCCGACGTGTGGCGGGTGTCGCGCAGCGTCCTGGTCACCGAGACCGATGCGGAGGCGGAGGAGTATCTCGCCGATCCGGACAGCGGGCTCTCCTTCTACTACAAGTTCTTCATCCACAGCTTCGCGCAGGGGCGGAAGGCGCTGTTCATGATCAAGCCGGACGTGGACCTGCCCGACGAGCGCACCACCGTGGACGCGGTGAAGCGCGGCATGATCATCGCGGGCAGTCCGCGCCGCGTGCTGGACCAGCTGGTGGCGCTCCGGGACGAGATCGGCCACTTCGGCACCCTGCTCATGGCCGGGCACGACTGGGACCGCCCCGCGCTGTGGCGGCGGTCGATGGAGCTGCTGGCGCGCGACGTCATGCCGCGCTTCGGCGCGCACGCGGCGGCGACGCCCGCGCGCTGAGCGCGGGGCCGCCGCCGGGCC
>Ga0134127_10000969_pt1 | contig 22601 bp, 39 predicted proteins | sample KB31753_FD_96459 | JGI IMG/M metagenome (GOLD analysis project Ga0134127, IMG submission 96459) | Terrestrial soil microbial communities with excess Nitrogen fertilizer from Kellogg Biological Station, Michigan, USA - KB3-175-3 | ecosystem: Environmental > Terrestrial > Soil > Unclassified ... | reverse complement strand
GTGCTGGCTGCTCTGGTTCGCCGCGGCCTTGGACAGATACGAGCTGACCGCACGCGCGGCCGCGCCCGGTGTCGCGTAGCCGGTCGCGCCGGCCACCTCGTCCCAGGGCAGGCCGGAGACCCGCAGCATGTGCGCCTCGTAGGCCGGATCGAAAGCATCGGCCGCCGGCGACGCGGCCTCGATCGCGGCCGCGCCGACCATCGGGCTGCGCAGCTCGGCCTGGGCCGCGCGGATCGCCGCCTTGTCCGGCGGTGTGGGCACGGGTGGCGGCACCAGCGGCTGCCCGTCGGCGCCGAGCTCGACCAGGCCGCCGGCCACCGGCTTGCGCCGGCCCCTCAGCCCAGGCATTCGTCCACCAGCTCGGCCACCGTGGTGCCCTCCGCGATCCGCACCCGCATCTTGCTCCGCTCCCGGCCCGACGTGCCGGCGCGCACCCCGTAGCGCTGGTCGGTGAGCAGCGCGTCGGTCAGGCAGGTGCGGGCCACCGGGCAGGCCGCGCACACCCGCCGGGCCGCGTTGACCGCGATGATCAGCCCCTCGGGTGGCACGTTGCCCTCGGCGCCGAAGAACAGCGGGTCGGACAGGTCCAGCGGCAGCTTGGAGCACAGCCCGCGCAGCTTCCACCCGGTCGGGGCGTAGCGCACCGAGCGCACGGGGGGATCGTCGGCATCGGATCGATCGCCCAGCTCGGCCGCGTTGTCGACCGCGGTGGCCGGCAGCCACCGCGGGTCGGGCACGATCCACACCCCCGGCGCCAGCTCGACGCCGGCCGATATCCGCAGGGGAACGGTGGTGAACCAGCGCGGTGGGGGCATCGTCCCCGGCGGTACCGGACGGGGGAGTAGTGCCTCTTCGTCCGCCGTCAGGGTGTGCAACACGGCGTTACCTGCTGGCCCGCAACGACACTGAGCCGTCCTCGTTGCGCCAGGCCGACAGGTCGGGCAGGTTGTCCAGGGCGAAGGAGGAGACCCGAACCTCGGTGGCCCGGGTCTGCTGTTGCAGCTGTTCGACCACCACACCGAGGACCCGGATCGTCATGTCGTACTCGACCTCCAGGTCGCACAGTCGCTCGACGCTCCGCAGGAGCGCATCGTCCCTGATCATCAGGGGTCAGGATAACCCCGCAGTCACGCTGCCCTCCGGAGCGCGACGAGACTTGCGTGGCTTGTACCTGTCCCGAATGCCCAATTCGGCACAGCGGGCCTTGCGCACTTCGTCGAACTCGACCTGCAGCTCGTCCGCCGTGGCCTGCGACCTGGCCGCCTTGTCCAGCTTGCCCTCGGCCCGGTACGCCTTGGCCGCGTTGATGTGATTGCGGATCCGCTGGGCCTCGCGCCGGCGGTTCAGCTGTTCTATCGGGGTGAACAGGCGCGGCTTGCCGCCGGTGTCGCCTTGCGCGGTCAGGTGCGCCCGGATCTTCTCCAGCCGCTCCGGCGTGTACAGCCGCAGGGTCAGGCTGCCGTACGCGGCCTGGTGGGTGGGCCCGAGCCCGCGCTCGGGGTCGCGGGCCAGGTAGTTGAGCAGGGTCAGCGCGACATTCAGCTCCATGGCCACCTCCCGGGCCAGCAGGAATTCCTGGGGTAGCGACCGCACGTACTGCACGATGGGGGAGTCGGCGTAATCCCGCGGGGCGTGCTCCATGACCACTCTCTTTCTGCCACAACACGTGTCGTGTTGAAGGCACTTGCGTTGAAGGCACTTATGACCTAGAATAGAGCCATGTTCGCCGCTGCATACCCAAAAACAGGCCGGATCTGACACCTCCGCCCCGCTTTCGAGTACTGCACCGGTAACGCCCAGCCCCTCCGCAATCCGGCGGCGGGGCTTTTTTTGCGTCCCAGGAAGGACACACCATGGCTTCAAAGTGGGCTGGCATCGGAACTTTCTTCGAGGCCCTGGCCGAAGTGATCACCACCCAGTACGAGGGTGGGCAGATCGTCCAGGCCTTCGAGGTCGGGGACGACGTCGAGTACTCGGGCAGCAAGGTGGCCGACCACGGCCACTGGGTGGTCCGGTCCGTCGATGACGAGACCAACACCGTCACCCTGCACCGCCTGGGGCAGTACCGCATGCTCAAGTGCAACCAGTCCTCGGTGCGACACACCGTCGCCCCGAAGCTCGGTGAGCGGTACGCGTGGTGAACGCGCACCTGACCGAGCTCGTCGCGATCTACCGCTCGATCGACGACAACAACCAGCGCCCCCAGAGCGCGGTCCGGCGCGGCCGGAACTGCGCCCTGGTGGACCTGGCGAAGATCCACCTGCCTCACCTCAATGAGCAGGAGCGGGCCGAGGCCCTGCGCCTGTCACGCACCAAGTAGCACCAGCAGTACGGCCCCGGCGCAATCCTGCGCCGGGGCCTTCGTCGTACCCAGTCCTGAAAGGACACCCCATGTTCACCATCGTCAACCGCATTGCCGCCGCTGCCCAGACCGGGTTCGTGGCAGCCCGCACCGAGTTGTTCACCTCGGTACGGCCGGCATCAATCAAGGCGGCACTGAAGACCCTGACCGGCTACCAGGCCAAGCTGGCCAACCTGGTCACCCTCGCCGTGGTCGAGGAGCAGATGCAGGCAGCGGGGCACCTGCTCGACGAGGTCGAGTGCGAGATCGCCAACCTGCGCAAGTTCGGCTGTTTCCTCCCGGGGATCGGCGCCCAGGTCGAGGCCGAGCTCGGCTACCCGAGCCTCGGGTTCCGGATCGCCGACCTCGAGTTCAAGATCGTGGCTTCCTACGAGGCGCACCGCGACGCCGTCCAGGAGGAAATGAAGACGGCCAAGGCCACCGTGAAGGCAGCCAAGGCCGCCGAGAAGGCCGCCGCCGGCAAGCACCGCGCCGGTGGCAAGCACCGCGTGACCGTCTGACCCTGCACCACTCGCAGTACGGCCCCGTCACAATCCCGTGGCGGGGCCTTCGTTGTATCGATTCCCTGAAAGGGATGAGCACCATGGCTGACGCCAACCGCTCCACCTCCGCCGTCGCTGCCGCCGCCAAGGGCGCCGCCAGCGGAGTTCGCAAGGAATGGGACCGCACCAACACCCTGGGCGGAGTCGTCGAGTACGCCTTCCTGCCCAAGGAGGCCCGTCTGGTCTACGCCGCGGGCCGGGTCACCGTGGCCGCCACCAGGGGCGCGGTGGCCGGCCACCGGGCCCACAAGGCCGCGGTGGTCGACAGCCAGCTGCGGATCGTGCCGCCGCTGGCCGAGGAGACCACCACCGCGAAGGACGCCTGATGTCCGACGCCTCACTCCCGCCGATCGGGACCATCGTCGCCATCGATGACCCCCGCTGCCCGGGGCTGTACAAGGTCACCAACCACGGGCCGAAGAACGCGACCCTGGTTCCATGCACCGCGGACGGGGCCCTTCGCCCCGGCCGCGGCGCCCGGTTCCCCGGCTACATGCTCCACCCGGCCGACTCGAATGCGGCTGACGTGCTCCTGAACGGGGCGACCACCAACGACCTGTTCATCTTCGACCCGGGAGCGCTCGTCACCTCGGCGAGCCGGCCCGGGGTGTTCGTCGTCCTGGCCGACAAGGGCGACAAGGTCAACATCGCCCGCCTCGGCGGGGACAGCGGTCGCTACCTGCGCATGCCGCGTGGGGGAGTGAAGCCGCTCGCCCTCGCGGAACTCGCGAATCACCTGTAGCAAAGGGGCGCCCCGGCTTCGGCCGGGGCGTCCCCCTTTTTTATCCGTTTCCAGGAAAGGGCCCGAAATGACCGGAAAAGAGCATTCAGACGAGGCCGAACGGCTCGCCAAGCTGGCAGGCACGCTGCCTCCGAGCAGCGCACAGGCTGTAGCTGCCCAGGCCCAGGTGCACGCCACCCTGGCGCTCGCCCAGGCCACGCTGTCCGTCGCGCTCGGTGGGGCTCCCACCCTCACGGCGGACAGCATCATGTGGGGCTGGGGTGAGCGGTGAGCACCCAGAAGACTCCGCAGGTTCCACCGCCACCACCGCCACCGGTCCGGCGGCGGGTCGTCTACTCGTCGCTGATCACCCAGCTGGGCAAGGCCAAGGCCGAGCTGGACGCGGCGCAGACCCGGTACGACGCGCTGGTCACCCAGGCCCGGCAGGATCTGCCGCTGGGCCGCCACATCGAGGGCAGTACCGAGGTGCTGATTACCCGCAACAGGTGGTGGGACGGCGCCAAGGCCCGCGCGGACTACGGCGACGAGATCTGCTCCCTGACCGTCGATCAGACCAAGGCCCGCGGGCGGATGACCGGGTTGGCCTACGACACCTACTTCATCGAGCGCGCACCGCGCGTCACCATCAAGGAGGTCACATGAGACTGTCCGACAACATCGTCCTGCAGATGGTGGACACCAACCGCTACGTCCTGACCTCGGACTCCAGCGGCGCCGAGATCGTGATGGACTCCGACGAACTGGCCCGGCTCGCTGTCGCCGGGGTGGGCTACTTCGTCGAGTACGACCCCACCCTCAAGGTGGCCTGCCGGGAGGTCGTGGAACAGAACCCGAACCTTCCGACGCTGCGGCTGCCCGACCCGAAAGGCGATTGACCATGGACCCGTTCGTCGAAATGCTCGAGGAGCTGCTGCCCGAAGACTGGGAGATCCACGACCCCCAGATGGGCTCCTCGTGCGTGCTGGAATGCCCGCATGGTCACGTGATCGAGCAGGACGGCCGCTGCCCCGAGGGCTGCGTGTCCCCGCTGATCAGCGCGGGCCTGATCTGACTTGCGACACCGCCCTGTCGGTGTCGTGTTCCACACTGGCCCGAGAGTCGGGCCAGAACCGATCCCTGGAAGGGGATGGTCACATGGCTGAGGCCATGGAGCGGACTGGAACCGCTCATGTTCCGACTGTTCGGAACGCCAATCTGGGCGACCTGATGGGTCTGTTGCGCGAGCAGCAGGCCCGCAAGGTCGACCTGGTCGTGCCCGCGGAGCAGATGCGCTTCTCCGGCGGGCAGCTCGTCATCACCGGTCAGGAGATGATCCTCGAGGAGGATGGATTCACTGACCCGAATGGCGAGTACTGGCCGACCCAGATCTTCGATGACCAGGTCGCGGAGCGGCTGGACATCACCTCGTCCTATCTGCGCCGCTTGAGGCACGGAAAGACGGTGCAGGGCAAGCAGACCCAGCCACCGCGACTGGATCTGTGGGACAGCAACGTCAACGGCCTGCTCCGGGGGCGCAAGCCGCTGCTCAAGCACCAGGCCTTCACCCCCGAGGGTGAAGAGAAGCCGGAGCCGATCGTCGTCCGGGAGGGCGCGGCCGCCGACAAGCGGTCGTTCTTCCTCCGACTCATCCGGCCGGACGAGGGGCCGGGCATCGCCCGGGCCATGCTCTCGAACAAGTTCGCCCGGCTGGACAACGTGGACGGCCTACTCACCATGCTCGACGGCATCCGCGAGGCCGGGGTGAGCACCGACCAGCTCAACATCTACGGGGATCTGTCCGAGACCCGGATGATGGTGCACGTCGCGGCTCCGCAGATCCTGGCCGCGGCGCCGGGCCTGCTGGAGGGCTACCGCTCCCCCTTCGACACCGGGATCGAGGGAGCCAAGCGGCAGACCCAGTGGCTCTCGCTCGACCAGCGGATCGAGCTGGGCCGCCAGTTCCGCGAGCGCGGCCACGGCGACGGGCACCACGGGTTCTACGAGCCCGGCAACGAGCCGCTGGTGCACGCGGGATTCCTGCTCACCAACTCCGAGGTGGGCAACGGCCGCTGGCAGATCATGCCGGCGATCACCGTGCTGCGGTGCTCCAACGGCCTGATGATGACCAAGGACGGGTTCGCCCGTACCCACGTCGGCTCCCGGCTGGACGACGGCCATGTCGCCTGGTCGGAAGACACCAACAGCAAGGAACTCATGCTGGTGCGGGCGCAGACCCGGGACGTGGTCAAGGCGGTGCTGTCCACCGACTACCTGGAGAAGGCCATCAACGACCTCGAGGCCAAGGCCGGCAAGCCGGTGACCGAGCCCAAGCGCACCATCGAGGTCGTCGCCAAGAAGCTGGCGTTCAGCAAGGACGAGGCCGAAGGGATCCTGGCCCACTTCCTGATGTCCGGTCAGCTGACCACCGGCGGCGTGATGAACGCGGTCACGTCGTTCTCCCAGACGGTGTCCGACCCGGACGCCGCGCACGATCTGAACGTCCGGGCCCTGGAGGCCATGGAGCTGGCGTTCAGCAGTAACTGATCCATCCACGCACAAGGGCCCCAGCCGCGACCAAGTCGGCTGGGGCCCTTGCGCACCCGTATCCCAAGGAAGGAACTACCGCATTATGACCGAAGTATTGAACGGCGCCCAGAGCGCCACCCCGGAATCCGACAACATCAACGCCTTCATCGAGGGCGCTGTCGCGGACCGATACGGGGAGCTGACCGGCCAGCTGTCCCTGGTCACCGCGGAGCGGGACACCCTGCTGGCGGAGAAGAACGCGGCGCTGGAAAACCTCAACACCGCCAATTACCAGAAGGGCGAGTTGACGAACACCGTCGCTCAGATGCAGATCGAGCGCACCGAGCACGAGGGCCGCATCGCCCGGATGCAGAGCCGGATGGGCGAGCTCCAGGACGAGGTGAGCAGGAGCCGCAACGCGCTGGACAGCTTCAAGGCGCAGATCGTGGAGATCGCCTCCGAAGCCGCCGACGAGCACGGCTGGTGCGACGAGATCGACCGCATCCTGGACAAGGTGGGCCTGAAGCGCGAGCCCATCAAGTTCCTGGCCACCGTGACCATCACGCTGAACATCGCGGCCAACCGCGACGACGGCAACCGCGGGGTTCCGGACGAGTCCTGGGTGTACGGCTGCCTCCAGGTTTCGGATCTGAAGGAAGCCATTCGCGACGGGTTCCGGATGGACTCGGACGTCGAAGACGAACGCATTCTCGACATCGACATCGATGTCACCGACACAGAACAGGACAACGACTGATGCCGCAGGCAGAGAACAAGATCCACGCATTCGACACGCTGCGCGACGAGTTGCCCCTGGAGTTGTTCGTGGACAACGCGACCTTCTTCAGCTGCAACGAGGCCAACGCGATCGCGGTGTTCCTCACCGTGGCCCACGGAGAGGAAGTGGCCCAGAACTTCCTGGAGTGGCATGCCGTCGGCGACGACGACGGTGACCTGCACAACCCGGACGGTTCGGTGCGCAAGAGCGTCATCGACAAGGAGGTGAAGGCCTGATGGGCACCCGCGGCCTGGTCGGCTTCGTCATCGACAAGACCGAGAAGCTGAGCTACAACCACTACGACTCCTACCCCTCGGAGCTGGGTGCGGCGACGCTGGTCTGGCTCAAGGGCAACCTCACCTCGGCCAACCGGCTCAAGCCAGAGGCGATGCAGGCCATCAAGAGCCTGCAGATGGTCGATGAGGATGCCAACCCCACCGAGCGCCAGGTGGCCGATCTGGCCCGGTTCTACGACCCGAACGTCGGGAACCGGAGCGAGTCGCCCGTCTGGTACCAGGTGCTGCGCCGCTGCCAGGGTGATCTGCACAAGACCCTGGAGGCCGGCTACGCGCTGGACTCGCACGAGTTCGCACTGGACTCCAGCTTCTGCGAGTGGGCGTATGTGGTCGACGTGGACGCCGAGAAGCTGGACGTCTACACCGGGTACACCAGCCGGGCCTCCGGCCGGTGGGCCAGTCGCGGACGCAGTCCGGACGGATCGTTCCCGATCCAGCGGATCCTGTCGGTGCCCTTCGCCGACGCGGCCACCATGGACGTCGAGTACTTCGTCAAGACGGCCACCGTGGCGAGCTCGTCATGAGCAAACACGCAGCGGCGGTCGAGCCGGAGCAGTTCCAGTTCACCCTCCCCCCGGTGGCGATGGGCGCGATCAAGTCGATCCTGGCCGATACCACCGAGTCCACCCAACGGCGGTTCGAGGCTGTCGTCGTGTTCGTCTTCGGCTGGTCGCTGTGGGAGCGGCAGAAGGCAGTGGACCCGACCATGGTGGCCATCCCGAAGCAGCAGTGGGAGACCATCTGCGCGTGGATGACCAACCTGGAGACCGACCCGGTCGCTCGGGTCAACTATGGTTTGGGTTGGATGAACTCCGGCCCGTCCAGCTATTAGAGCGAGAAGCGTTGCCCGGCTGGACATTTCACACCGGGTGTCGTAATATCTACCCATCGGTTGAACCGGAGTAACGGGCGCGACGGAGCGAACACCGCCGGCGATCGATGACATTTCAAGGCCCCGCACCCGCGGGGCCTTTGCTGTATCCGAACCCGAACGGGGCCAGGCATCCTGCCTGGCCCCGTTTTTCGTCTCCTAGAAAGGGAGAAGCAGTGAACAAGCGCACCAAGAAGCGGTCGATCATCTCGACCGTCGTGATCGCCGTGGCGATCGTCCTCGGCATCATCGCCGCCCCCACCGCCGGGGCGGCCACCGTCACGGCGGCCGGGGCGTCCGCCGCCACCGCGGCCGCCTCCTGCACGGTCAAGGCGGCCCTGCCGGCCAGGATCGCGATCACCAAGCACTACACCGAGACACCGGTCCGGCTGGTCGGCTGTGCCGCTGCCGAGTACGGCAGCACCAACATCACCGGCCCGGAAGGCCTGCTCGACGTGATGATCTGGAACTTCGGTGTAGGGGACGTCGACTACCTGGCGTTCTACGACTGGGAGAAGACCGGGACCTACCGCACCAGCAGCGGGATGGCCTGGATCTGGGGCGGCGACGATATTCCCTGGGTGAACTCATCCACGGTCATCAAGTACGGCTCGTCGGTCTCGCTCACGGTCAAGCGCACCCCCGGGATCAGCACCCTGTCCATCGGGGTCAAGGGGTGGAACCCGGACTACAACATCTGGGGTGGCTGGAAGCCGTGGACCGGTAAGGCGGTGTCGATCTACTCGGCGCCCTCGGCGAAGGGGCCGTGGAAGCGGGTCGCCGGTGGTCGTACCAATTCACTGGGCAAGGCCACCGCCAAGCTCCGCACCGGCGCCCAGCGGTACTGGCAGGTCCGCACCACCGACGGCGGCACCACCTTCGGTGCCAACAGCGCAGTCCGCAAGGGTTGAGCTGTATCCAACAAGTGAAGGGGCCGGGCGCGAGACATTCGCGCCCGGCCCCTTTTTCGTTCCCAGAAAGGAACACAGCATGGGTAACACCACCAAGACCATCACGTTGGCCCAGTCCAACCCCGCCTTCAGGGGGGACAAGCTGGATCACGAGTCCTGCGGTCATCCGAACACCACCTGGGCCCGGCGCCAGTGCCGCGCGATCCAGATGGAGAAGAGGGACCTGGCCGGCCGCGAGTACAGCCGGGGCTGGAACGACGGGCGCGCCGCGCTCGCGTACGAGATGACCCAGCTTGTCGAGAACGAGGAGGGGCTGTGAGCAACTTCGACGTGTACGAGGCCACCGTGGTGCAGCCCGACCCGGACGGCGAGACGATCGAGCTGACCGAGGTTCGGGAGCGGCTGAAGGACAAGGCGCCCGGCCAGGTGTTCATCGTGCTGGGCGACGGGCAGACGATGTTCCACCCGTACAAGCCCGAGGAGATCTTCGCCTCGGGCCCGGCCATCGTGGTGGTCACCGGGCTCTACGACCGGTCGGGGCTGAGGCTCAATGTCCTCTCCTGAGGCGCGCAAGAGCAGGACGGCGCAGAACCCCAAGCCGCCGTCCTGCCAGCCCACCGAGTTCGAAGGTCGCCGGGTGGAGTTGCACCCGGCGACCGACCGCTGGATGCAGGGGGATCGGTTCGGCACCATCCTCGGCGGCGTCGCCAACCGGAGCGGCGTCTACTACGTGCGCCTGGACCGCAGTGGCACGACGGCCAGGCTGCACATCGACAACCTGCGACTACTGGAGGAGTGATGGAGCTACTGCTGGAAATCGAGCACAAGGGCTACAAGATCGAGGCCCACCATCAGGACTACGCCGAGAACCCGCTGGAGGACGCAGACCTCCAGCCGGTGTTGGTGCTCGCCCCTGAGCACGAGCGCAAGTACGGGTGGACCACCGACACGAAGTGGAAGGCGCGGCTGCACACCGCGTTCAACCAGCTGCTGGCCAGCCGGGCGACCATCCACCTGAAGGGCACCACGGGGGCGCTGGCCGTCATCGATCGGTGGCTGCGGATCTTCTACAAGACCCGCAGCCTGCCCTTCAGCCTCTACGACCACTCCGGCGTCGCGGCCTACCTGGGCGCCGAGACGCACATGTTCGACACTGCCGGCTGGGACTCCGGGTGGGCCGGCTGGATTCTCTACAACGCGGAGATGGCTGACTACCCGGAGATCACCAACGACCAGCTGGACAACACCATGCGGGCCGCGTTCGAGGAGTGGGCCTGCTGGGTGGCCGGAGACACCTTCGGCTACAAGATCATCGCGCCCGATGGCGAACGGGAGGTCGAGGAGCTGTGGGGTTTCTTCGGCCTGGACAACCTGTCCGATGACGACGGTTGGGTCCGCAAAGAGGTCGAAGCCACCATCGACCTGGACATCAAGATGTGGGGCGAGGCGTAGTGCCCCGCAAGGCCCGCAACCTCACCGAGCTGAACGAGGGCGCGATCAAGTGTCGGACGTTCGGTCACGCCTGGAAGCCGTGGACCGCTCGACCGGATATGGAGCAGCCGAGCAGGACGCGGGGCTGGAACGTCACGCTGGCCTGCAACAACGACTGCGGGACGTTCAAGCACTTCCAGCTTTCGCAGCGGGGTGAGTACGGCCCGCCGCACTACACCTACGCGGACGGCTATCTCGCCTCGTTCCCCATCGGAGCCGACGAGAAAGCCCTGCTGCGTATGGAAGTGCTCGGCCTGTCCTGGCGGACCGGGCTCCGCATGATCAAGGGAGCGATGAAATGAGCCGACGCAAGGTGCAGCAACCCAAGCATCTCTGGCAGCCGATGAGACGGGCCTTCCCGGTCCCGCTGGAAGCGGAGCGCCGGGCCCATCTGGAGAAGCTCATCGGCCAGGACGCACCGTTGATCGCCGAACTGGAGTCGGCCGAGATGTGGCGGAACGACAAGTACGTGGTGGTGGTGACCCGGTGGGAGGACGGCGCGGTGCAGGAACTGTCGATCCGCCGGGCCGACCGCCGCGCGGTGCACGACTGGCGGGACTTCCAGCGGATCAAGACCGAGATCGCCGGGGCGGAGGTCGAGGGCTTCGAGATGTACCCGGCCGAGAGCCGGCTGATGGACACGGCGAACCAGTACTTCCTGTTCTGCCTGCCGCCCGGCCAGCAGATACCGGCGGGCTACACCGGCCCCCGGAACCTGGTGGATGCCCAGACTCACGAGAGGCTTGGGTCAAGACAGCGGACCCTCCCCCCCGATTGGCTGGCCACGCCGTGAGCACCGAAAGAGTTGAACAAGCTGCCCCTGACCAGGGCAGCGTCTATCAGGTCGCGGTCTGCACCCACTGCAGCCGCGACATCGTCCTCATGCCCGGCGACAACCTGTGGGTCCACGACTCCACCGGTTGGCAGCGCTGCGACGGGCTACCCGATTCCACACCGAAGGAGCGCAATGGACATCTGTCCCTCGTGCAAACAAGAGATTCCCACCCCGCCCGGTCAGCAGTCCGGAGTGCTGACTCCTGATGACGTGCTCTGGCCCCGGGGTTTCGCGGGCCTGAACGAGTACCGGCCCGCGCAGCTGTACTTCCGGGGCAACGCGGATCTGCTGGCCGAGCCCGGGCTGGCCATCGTCGGCTCCCGGGCGGCCACCGCGTACGGCACCAACATCGCCCAGCGGTTGGCCGAGAACGCTTCGACCAACGGGTATGTGGTCGTATCCGGTGGCGCGTTCGGGATCGACGCCGCCGCGCACCGGGCCTCGGTGGACCGCACCATCGTGGTGCTGCCCGCCGGGATCGACCGGATGTACCCGTCGGCCCACGCGGAGATGTTCCGCGGGATCCTGCGGGCCGGGGGGCTGCTGGTCTCCGAGTATCCGGAGGGTCGACACCCGACCCGCAGCCAGTTCCTGGACCGCAACCGGCTCATCGCTGCCTTGTCCCTGGGAACGGTGGTGGTGGAGGCCGGTCGGCGCAGCGGCTCCATGTCGATGGCCGGCGCCACCCTGAAGCTGGGGCGGCGCCTGATGGCGGTGCCGGGGCCGGTGACCTCGGCTCAGTCCGAGGGCTGCCACCAGCTGATCCGGGATTACCAGGCCAAGCTGGTTTCCCACTTCGAGGACGTCAAGACAGTGATGGGGCCGTTGCCACTATGAGTGAACACAACACGGAGTACCGGGAGATCTGGGTCCCGGCCAGCGAGGTCCGGGGCCCGTACGTCAGCGACAGCCCCTGGGTGGACGCCGACAACTACGACGGTCCGGAGCACACCGCGGACGTCATCTTCAGTGCGTCGAATGACACCTGGCGGCAGGTGGAGGTGGTGCTCCGCGACCAGGGCATCATCACCGTCACCTTCACCAAGAACGAGGGAAACCTCAACTGCCCGGCCTGGTTTCCGATCCGGGTGCTACGGCCGCAGCACCAGCCGCCCTTCGACCCCGGAGTTGCGGGGTACTACCGATGAGCCAGTCGCTCGGTGACTGGGTCACCATGCTCGGCAACAACGCCCGACGGGCGGTGACCGACCCAGAGTCGGCCACCTCGCTCGATCGGGTGGTGATGGCCACCGCGCTCGTAGGGGTGGCCGTCATCATCATCTGGCCCTCGGGCAAGCCCGCCCCAGCGGCTGTCGCCTGGGCCACCAATGCCGGCCGGGCCATGTGGCAGCGCCGGGAGCAGTGGATACCGCCCACCAACTGACCACGAAAGCGCTGGCCCCCTCGATCGCCGAGGGGGCCAGCGCTTTCTTACGTTGTAAGGAGATTCGTATGACCGCACTTCGCCAGGCTCTGGCCCGGCACGGAATTGAAACCGCGGGAGATTGGGCCGCCGTGGCCATGCTGGTCGTCTTCAGCCTGGCCCTCGGTGTGCTCGGAGCGGTCTGGTTCGCCTGATGGAGAAGCTACCGATCGAGGCGGATCTGCTCACCTGCGTGCGCCTCTGCGCCGAACAGGGCCGGAACTCCTTCACCGTCAAGGACTTCGCGACGGCTGTGGGCCGCACTCGCACGGCGGCCCTGACCCGGCTGCAACGGCTGATCGTCCACAACGCCGTGTTCTGTCACAACGTCGGGGGCCGGCAATCGACCAAGCTCTACCAGATCGACTGGTCCGAGCTGGAGATGTTCCACCCCGGCCTCTACGAAATAGCCCAGGCCGAAGTGAAGGCACTTGGTAAATCCGAAATACCAACTTTTTCAGAAGGGGATTCGTCATGAGTGAAGCTGTCGTGGTCATCCACGGCTGGCACCAGATCCTGAGCACCGTCCCAGCCCTGCTGGGATTCCACCCCACCGACTCGCTGGTCATCGTCAGCCTGCAGGAGGGGGAGAGCGGCAAGCTCCGCAGTGGTGTGACTGCCCGAGTGGACCTGACCGACTACCTGGAGACCCGGGCAGCCACGGTCAAGCACCTGGCCGAAGTCCTGATCCGCAATGGTTCGACCAAGGCCATTGTGGTGTTCTACGGGCGCAAGGCCGACCTGGACGTCACCCGGTTGTTCGCCGAGAACGGCGTCGAACTGATCGACGTGCTGTCCACCGACAACGAGCCGGCCGAGCTCAACCCGAAGCTGGCCGCGGCCAACGCGCTGCACGGCATCGCAGTGCAGCGCTCCCGGCGAGCGGTCAGCGAGGCGGTGGAGTACCAGCCACACGTCGAGGTGCTGCACCTGGAGGATCTGCTGGCCCCGATGGCCGATCCCCGGGAGCGGGACCGGGTGCTCGCGCTGGCAACCATGCACGCGAAGAAGGTGCTGCCCATCCTCATCGCGGCCTGCCAGGCCGCCGGGGACGACCGCGGTGAGGTGGCTGCCAACCTGTTGACCGTCACCGCGGTCGCAGCATTCCGGACCGGCGACGGGGTGACCGCCCGGGCTGCGCTGGATCGGGCTCGGCGGATCGATCACTGGCACACCTTGGCGGGAATGCTGTCCACGCTGCTGGACACCGGCATGCCGCCGAAGGATCTGGATCTGCTGGTCACCGAGACAGAGAATCTGGACCTGGATGCCGACGACGACGACGACCTGCTGGTGCGCTGGCGGGTGGCTGCGGGTGTGCCGGTATGACTCGGCCGGCAGCCAAGGTCAAGGAGGCCGACGATCTGCAGGCCTATCTGGACCGGCTGGCCCAACCGGTTGCCGACCTGTGGACGGTGGAGCCTCCCGACCGGTACGCCACGGCCAAGCCCGATCGGTATGCCACGGCTGTCGTCGATCGGTATGCCGTCGCGGTGCCCACTGGTGCCGTCCTGGCGGCACCGGAGCCTTCCCGGTATGACCGGGCCGGACAGCGGGATCGCTACGCAGCGGCCCGCAGAGGGCGTTACGGGGGCAAGCGACCTCGGCCGCCACAGCGCATCATCGTGGTCGTGGAGCCGCCGGAGAAGATCAAGGGGCGGCTGCTCTGGCTCCCGTCCTCGGAGTACGAGCGGGCCTTTGACTTCGAGTACTCGAACTGGATGGACCTGTGGTGCCCGGGAGCTGTCCTGGACTTCTCCGAAGCCGCGCAGGCCCAGTGGGAGAACCAGGTGGCCGAGCGGAATGCCTTCGGGGAGGGTCCTCCCGATCCCAGGGGGATGCTCCTGTCGGCGAGCGAGGTCGAAGACGTGAGCTGCACCTTCGACACCGATGATGAGATCTGGGGCGAGCACCAGTCCGACCTCTGGCCCGACGCCATGCGGCTGGGACAGAGGTTGCGGGAGCGATTGGTCAACGATCCCGACTGGGTGCTGGACTGGCTGGACAGCCCCACGCTGGCCGGCTACATGGCCGGCACTCACCTCCGGAACAAGCCGCCGACGACGGAGGAGATGGAAGCCGCGCTGAAGGAGTCCACCTCGGTGGGCCTGGGCGCCGCGGTGATCGACCTGATCCTGTGGAACGATCCACCGAGCGCCCTCGGCGACGAGGTGGACCAGCTGGTCGACATTCTCGAAGACATCAGGACGACCGACTGGGTGCCCGAGATGCCGATCGAGAACTTCATCCTCGACCCGACTGATCTGCACATCGGCACCCACCGCACCGACGGTCACAATTCCTTCTGGTACGAGCTGTTCGGGCAATACCAGGTCGGGCGGATCGACTACTACTCCGACCTGTCCCGCAGTCAGCCCTACGGCTGGCGCAATGCCCACCTACGACCGTTCGGCATTCCCAGCCTGCCCGACTATTCCAAGGACCTGGAATACCCCCAGGCCTTCATCGACCGAGCGCAGATGGCATTCGGCGACGAGTAGATCCACCGCAGTACCAGGCCGCCCCTCATCCGGAGGAGCGGCCTTTTTCGTTCCCAATCAAGGAGATCGCAATGACCCAGCAGTACAACAACACCCCGCTTCCCGCGGCGTACTACCCGGCAATGCCTGTGATGGTCGCGCCGACGATCGCACTCACCATCGTGATCACCCTGCTGTTCGGCTTCTTCGGGGCCATCCCGGCGGCCTCCGGCAGCAGCAAGGCCAAGGCTCTGGGCCAGGACAGCCGCAAGTACTGGACGGCGTTCTGGTATGTCATCGCCGCCCAGGTCGCCTTCGGGCTGGTGCTCGTGATCGCCGCGGACGCTGGCGCATGACCGCGACCCGGGTGCAGCTGGTCCGACGGATTGTGGTTGCCATTGTGGTGGTGGCACTACTGGCTGCACTGTTCAGCATGTTCTTCCCGGTAGCCGCCACGAACCTGTGGCTCTGGGTGGTGGGCCACTGATGCTCAAGATGCTGTACGTCCTGACGGCCGGAGTCGCCTTTCTGGTGGCCCTGGCCGTCCTGGCCCTTATGTTCTTCGATTTCCTCTCACAACTCTGGAACTGGATGGTGAAGTCGTGATGGCTGATCTGGTGGTGAAGCTGGGCCGCGATCCTGTCGGCCAGCTGGCCTACGCACAGGGCATCGTCTACTACCTGACGCCGTGCTGCGAGGCCAGTACCAAGGGCAGCGGCGACGGTGTGGTCTGCCGGCACTGCTATCAACCGGTGGCCCTCGAACTGGCCGATGCCTGGCTGGTGACCGATGAGGTGGCATGGGGGCGGCTGTATCGCGCGGTCGGCCTGGCCGCCGGCAGGCAGATGGAAGGCCAGGCCCGGACCGCGGCCAAGGAGGAAGGGCGGTGAACACAGCGCCGCCGTGGGAGCCCACCGCATGGCTGCGCACCGCGATCGACAAGCGGCTGACCGAGATAATGGGGAGGGTTCCCGACCTCGACGAGGACGGCCTTGTCATCGTCTTCGCACTGACCGAGCCCCCAGAGGACACCCAGGGGTCCAGGAAGCGCTGGGAGTTCACCTGCGATCGGTGCGGGGCCTACTGTCCGGGTGCGGCAGGCACGGCCAACACGCTGGTCACCGGATCGGTGGCGGTGGACGTCCCCGGCCGGCACAAGGTGCTCATCACCCTGGGCATGTGCCGACCCTGCTCCCAGCGGGAGAAGCCTCCCGGGATGGATGCCTGATGTTCCACCGCTGGCTGTCGACGGACAGTACGCCGGGGAGTCACTGCGACGTCTGCTACCAGTGCGGGGTGGCCTGCGAGTACCCGGTGGACATCCCGGGTGACCCGGACCGGGTATGGCTGATCCGGGTCGGCGACATCCGCAGCCTCATCCCCGCCTGCGTACCGCCGCGGGAGGGGTCGCGGCTGCACCACTGGGTCGTGGATGGACAGGACCGCTTCCCTGGTCACGAGAAGGATGAGAGCCCGGGCGCCTGGTGTGACCGGGCGTTGTGCCACAACTGCAGTGCCAAGATCGACCTGAACACGGATCCGGCGACGGTCCCGCAGTACTGCTCGGCCACGACATGAAAGAGGTCCCCTCGGCGCCCTTCGGGGCGCCGGGAGGTCCCCTTTTTTTGCTCTCTGTGGTCCGATTTGTCCGGTTAGGGGACTCGGCGGAAGTATCCGACACACGTCGCCAGGAAGATCAGGCAGACGAGAACGAACTCGACCCACTGCGCCCATACAGGCATGGCCCCTCCCTCCTACTTCGGACTGGTCAGCCGCTTCAGCTTGGCCTTGGCTTCGAGCTCCCGCGCCATCTGGTTCGGGTCGGATGCCACCACCTGGATGTCGGCGCCGGCGAAGCTGATCGTGTTGGTGTTCGAGGTGGAGCTGGTGGGAATATCGGTGCTGGAGATCGCCATGGTGATGCCCCGGGCCAGCGACTTGGCGATCAGGCCGGCCATGAAATCCTCACCGCGGCTGTTCAGCGGGATGTGCGCCTCCGGGCCCTTCTCGCTCACCATGGCGTACTGCTGGCTGAGCGAGATACCGCCGTCGGCGAACCCCGTACCGGTCGGGCCGGCCGTCGACGTCGGGCTGCGGTCGGTGGTGTCGGAGCCCAGCCCCGGCGGGTTCCAGCCGCCGGTGTCGCCGGGAGTGGTGGGTGCGGGCTGGCCGATGAGGATGGTCACCCCGGGGATCGTGGTCATCATCGAAACGCCAACGCCCACCTGCTGGATAGCCTCCAGGTAGGCCGCGGCCGCTTCGGGGGCGTACTGCTGCATGGCCCCGGTGGCCTGCTCGGTCATCTCCGTCATGACCTCGTTGAAGCCACCGGTGAACTCCCGGAAGCTCTCCTTCAGATCCTCCGCGGCCCGGGTCTGCTGGGTCTTGTAGGCGGTAGCCATGTTGTCCAGCGCGGTCTGGTGGTCCGTCGCGGCCCGCGATGAGGTCTTGGCGAAGTCATCGGCCATGTCCTCGAGGGCCGTGGCCTGATCATCCTTGGCCCGCTGCTGGGCAGTGGCAAAGTCGATGGAGGCCTGGTCCAGTGAGCGGCCGAAGTCGTCCGTGGCATTGGAGACGCTGGTCGCGAAATCGGTCGCCGAACGGGACAGCGACTTGGACAGATCCTCCGCACCCTGCGCGACCTGGGTGGCGAAGTCGACGGCCCCCCGGGTCAGGGCCTTGTGCAGATCCTTCTGGGAGCGGTTCACCGACTTGGCGTAGTCACTGGCAGACCGGTTCAACGACTTGGACAGGTCGGCCCGGGTCCGGCGGACGCCCTTGGCGTAGTCAGCGGCGGAACGCGACATGCTCTTGGTGAAGTCCTTCTCCGACCGGCCCATCGACTTACGCATGTCCTCGTCGGCCCGGGCCTGACCCTTCTTGAAATCCTCCACCTGGCGTCCGTACTCGGTGGAGTACTGGCTGGTGACAAGCGATTTCGAGTTCTTGATCCGCGCGGTGACCTCGGCGTTGGTTTGCTTGATCAGGTTCGGGTTGGACCCGAACCCCTTGATCATGGCGTCCAGCTGCTGGGCGTTCTTCGGGTCGGCCAGGTTCAGGGTCTTGATCGCCTCCGCGGACAACCCCATGTCCCGGGCCTGCTGCAGCTGGGAGAGCTGCTTGGTCATGGCCTTGTTCTGCTGGCCCAGGTTGCGCACCACGGAGGCCGCCGAGGCGGTGCCCTTGCGCTGGATCCGGGCGAACGGGTCGTAGATGCTCTTCGCCGCATCCTCGGCCTGCCGGGCCATCTGGGTGTTGAAGTCGGCCGTGGCCCGAGCCTGGCTGGTGTGGTAGTCCGCCAGGGCCCGCTGCTGCTGCAGATTGAAGTCGGCCTGGGCCCGCGCCTGCTGCTGGCTGAAGTCAGCAGCACCCCGCGCCTCAGACAGCGCCGCGTCGGCGATGGTCCGCGCCCGGGACGTCTGGTAGTCCTCCTCGGACCGCTCCGCCGAAGTGTGGAAGTCCTCCAGTTGCCGCTCGCGGCTCTTGTTGTACTCCGCCTCGGAGCGCAGGGACTGGGTCTGGTAATCCTCCTGCTGACGGGCCCGCTGCAGGTAGTACTGCTCCGAGGAGCGGGCCTGCTGGATCCCGAACTGTTCGATCTGCCGGGTCCGGGACCGCTCGTAATCCTCGGAGGCCCGCAGTGACGACTTCTCGAAGTTGCGCTGCGACCGCGAGCGGGACGTCCCGTAATCCTCGGAGGCCCGCCCGGTCTGGGTGCTGAAGGCCTGGTTGGTGAGCTCCTGCTGGCGGCCGTAGTCCTCAGCGCCCCGGGAGTTCGCCAGGTTCGCTTGGCGGCCCCGCATGACCAGCCCCCGGGAGTACTGCAGCAGCCCCACCGCGGAGGACTGCGCCTGCTTGTCGGCGGCCCCTGACGCGGCGACCGCGGCATCGGAGGAGTCGGGGCCGAGCCCGGCGCGCAGGTTGTTGGAGTTGGCGAAGGATGCCTGCGCGGCCTGCGCGGTGGTCTGGGTGGCAGCGGTCATCTCCCCCAGCCCGGAGGCCGCGGCCGCGGCCGCCGACAGCAGGCCACCCAGCGCATCGATGGCGCCGCCGGACTGGTCGGACAGCTTCTGCAGGTTCTCCGCGGCCTTGTTGGCGTCGCCGCCGGCATCGGCCATGGCCTTGGCCAGAATGTCCGAGGTGGCCTGCGCGGCGGTGCCGCCCTGTCCGGGGGCGGTGATGGACGAGCCCACCGCGCCCAACTGCGACAGCTGCTTGCCCAGAGCCCCCCGGCCGGCCAGGTCGGTGAGCCGGGTGTCGTTCTGCCCCGGGGTGGGGTAAGCCATTCCGTTCTGCACACCCGCGGCCAACTGCTCCCGGGAGAAGCCAAGCGCCCCAAGGGTTCCCCCGCCCCCGGTGGTGTTGGCGAACGCGGCCGCGAGCACCGAGCCGGCGTCCTTCATGTTCCCGTACTGGCCCATGATGTCGGCGCCGCTGTCGACATCCTTACCGATGGAGGCGTAGGTGTTCTGCTTGGACGCCTCCTCGGAAATCTGCTTCAGGAACTCCTTGGGGTCGATGCTGGTGTACTTGGACAGTTCCTCGGCGAAGGCGGCCTGCTTCTTGCCCTGCTCCTCGAGGTTGCCGGTCCCGGTGGACTCGGCGCCGAGCCGTAGCATGTTGGTGATCTGGGCCAGCTGCCCCCGCGCCCCGGTTCCCTGGCCGGCGCTCACCGCGCCGACCATGCCTGCACCGATGACGGACTTGAAGTCGTTCGAGTCCGTCCCGACGTCGGCCATCTGGCCACCCAGGGCGCCCAGGGGGGAGAAGTTCGCGGAGGCGACAAGGCCACCGGGGGCAGCGGCCCGCTGGGCCACCCCGGTCATGATGCCGGTGACCTCGTTGGCCCTGCTGACGCCCATGGTGGACAGCAGGTCCTGCTTGTACTTGGTGAACCGGTCGCCGCTCAGGTCCCCGGCCTGGATACCCATGGAGTCGAAGTAGGCCCCGATGGCGTCCTTGCTGCCGCCGCTGGCCTTGGCGATCGCGGCCAGGTTCGGATCGGAGACCTTGTAGTCGCCCTTGGACACCGCACCGATGTCTTCGGCGCTGACCCCGGTCAGGTCTTTCAGCGGGACGTTGGCGAACTTGCCCAGCCGGGCCGCGGCGTCGTCGACGGCAGTGCTGAAGGTGGCCAGGTTGGTGGACGACGAGTCCAGCGCCTGGTCGTACGCGCTGGCCCCGGACAGCGCGGTGCTGACGTCCTTCTCCCGCGCGGTGGCCTGCTTGATGCTGTCCACCACGGCCGCACCGACCGCGGTGGCGATCCCGGCGCCGATACCCACCGGGCCGGTCGCCAGGCTGGCCACCCCGCCGGCCAAGGAGGACAGGCCGGCGAACGCGCGGCCGCCCAGGCTGGCTGCGGTAGCACCCGCCCTGGCCACGGTGCCCAGGCCGCCGGCGCCCTCCGGGACCAGGTTGCGCAGGCCGCGCGCCGCGGCGCCGCCGGCGTCGCCCAGGGACTCCGCTGCCTGCCACGGCCAGCGCGCCAGGGAGCGCGCAGTCCGTCGCCACCCGCTACGGCCCTCGGTGACGTCCTCACCGCGCCTCTTCCGGGCCCACTTGCGATCCTCGGCCGCCTTACCCTGCTCTATCGCCGGGTCGAACTGACCTTCGGTGAGGAAGGCACTGACGTTGCCGAGCTTGTCGAACAGGCCCAGCTGGCCGACCTGCCCCGCCGCCTGCCCGGCCGCCGCGGCCGCCTGCTGCATCTTGGTGGCCTGCGCACCGGTCGTCCCGGCCCGGCCCGCCTGGAACGCCGCCACCAGCGGGTTCTGTCCACCGCCACCGGGACCCTGCTTCTGCCCGGCACTGATGGCCTGATCGAACAGAGCCTGCAGGTGCGCGGGCAGCTGTTGCTTGCCCAGATTGGTCCCGGCGACCGCCTCGTCGCGGGACATGCCGCCGGCCATCTGCTGGCCCACCTGGCGGCCCTCGCGCATGACGGTGCGCCACCCGGAGTTGCCGCCCAGGGACGACCGGATCAGCCCCGCCCCGGCGGCCAGACCGGAATGCGCCAGGCCGACCGCGCCGGGGATTGCCACCGCGCCGGCCACGGCCATGGCGATCGCGGGGAGCTTGCCCAGGGGCTCGAGGAGCGAGTTCACCCCGTGCACCACGTCGCCGAACAGGTTCACCAGCTTGGTGAGCGGACCCAGCAGCGGGTCTCCCAGGATGGTGGCCAGCTCGGTGAACTCGTTGCGTACTCCGGTGACCGCGTCGCCCAGCCCGGACATGGCTGCCTGGGCGCCCTTGTCCAGGTTCTTGGTGTCCTGGGAGCTGCCCACAGCCATGGCGATCATCGACCGCATGTCGCCGGTCTGCGCCACCTGCTGGGCGGCCTTGAGGGTGCGCTGGCCGCCGGGAAGGGTGTCGGCGAACTGCGCGGCCTGCGCTCCGCCCTTCGACATCTTCTCGAAGATGGCGGTGATCTGGTCCTCGCCGGACATGCTCTTGAACTGCTGGTTGCTCTTGCCCAGGAACGCGGAGTACTTGGACAGGTTCGGCGAGCCCGTCTTCTCCAGCTGGCTGATCTCCTGGGCGATCTGGTTGAACGCGTTGGCCGCGTAGGTGCCGTCGGCCCCCGCCTTCTGGAACGCGGTGGCGATGCCCAGCACCTTGGCTTCGCCGATGCCCAGCTGGTTGGCGAACGGGGCCAACTGCTGGGCGAAGTCGGTGACCGACTGGGCGGAGACGCCCGCGTTCTTGGACAGCGTCACCAGGGCGTTGTTGTACTTGTCGATCTTGCCCGGGTCCATGTTGCCCATCTGGCGGGACAACTGGATGCCGCCCGACGCCAGCCCGGAGGAGTCCTCCCCGGTGGCCGCGCCCAGCTTGGTGTAGCTCCGGGTCAGGGCGCCGACGTCCTGGGGCTTGGTCACCCCCAGGTTGGAGATGGCCTGGGCCAGCGCGACGATCTGCTGGCGCCACACCGGGAAGTCGGTGAACACCCCGGAGATCTGCTTCTTCAGCGCGGGCATGGACGAACCGGTAATGGCGGCTGTCGCGTTCAGGGTGGACAGCTGCGCTTCGAACCGGGAAGCCACCGCGGTAGCGCCGGACAGGGCGGCGAAGTCCCCCATGGCGAAGTGCGCCATGGACTTGCCGGCCCGCTTGGACAGCGAGTCGGCCTGCTGGGCAGCACCACCGATGGCCGAAGCCAGCTGGTTGGTGGCGGCCACGGCCTGCTGAATGCCGGCGGTGTACGCGGAGACATCGGTGGCGAGGCTGACTTCGACTTGGCGGTGCAGGTCCGGACCCTGCCCTGGCGCGTCGGCGAACGAGGTGGTCATTGCTTCTCCGCCCGTCTACGAGCCTTCACATGCCTCTGCGCAGCCTGCACCGACCGGTCGTTGCGCGCCAGCT
>Ga0134127_10000968_pt1 | contig 22641 bp, 29 predicted proteins | sample KB31753_FD_96459 | JGI IMG/M metagenome (GOLD analysis project Ga0134127, IMG submission 96459) | Terrestrial soil microbial communities with excess Nitrogen fertilizer from Kellogg Biological Station, Michigan, USA - KB3-175-3 | ecosystem: Environmental > Terrestrial > Soil > Unclassified ... | reverse complement strand
TGATCGTCTCCCCGCACCACGTGGGTAATGTTCATCAGCGCATCATCGACCACCACTGAAAAATTGTACGTGGGATAGCCGTTCGAGCGGAGAATGATCAGATCGTCCAGCACATTGTTGTCGAAAAGGATTTTCCCTTTGATGAGATCATCGACGACGGTTTCTCCCACTTGCGGAGCCCGGAATCTCAAGGCCGCGTCGCCGGTCGAATTCGTATGGCCACCATCACGACAACGGCCATCGTATTTTGGAGAATGTCCCTTGGCCTCGGCTTCCTTACGTCGTGCATCGAGTTCTTCTGCTTTGCAGACACACCAGTAGGCCTGCCCCTTCTCAAGAAGCTGCATGGCATGGCTCCGATAAAGATCCATCCTCTCAGTCTGACGGAATGGGCCTTCATCCCAATCGAGTCCCACCCATTTCATGCCGTCGACGATGGCCTGAATCGATTCATCCGTCGATCGACTCTGATCCGTATCCTCAATACGAAGAATGAAGACCCCCTTCTGCTGACGAGCGAAGAGCCAATTGAACAACGCCGTGCGGACCCCTCCAATATGGAGAAACCCGGTCGGACTGGGCGCGAACCGCACTCGTACCTGAGTCATTGCGTACTCACTGATGTGATACGAAAAGCTCAGTATCTATAACATGCAGGGGAAAACCTTGTACAGAAAACGAAGCGCTTCCATCTCGTCGTAGCTTCTGCTATGAGGAAGAAGGAAATCATATGGCCGAATTCATCCAACCTGCGGCGGTACTCTCGGTAAACGATCTTACCCCTCACGTTCGCCAGCTAGTGATTCTTCCTGCCGTTCGGAACATTGCGTTTCAGCCTGGCCAATGGGTTTCACTCAAACTGCCGGTCGGCGCCAAACCACCGCTCAATCGGGCCTATTCGATGGCAGCGCCCGGCACGTCGTCAGGCGAGTTGACCTTAATTTTCGATCGTGTATCAGGCGGCATAGGATCCAACTATCTCTATACACTCAAGCCCGGTGATACCACACAGCTTTCTGGCCCCTATGGGAATTTTATCCTTCCAGCTCTACTCGATCGAGAATTGATCCTGATCGCCCGTTACACCGGCCTCGTCCCGATCCGCTGCATGTTGAAGCATCTCTATGCGCAGCGACAGACGGCAACCATTCTCCTCATTGCCATTGCTCCCGCAGAGGATGAACGACTTTTTCATCAGGAACTACTGACGCTGGCCATGACCCATCCCGGGTTTCGCTATCTTCCATTGGTGGCCGCTGGAGGGGAGCAGCAGGCTGTCGATCTCACACTCTCGATGCTCAAGCCGTTAATCGATCATGCGCCAAAAGTGATCCCCATGCTCTGTGGAATAAAAGGCTTCGTGCGACCGTTGCGAGCGTATTTTGTCGAGGCGGGTTATGACCGGAAAGCAGTGAAAGTAGAGACCTATGATTAGGCGGGCTAATGGCCTTCCTTGACGAGATTCTTATTGACCGCCGGGATCTCGACCACAATATCCTTCGTGCCATTCGGCACACATTGGCAACCAAGCCGTGACTGTAGCGTAATGATCGGCGCTTCCTCTAACTGATCGAACTCATCGTCTGTGCCTTCATTACAACTTTCGAGCCCCTGTTTCACGATGACGTGGCAGGTCGAACAGGCGCAGACCCCACCGCAGACATGCTCCAAGGCAACCCCATTGCCCATTGCAATGTCCAGAATGCTCCCAGGGAGTCCCGTCGGGCCGTAGGGGATCTTGGTTGGATCGACCTCAACCTTCGTTACCACGCCGCCAGGAGCGATAAAAGTGACGGTATAGGCGACTCGAGGAAGCTCGTAGTCAGTTTTTTCAATATAGGGGTTGGTTCCGCCCATATGTCAGTTCCTTTCTCAGCCGAATTCCGCCTTATTCTCCACTGTTGACAGCTTTGAAACCTGCATGCTACTCTTAGTCCGACCAGATTGATCGGAGACCATTATAGTCTCCGATCTGGGAGATCGGCAATAGCAATGTTGAAGATTTCAAAAAAAGCAGATTACGCCCTTATGGCCCTTCAGCACATCGCTGCTGTTCAGTTCGGCGATGTAACGCCTGGGCGTGTGGTGAATACGAAGGAAATCGCGGAGGAATATAACATCCCCCTCGAGCTGCTCGCCAAAGTGCTCCAGACCCTCGCTAAGAGCGCACTGATTGAGAGTCACAATGGTCCCAAGGGTGGATACTTACTAGCCCGACGCGCGCACCAGATTACGATCGCGCAAATTCTCGAAAGCATCGAGGGCCCCCTGGGTATCACCGATTGTTCGCACGAGAAGGATGGGGAGTTCTGCATGCAGCGGGAAAATTGCCATATCCGAACCCCGCTCTTGAAAGTTCAGGATAGTATCGCCCAATTGCTCAATAACATGACCCTGCAAGACATGATGGGTGGCACACCCCTCATAACGATTCAGTCCCCTGCGGCACAAGGAGTTGAACGATGAAACTGCCGATTTTCTTGGACAACCATTCCACGACACCGATGGATCCACGCGTATTGGATACCATGCTTCCCTACTTCGTCGAGAAATTCGGAAACGCGGCAAGCCGTAACCATGCGTTTGGATGGGCCGCGGAAGAAGCCGTCGAACAGGCCCGGAAGCAGATCGCGAAGCTGATCAAAGCCGATCCGAAAGAGATCGTCTTCACGAGCGGCGCCACCGAATCGGACAACCTCGCGATCAAGGGCGTGCTGGAAATGTACAAAGAGAAGGGCGACCACATTATTACGTCGTCCACCGAACACCGCGCCGTGCTCGATACTGTCAAATCGTTAGAGGGTAAAGGCAAAGCGGCCGTCACCTATCTTCCCGTCGATAAATTCGGGATGGTGAATCCTGAAGATGTGCGGAAAGCCATTACAGAAAAGACGATCCTCATCTCTGTCATGCTGGCGAACAATGAAATCGGCACGATCAATCCCGTCAAGGAGATCGGCAAGATTGCCAAGGAGAAGGGCATCCTCTTTCACTGCGATGCGACGCAAGGCGTCGGCAAGATCCCGGTCGATGTGCAGGATATGGGTATCGATTTGATGTCGTTCTCGGCCCATAAGATCTATGGCCCCAAGGGGGTCGGAGCGCTCTACGTGAGAAAAAAGAATCCTCGGGTCCGCATCGCGGCGCAAATGGACGGCGGCGGGCACGAACGCGGCATGCGTTCCGGTACGCTTCCGGTGCCCTTAATCGTGGGATTCGGCAAGGCCTGCGAGCTCTGCGAGCAGGAGATGGCCAAAGACACCGCACGGTTGATTGCGATGCGCGATCGGCTGGAGGCCAGTATCATGAAGGCCCTCGAAGAAAGCTATCTGAACGGCCATCCGACCAACCGGCTCCCCGGCAACCTCAATATCTCCTTTGCTTATGTGGAAGGCGAGTCGTTGCTGATGGGGATGAAGGATATTGCCCTCTCCTCCGGTTCGGCCTGTACCTCGGCCACATTGGAACCCTCCTACGTGCTCCGCGCATTGGGAGTCGGGACGGAGTTGGCTCATTCCTCGATCCGCTTCGGTCTGGGCCGCTTTAACACGGACGATGAGATCGACTATACGATCACGAAGGTCATTGAGGTCGTCACCAAGTTGCGTGAAATGTCCCCGCTATACGAGATGGCAAAAGAAGGCGTCGATTTGAAATCAGTCCAATGGGCTGCCCACTGATTCGGGTAGCAAGAGGAGGATGAACCATGGCATACAGTGACAAAGTCGTCGATCATTTCAATAACCCCCGCAACATGGGGAGCTTCAAGAAGGACGAGGAAGGGGTCGGCACCGGCATGGTCGGAGCCCCGGAGTGCGGCGACGTCATGAAGCTTCAGATCAAGGTGCAGAACGATACGATCGTGGACGCGAAGTTCAAAACCTTCGGCTGTGGCTCCGCCATCGCCAGCTCAAGCCTCGCCACCGAGTGGTTGAAAGGCAAGACGATCGAGGAAGCTCAAAAGATCAAGAATACCGACATCGTGCAGGAGTTGAACCTGCCGCCCGTGAAGATCCATTGCTCCGTGCTCGCCGAGGACGCGATCAAGGCCGCCCTTGCGGACTACCAGAAAAAGGCCGATGGAGCACTGGTCGACGCGAAGTAACGTGAACAAAGGGAGTGCGCCATGGACACGACGAACGCAGAAATTCAAGCTCCGGTGATTACGCTCAGCGAGTCGGCGCTGAAGGAAGTCAAACGCCTCATCAATGTGCAGGGCCTCACTGAAGGGGGACTCCGCCTCGGCGTGAAGGGCGGCGGTTGCTCAGGCCTCAGCTACACAATCAACTTCGACGAAAAGATCGGTCCGCACGACCAAGTCCATGACTTTGACGGTGTGAAAGTCATTGTCGACGCCAAGAGCGCGATTTATCTTCAAGGCACGCAGTTGGACTTCCAAAAAGACCTGATGGGCGGAAACTTTAAATTCGTCAATCCGAACGCCGACAAGACCTGTGGCTGCGGAGAGTCATTTTCGGCCTAAGAAGCGTCAGCAAGGCATTGGAAACGTTCAGGGGCATGGCAGGTTGCCATGCCCCTCTTGTCAGAAGAGGTAGCGGGATGGACCATCAGCATACCCACAGTTCAAGCCCTCGTGACCTGCAGATGGCTCGCAGCATGTGCTGGCACTGCCAGTCAGAAATATCCGGTGAATATTTCTGTGATCGATGCGTCAAGGTCCAACCCGTTTCGAAAGAATTCGATTACTTCACCTGCCTGGGCCTCCCGCGCCGCCTCACGATCGACCAGCGCCAACTTGAAAGCAAATTCTACGAATTGAGCCGCGCGTTCCATCCTGATTTCTATCAGAATAAGAGCGCTGCCGAACAGACCATCAGCCTCGGCAATTCTGCTCTGTTGAATACCGCGTACCGGACGCTCCGCGACCCGATAGAGCGGGCTGAGTATCTTCTCGATCTGGAAGCAGGATCGGTGAAACAAATTCGGAATTCTCCTCCCGCCGACCTCTTTGAAGAAATTCTGGAACTCCAAGACACATTGAATGAATATCGAGCTGCTGGAAAGACATCAGAAGCCGAGTCGACGCTCCGTGCGAAGCTCCAATCGGAGCGGAATACGCTTGTACAACGGCAACGGGACATCGAGGCCGCCCTACAGCAACTCTTTGTTCAGTGGGATGCACTTCAAGATCGCGGGGAAGCCACCGAGCAGGCAAGGGTCGAGCGCAGCCGAATACTGAAGCAGATGCGAGAAAATCTCTCCAACCGCACCTACGTCAAGAACATCGTGAACGATCTCGTCTCAACCATCGGATAATCACCGTCATGGCTCGTATCGTCGGTATTGATCTCGGCACAACGAATTCGCTCGTGGCCTATATGGCGGACGGACAACCGCGTGTAATCCCGGGTCGGAACGAGCGGACAATGGTTCCCTCTGTCATCGCGATGACCGACAACGGGCTGATCGTCGGCGATCCAGCGAAAGAACACTTGACGCGCAGCCCAGAACGGACCGTCTATTCCGTGAAGCGATTCATGGGAAGGAGCCTTGAGGACGTTAAGGACGAGCTGGCCTACTTCCCCTACCACTTGACGGAACAGGGCGGGGTGATCCGGATCAAGCTCGGCGAGAAAACCTATTCGCCGCCGCAGATATCGGCCATGATCCTGAAGGAACTGAAGCAACGGGCCGAGGCGCATCTCGGCGAGAGCATTACCAAAGCTGTCATTACCGTTCCTGCCTATTTCAACGATAGCCAGCGGCAAGCCACAAAAGATGCGGGCATGATCGCAGGGCTCGAAGTGTTGAGAATTATCAATGAACCGACCGCTGCCTCGCTGGCCTACGGGCTCCAACAGAAGACTCAGGGCACGATTGCCGTCTATGACCTTGGCGGGGGAACCTTCGATATTTCCATCCTGAAGCTCAAGGACGGCATTTTCGAAGTCCTTGCAACCAATGGCGACACTCATCTCGGAGGCGATGACTTCGATCACCAGATCGCAGATGTCTTTGTACAGGACATCCGCGAACAGCATGGTCTCGATCTGAACGCCTATCCCGACCACATGCAGGCGGTCCGACTGGAGGCTGAACGGACAAAGATCAGACTCTCCGATGAGCTGAATACCACAGCTATACTCGACCTGCCAGAGGGCAAAGGCCGGTATTCACGAGATCTCACGCGCGATCAACTCGAATCCCTCACCCTAAACTTGGTGGAGCGCACACTCGGACCCTGCCGTCTCGCCCTGAAAGATGCCGGCCTTACTCCGAACAACATCGATGAGGTAGTCCTCGTCGGCGGCGCGACTCGTATGCCACTCGTTCGGCAGCATGTTCAGGCTCTGTTCGGGAAGGAACCACACTGCGAACTCAATCCCGACGAAGTCGTCGCGCTCGGCGCGGCCGTCCAGGCCGACATTCTTAGCGGCGGAACGACCGATCTGTTGCTCCTCGATGTGACACCTCTTTCCCTTGGCATCGAAACCATGGGCGGAGTGATGAGCAGCTTGATACGACGCAACACGACCATCCCGGCCAGTGCCAAGGAAATGTTTACAACCTACGTCGACGGCCAAACCGGCGTGGACATCCATATCCTCCAAGGCGAACGCGAACTGGTGAAGGATAACCGCAGTCTGGCCCGCTTTCGGCTGAAGGTCCCGCCGCTGCCAGCCGGTGTCCCGCGCATCGAAGTCACGTTCTTGATCGATGCGAACGGCATCCTCAACGTCCTGGCGAAAGACATGCGGACCGGGCTAAGCCAGTCCATCGAGGTCAAGCCCTCCTACGGGTTATCCGACAACGAAGTGGAACGGATGATCGAAGATTCGTTCAAGTTTGCTGCGGATGACGTCTCCGCCAGAAAACTGATCGAAGCGCGGCTCGATGCCGGCGCGCTGATCACCACAACAGAGAAATCTTTGGCCGAAGGTGGCCATTTGATTTCCCAAGAAGATGTCGAAGCCATTCGATCGGTCTTGTCATCGCTCACAGCGGCAAAAGACGGCAACGACCCGCGGGCCATTCGCGCGCGTATGGCCGAACTTGAGCAATCCGCGAAGGGGTTGACAGTCGCGATGCTCGACGATTCGCTCAAGCGAGGGCTCCAAGGGAAAAAAGTGTCCCAGGTCACGTAAGTCAAGAGGCGAGGAATTGAAATGGATTTGAAGTGGCAGGATACAGAGGATATTGCAATCCGTTTAGTGGAAGAACATCCGGAAACGGACCCCCTCACCGTTCGATTCACCGACATGCATGCCTGGATCACGGCGCTCCCGGACTTTAAGGATGATCCCAAGAAATCCAACGAGAAAATCCTCGAATCAATCCAGATGGCCTGGCACGAAGAATATCAGGACTCGAAGTCCTGACTTCTTAAACTTCCCACCTCAAAGCTCTGCTGAAGTCCGTTGCGGTCGACCAGCCTGTCATCTGTAAGCTATTGTATTGCCGGTGTAATCAAGCGTGAGCCGATATAGTAGGCGAGGGAGTTGCCCTCGCTGCAACGACAGGGCTCCCCCTCCCTTTGGGTCATTGTGGAACAACAAGGGATTCGGCATAAATGGGGCTGGCCTGATGAGCAAACTGGAGCCACTCCAATGTCCAAGATCTTGAACATGAGTTCGCACACGAGTGACGAGGAATTACAACACATCACGAACTTGCTGCTCTTCCACCTGGTTGAGCGGAGCGGGGGGCAGGTTCAATTTAAGATGGAGGATGCCCATCGGGTTCGTGAAAGCCTGACCACTAAAATGGTGCAAATGCAGGTGGGAGAAGAAGTGCGTTTGCGTATCATCGATCGCCTGCCGGAACTACAGTAGACCTCAGTCACCCTGATTATTCAGCTGTACCACCTCGGTCTTGACCTTTGACTTCTAGAAGATACGAGATCTTGGTGGCCCAGAAACTAACTGTTGGGCAGTTACGAGGCTGGATACATGCTGACCCGTGCAGTAAACTTCCCGATCAAGAGCGGAGAACTGTATGACCAACACAATCTTATGAATTGCAGCCGGGAGATTGGGTTAAACCCCTCAATCATCTTCCAACGGCGATATGTATAAGCGTGGTTACTCTATATGGAACTGAAGCCGTGTCAACGCTTCCCCCTGATTCTGAGTTAGAAGTGACGGTGGGGACAAGCAGCGCCAGCATTGACACTTTAGCCGCTGAGGAATGTTACAACAATCTGCGAATACGGTAATGTGATAGACATCAGAGCAACGACATCAAATAGATAGCCTCAATGCTGTACATCTCCTCACACATCACCATTCCTGACTCTGAGATCGATATCCATGCGATGCGCTCTCAGGGGGCCGGCGGGCAGAACGTCAACAAAGTCTCATCCGCGATTCATTTGCAGTTCGATATTGCCGCCTCATCGTTGCCGCCATTCTACAAGGAAGAACTCCTGAAATTGAAGGATCATCGCATCTCAGAAGAGGGCGTGATCACCATCAAGGCTCAGCAGTATCGGAGCCAAGAGCAGAATCGAGAGGATGCCCTCGCTCGGCTGAGCGAACTCATTCGGAGCGTGGCTATCCCGCGCAAGAAACGCAGAGCCACGAAACCGACGAAGGGATCGAAGGAACGACGGTTGGAGAGCAAAACGAAACGCGGAAAATTGAAAACCCTCAGACGAACGCTCGAATAGCTGCTAAACAATCCTGCTTTCAACAGCCGTCACTCGACGGATGCTAGCGATCCCAAAATGTGATACCCGCCATCGACATAAATCACTTCTCCGGTAATTCCGCGTCCTAAAGAGCTGACTAAGAACAACGCCGTGTCGCCGACTTCGCCTTGTTCCGTTGCGCGGCGAAGCGGTGCAAATTCTCGGTGGTGATCCACCATCTTGCTGATGCCGGACACGCCTCGGGCGGCGAGGGTTTTAATCGGACCGGCAGAGATGGCATTCACCCGGATGTTCTTGGGGCCGAGGTCATGGGCGAGATAGCGGACACTGGCTTCGAGGGCGGCTTTGGCGACCCCCATGACGTTGTAGTGCGGCACGACTCGTTCTGCTCCGAGGTAGGTCAGCGTGACGACGGAACCGCCGTCGGTCATTAAGGGCATAGCCGCCCTCGTTACAGCCACAAGGGAATAGGCGCTGACATCCAAGGCCATGGCGAAACCCTGGCGGGATGTATTGACAAACTGGCCTGTCAATTCTTCCCGCGGGGCGAAGGCCACCGAATGGACCAGAAAGTCGAGCGTGCCGACTTCTTTCTGCACGTTGTGTATCAAGGCGGCAATTTGGGTGTCGTCTCCGACATCGCAGGGAAAGGCTTTCGCACCTGGCATGGTGGCAACGAGTTCCTCGACGTTTTCCCGCAACCGCTCATTTTGATAGTTGAAGATGAGCTGCGCCCCTTGGCCGGCTGCCGATTGGGCAATGGCCCAGGCAATGCTGTGTTTATTCGCCACGCCGATGATGAGTCCCTTTTTACCGTCGAGTAACATGGTGTGCCCCTGACTAAATGGTAAACATCCGCTCAATTTGCCTTGGCAGCATTCGCTTTGAGTTGAGCCAATACTCTTGCCGCTTCAGGGGTGAAATCATCCATCCGCTGGGCTTGAGCGATATCCAGCGCTTCGGAGGCAAGCAAGAGGGCATCACTGTGGCGGCCGTTAGCGCAATAGCTCTTGGCCAGACTGAGCCTGGCGTTGACAGCCTGCGGCCCCTTCAGGAGTACATATTGGAGAAGCTTCTCGCCTTTTTCCCTGTCTCCCCCCAGCAGGGAAGGAAGTCTGATCAGGAACGTCCCTTTGGCAGACAGGGCGTCAAGGTGCTCTGGTGCGAGTTCCAATGTCCGGTCGAGTTCTTTCATCATACGGCGGAAACCCATCACTGATGTGATGCTCAGTTCCCCATCGATCCGCATTAATTCGCCCAAATTACAGAACAGGGCGAAGTGCGCGTCGGCAGATCGATCGTCCAAGACCACGGCTTGCTCCCCCAAAATCTGGCCTTTCTCGAAATGGCCGACTCGGCTGGTACGGTCTTGAGTGACACGGCCTTCATAGCATTCTTTCATTGCCTCATGACTCAATAGCGGGGATGATTGTTGTGCCAGGAGGACAGTAGGACTTGCCAGGAGATAACAGATAAACAGACCAAGGAATATGTTCTTCATCTTCCTCTACGGGTTAAGGGGGAATCGACAGGCGGGATCTGCGTGATACGGCAATCCCAAATACCAATTCAGAATGGCGTGTATATCATAACTCGTGAGAAATTTACTACAGCTGACTCAGGCACTCTACCGTGATCGTTCCCTTCGTCGTATCTTGATCGGGCCTGTTCGTTACACTGCGCAATGCGCGGAACGCCGCGAGCATCCTTCGATATGAATAATGGGCATTCCGACCGCTCGGATTAGGCAGGACAAAAACAGGCCGGCCAGCCAAAGTTTCGCCTTGCAGCCCGAGGCTAATTTTTTCAGTCCGATGTCCTGAAAACAACGTGCGATAGATCGTGACGCCAAGCAGGGCGACTGTGTGAGGACGATAGCGTTCCACTGTGGCGATGAGCCTCTTTCTGCCGGCCACGTAGTCTTGTGGCTTGAGCACATCGATCCCGCTACTGGGCCGTTGGATGATGTTTGTCAGGCCGAGCCCCCAATCAGGAAGACGCCAATCGTCTTGGTGCGTGAGTGGCCCAGGCACAAGCTTTGACTCGAACAAGAGCTTCCAGAAACGGTTCGAGTGCCCGGCGAAGTGATGTCCGGTAGCAGCTGAGCGAAGGCCGGGATTGATACCGACGAAGAGGACATGGATTCCCGGCCTAATGTGATCAGTGAGCCGTTGGCGAGTTAGAGATCTTTGTGATGGCCGCACGACGGTTCTCTTCATTGATTTTTACCAATGGATCGCCGGATTCTTCATTGTACGCGTTGCCAGCTCCCGCTAGGGATGGAATTTCGCCTGACCTCTGCTGCCCGCCTCGACCAGGATATGCCATCCAGCATTGAGGCGGTTTAGCTGCCATCAGCAATTTCGCCACAGAAAAATTACAGTCGCACTGGTGGGGTATGGCCGGAGAGCATTCATAACAGATTGATATATCTAAAAAGGCATGAACATAGAGCTACGGCATTAAGCTTGCTCACTCCTCATATCGAGTGCCGAAGGATGGCACAATCGTCAAACATCATATTAACGGAGGATGATTTATTATGAAGAGCATGTTGATGGCAATCATGGCAGTGGCAGTGGCAGTGACGTTCAGCGCTCCGGCCTTCGCGGGCGAGGAGAAGAAGGACGAGAAGAAGGGCGGCCACGTCGTTGTATACGGCGAAGAGAAGGATAAGAAGAAGGACGGCAAGTTCACCGATACCTTCGGTGAAGAGAAGAAGGACGCAAAGGGCGGCAAGTACACCGATACCTTCGGCGAAGAGAAGAAGAAAGAGGAGAAGGGCAAGTAATCCCTTTTCTTTGGCGAGGCTAGTTAGCTTGAGGGGTCTCCTGCTTAAAGCGGGAGGCCCCTCACGCACTTTTACTACCTGTTACAGCCCTGAAGATAGACCGCTTGTAATCCCACGATCGACTTGGCATCCCTGATCGCGCCAGTCTCAATCATCCTGATCGCTTCCAACAGCGGCATTTCGACGACTTCAAGGACTTCGTCACGGTCGAGCTGCTGCCGTCCTGTCGTCAACCCAGTCGCCTTGTAGATGTGAATCACTTCGTCGGTGAACCCCGGCGCGGTGAAGATGCTCGAGAGAAGCTCAAGCTTGCCGGCTCGGTATCCGATTTCCTCTTCGAGTTCTCGTGCCGCGCAGACTCTGGGGTCCTCGCCAGGATGAAGTTTTCCCGCTGGGATTTCGTAGATGAATCCCCCTGCCGCATGGCGGAACTGCCTGATCAGGATGACCGTGCCATCGTCTTTCAGCGGAACGACCGCAGCCGCTCCAGGATGACGCACGACCTCCAAGTCGACCGTGAGGCCGTTGGGCAGCGTGACGGTGTCAACGTTCAAGTTCACAACGACGCCTGTATAGATGTGCTTGCTATGCATGGGCTAGAGGCAAGGGGTGGAAAACTGAACATACGTGAGAGATCGGTATCATCTCGACTCCTCTAGTCTCTCGCCCATCGCTTCGTGCCTGCGCAAGGCTAGGCCTTGGGCCTTTTATAGAACGGTGGTTTCACAACAATGGCAGGAACCGTCTTCCCACGAATTTCGATAGCGAGAGACGTTCCCTGATTGGAATAGGACGAAGGAACGTAGCCCAATCCGATCCCCTTTTGTAGAAGCGGCGAAAGATTACCACTGGTGACGTCACCGATCGGTTGAGAAGCTGTGGGGTCGAGGATTCTGAATCCATGGCGAGGCACGGCTTTTTCTAGAAGCTCGAAGGCGATGAATCGGCGAGCGACTCCGCCCTGTTTTTGTGCCAGAAGCGCCTGGCTGCCGATGAATTCGCCTTTCTGGAAACTGACTGTCCAGTCTGCATTGGCTTCGAGTGGCGTCGTGTCTTCATCCATGTCGTTGCCATACAGTAGATAGCCCATCTCCAACCGGAGAAGATCCCTCGCGCCGAGCCCCGCTGGTTTGAGTCCCCAGGCCTGTCCCTTGTCGACGAGTAGGTCCCAGAGGCGGCCGACCTTGTCTGCGTCGATATAAATCTCAAAGCCCAGTTCGCCGGTGTAGCCGGTTCGGGCCAGCAAGCAGGACAGGCCGCCGATCGTGACATCACAGATGTGGTGGAGCTTGAGTCCTTCAATCTCCGTCCCCCCGAGATTCATGAGTAGCTCGCGAGATTTGGGACCTTGAACAGCCACCTGGGACAATTCGACTGATCGGTCTTCGAGACGAACCGTCTTGTCCTGGGCAAGCTGTGATTGTAGCCACGACAAGATCTTCTCGCGATTCGAAGCATTCACGCACAAGAGGAACTCGTCCGGGGCGAGCCGATAGACGAAGATGTCGTCTTTGATGCCGCCGTTTTCATTGCAGACCATGGAATACTGGGCGTGAGAAACGGCGAGTTTCCCAATGTCGTTGGTCGTGACGTGCTGGAGAAATGAGACGGCGCCGGTTCCGGCGATTCGCATCCGCCCCATATGGCTCACATCGAAAAGTCCGACATGGGAACGGACGGTATGGTACTCGTCCACAACACCGCTGTATTGGATAGGCATCTCCCATCCGGCGAAATCGACGAGTTTGGCGCCGCTTGCGCGATGTTGCCGGATGAGAGGAGTCTGTCGCATGAAGGTCGTGTTGGCCTATGTATCGGATCAATTATCGGACACCGAGTAACTCAACATCGAAAATCAAGGTGGCATTCGGTGGAATGACTCCGCCGGCGCCCTGTGCGCCATAACCGAGCTTGGAAGGAATGGTCAATTTTCTCTTCCCGCCAACCTTCATCCCCTTCACACCCTCATCCCAGCCCTTGATAACCCGTCCGGCACCCAATGGAAACGAGAACGGCTGACCCCGGTCCACGGAACTGTCGAATTTTTTCCCGTTTTCCAGCCAACCCGTGTAATGCACGGAGACGGTCTGTCCAGCCGCTGCTATCGCTCCGGTTCCGATTGTGAGATCGACATACTGCAACCCTGATGACGTCGTGACTTCATTCCCTTGAGCGCCTGCTTCCTGAAACGGCATGACGATTCCTTTCTTCGTCGTTAGTCGTCAACCTCAATGACCGACGACAACGGAGTATATAATTACCACGCGGAAAAACCCTTGCCGGCATCTGGGCCGGTGATCCTGTTCGAACACTCCATGAATAGAATATGCTGTCGTCACTGATGTTTTTTGCGGGAGTCGGGCTCGGAGAAAATGACCACGCTCGCTGTGTAGCCATGCAGAAAATTGCGCCCTCCGACGGGACCAATCTCGCCTTGCGCAAAGAATCCCGCGGTCGGGATGGGACCGAGCCGTTCTTGCACGGCCCCACTATCGTGATGGGGCTGGCCGAAGAGTCCCTCTCCACGCCCGCAACAGCTGAACAGGAGGGCCCCGAGCGGGGGGCTGTGGTGCTTCGTTCGATCCGTAGCCAGAAGCACGTGCAAGTCGTCGCTTGCAGACTTCGCATCGCGAAGGTGGAACTGCACGGTCTGGCCCTCTTGAACGACATCTCCGATTGCGACCGCGCCAGCCTGTTGATCCGCTCCGATGAGGTTCCGAACGAGGAAGTCACCTCGCTCGAAATGACTCCCGAGCTCATCGATCACGATGCCTAAATGCAGCGCGCGGTGGGCATCCCGCCGTTGATTTCCCCCGAGGGATTCGAACACGTCCTGGAGCCGTTTGAGAGCCGAGACTCCTCCCAATTCATAGATCAAATTTTGCTCCGCTCTGGTCACGACAAACCGTTCACCGATCGGACGGCAACCTTGCGACGTCACGGTTCGCACGGCAATCGGTCCGGTGAGTTGCACACCGACCACGCCCCCGTCGAAAACTTGATCATTGAGGAGCAGCCGATTTTCTCCTGATTCATGGCCTCCACCGACAAGACCTCCGACAACTTTCCCATTGGGGTATCGGTCGGTCATAAGGGACAGGACTTCCTGCATCGGTGTCGAAAATGGATCGGCGAAGAGGAGAAAGGTTGAGTCCTCGATGCTCGGCTCCGGCCACCCCGGCATGCGAATTTGATCCTGTAGCTGTGAGACCGAGATCTGAAGCGGCGTCAGTGTGACATCGGGAAGACGCGCAGCCAAGACGGTTAGAGCTGCAGCGGTTTCGATTTCTTCTGCCCCGGCTATGACACCTTCACCGGAACAGCCCAAGCAAACTTTTGCTCGTAGCTCCCTTTGCAGCATACCTGAGATCATGGACACTTTGGCTGCATGGTGGGCGGAAAAGAACACGAAGGCGAGATCGATGGGGGCCGCGCCGATTTGCATTCTAATGGCGTCCGCAAGATCGCGTGTGGCAGCTTCCGTATCGGTCTTGCGCGAGAGCGCGGTCGAGAATTGAAGCATGGCCGACGTGGTCGCGCTTGTAGAATGAGTCATCATGGAATGAACCTGTTGCCCGTCGGTCGCCGATGGATTAGACCCCTGGGTCCATTCGCTCTGGCCGGTCTTTCGCCAGCTTCTTATAGTAGCGCCACAAGTAGGAATGGTAGTCGTCGAGTTGGGCCAGGAGATAGTGTAGTTCTGCCGGATCTTCTGTCTCCACGGCGCGGGCCATGCGGGTCTGTAAGAACTCGGCGAACGCATTCGTTTTCCCCAGGGCAGTAATAAGACTCAAGCTGCCGCCGAGTTGGTACTCATTCATGCTCATCCTCCAGCCACGAGATAGGCGTGAAGAATAGCGAGGCATAGGAGGAAAATGCAAGTGAGAGAATCGTCCTGCACCGAGCGGCGGATTTTCTGCAATTACTTGGCCTGGCGATCGAGAATGGCGCGGAGCCTGGTGAGGGAGATAGCCTCGGCGCGATAGCCGTCACGCCCCACCGCCGTCGTCGCCATGGTCAATGCGTTGAGAATGGCTTCTTCCGTGGCTTCGACCGTCGCTGTGATCAATGGGTTCAGATGCGTGTCGGCAAGGTGCATCTGCTGAAACGTCGGCTCTTTCGGGTAATGCGGAATCATGTTCGCCGTAGAGAAGGCCAGCATGAAATCTCCACTTCCATGGCGCGCAGTGGAGCCTGTGCGCGCCAGTCCCAGGGCGGCACGTTTCGCCAGTCGCGAGAGCTGGCGACTGTCGAGCGGCGCATCGGTGGCAATGATCACGATGATCGAACCTTCGCTTTGTCCTGGCGAAAGGGCCTGTGCGACGGGAGGGACAGCCTCATAGAGCCGACCAACCGGTATGCCGCCCACGACGAGTTCAGGCCGTCGCCCATGGTTGGCATTGACAAGCACGCCGATCATATAGCCTCCCTCGGTCTCCGGCAGTCGCCGAGACGACGTTCCGATTCCGCCCTTGAACCCGTAGGACACCATCCCTGTTCCGGCGCCGACAGTCCCTTCCTGCACGGCCCCGGAGGAGGCACTGTCGAGCGCCTGTATCACATCTGTCTCCGAAACATGGCGCCCTTGTATATCGTTGAGCCGCCCATCGTCGCATTCGGCGACCACCGGCGTCAGGGTATCGTCGCTGATGCCGATCTCCGGATAGCGCGCGATCATCCAATCCATGACCCCATTGGCGACACGCGGCACATTCAACGTATTTGTAAGGGCAATCGGATACTCCAGAAATCCAGATTCGGCAACCCAGGCGAGGCCTGTCATTTCGCCGGTCCCATTGAGGACGAATGATCCAGCCGGCACTTTTTTGTGCCACACATCGTCACGAGGAATGACGACTGTCACACCGGTTCGTACTGGGCCAACCCTCGGCTTAAGCGGCCCGTCGCCGGAAATGAGAGTCGTCTGGCCCACGGTAACGCCAGCCACATCGGTGATCGCGTTGAGAGGTCCCGGAGTATAGGAGCCGACGACGATACCAAGAGCGCGAGCTCGCAATCGAGACTCTCCAGATTCACCGGCTTGAACGGACCGGGGCACGGCTGCACAGGCCCCGATGGCAAGGATCAGCAGCGGTATGGTCAAACGGGCTATGCTGTTAGACCTCAAGGGTCGATCCAACATGGGGAACAGTGACCTCGATCTGGGGATGTTCCGCCTGGATGGCAGCGGCAAGGGAAAGGGCCTGTTTCTCTTCGCCGTGGACGATGAAGATCTTTCCTGGCACGGGGTCGATCGCCCTGACATAGGCGAGCAGATCGTTCCGGTCCGCATGGGCCGAGAGGCCGTTGAACTTGACGATTTGGGCACGCCGTGGTGTCGGCACACCGAAGATCGGGACAACGTCCCACCCTTCGACCAATTTACGCCCCAACGTATGCTCGGCTTGGAAGCCGACGAACACGATCACATTCGCTTCGTCTTGAATCGCATGCTTGAGATGGTGCACGACGCGGCCGCCTTCGCACATACCGGAGGCGGAGATGATAACGCAAGGACCTTTCATGCTGTTCAGACGCTTGCTGTCTTCCGGCGACGAAACAAAATTGATATAGCGTGAGGCGAAGAGGTCGCCTGAGGATGTGAAGGTGCGGGTGGTTTCTTCATCGTAGCATTCCGGGTGGCGGCGAAAGACCTCTGTGGCCCGTGAGGCCAATGGAGAATCGATATAGATCGGAATGGGATCGAGTCGCCCTTCGCCGACGAGTTCCTTAATCCGCATGACCAGCTCCTGAGTACGTCCGACGGCAAAAGCGGGGACAATAATCTTGCTCTTATGGGTTTTCGCATGGAGAAGGAGTTCCAGCGCTTTCTGCTTCATGACTTCCCTATCGGCTTCGTGCAGGCGGTCGCCGTAGGTCGACTCAAGTATCAACACATCGCAGGGCGGCGGGGCCTCAGGGTCACGGAGGATTGGCATATTCGAACGGCCAAGATCTCCGCTAAAAAGCACGGTGGTCGTATTGCCGCGTGCCGCATATTTCACTCGAATAGCCGCCGATCCCAGGATATGGCCGGCGTCGTGAAACGAAGTGATCACGCGTGGGGTAATCTTAAGCATATCCCCGTATCGTGCTCCCTCGAATCGGCGAACAAGCTTGCGCACATCATCGGTATCATAGAGCGGCCGGACACAGGCCTTTCCCTTCCTCCGTTCCTGCTTATTGACGTACCCACAATCACTCATTTGCACACGAGCAGAATCTTCGAGCATGAGTGCTGTCAAATCGGCGGTCGCTCTGGTGAGGTGCACCTTTCCGGAGAATCCATGCTTCTGGAGCATCGGTAAGGCGCCGGAATGGTCGATATGGGCATGCGACAGCAAGACCGCGCTGAGCGACTTGGGGTCGAAGCCAAAATCTCGGTTCTGCCGATAGGCCTCGTCTCGGCGTCCTTGAAAAAGTCCGCAATCCAGTAAGAGTTTGAAGCCTGGAACCTCAAGCATATGGCGGCTCCCTGTCACTGAACGCGCAGCTCCATGGAACGAGAGTTTCATGATGATGGCACTCCATTATGGCGGCTGATCAGGTCCCAGGCTTCCTGAGCCGTCTCGGCATAGTGAAAGAGCCGCAGATCTTTCTCTCCGATCAGTCCGTTCTCAACGAGCCAGTGCCAGTTGATCAAACGCTCCCAAAAGTCACGCCCAACCAGCACGACCATCATATTTTCGGTCTTGCCCGTTTGGAGAAGTGTCAGCGTTTCGAACAGCTCATCGAGCGTGCCGAATCCTCCAGGAAAGGCAACCAGCGCTTTGGCGCGGATGAGGAAGTGCATTTTTCTGATGGCAAAGTAGCGAAACTGAAAACAGAGTTCAGGTGTAATGTAGGGATTGGGACGCTGTTCATGAGGCAAGGTGATGTTGAGGCCGATGGATTTTGTGTTCACATCCGCCGCCCCTCGGTTGGCGGCTTCCATGATGCCGGAACCTCCGCCAGTGACAATAACATAGTCACAACGGCCATCGACTTGGCAGGTCGATGACACCAGCCGTCCGAATTCTCGCGCCACGTCATAGTACTTCGAAAGGGCAAGTTGTCGCTGCGCAATCGCCACCCTTTGCCGGCGCGATTGGTCCTGTGGTGATTGAGCGGCCTCCACCTCTGCTGTATGGAGGGCCTGCTTCGCGGCGGCTGGTTCTTGCAGTCTCGCGCTGCCGAATACGACGATGGTCGAGTTAACCCCCTGTTCACGCTGGATCAGCTCGGGTTTCAAAAGTTCGATCCCGATGCGGAGGGAGCGAAGTTCTTCCCGCTGGAGAAACTCTGTGTCTCGATCGGCAGGAATGTAGGAGGAGGATTCTGCTGCGGGGTTGAAGGAGTCTGAGTCAGGTGGACGAATCATACAGGCGATTATAGCGAGTGCTTCGACGTCCGGCAATTCGTGCGTGATGCCGGGGCTAGAACGGCCAGAACCAAACGATCGGTTCATCTGTGGATTTTCGAGAGAACCCGTATGCTCGCACTGTCCACTGAGAGTCGAACATCACCTGTAATTGTTCGGGTGTAATTCCCGTCCTGCTCAGAGTCATCTTCGGAGAATAGGGCAAAAAGAGGCGAGTCAGGGTGCCGAAGTCCAAAGACGCAGATTTGGTATCGCTCCAATAATAGAGCGCCACAACCCCGAAATCGGATTCAGTAACCTCATCCGGGGCTCCGATGTGATCGGTCAATTCGCGTATCGTCGTCTGCCCGACACGAATAAAGTTGACCTGTTCCGGAGTCAGGACGTCGTTGAGCGTGGCTCGACGAACGGTACATCCAGCACAGAGAAGAAGGATGCAGAACAGGCCGATGATCAACCTGATTGAGTCGAAACGCGCCGCCACGTTAGTCCCCAAAGGGCCACAGCCGGAATTGTGTTCGACCAGTGCGTTTGCCATAGACCACTTCTTCAGCCATCCCGTCTCGATTGAAAAATACATAGAGATTATCGCTCTTGATATCCATGCGGATGAAGTTCAGCAATATGAGCAACATTGCCGGCGATTTCCCGTCATAATAATAGTAGTGAAAGATCTCTCGATCGTTCCCCCTGACAATCCGATCCGGCGCACCGATCAGTGAGACGACTTCTGCCATGGTCGTCGTGCCTTTCTTGATGGTCGAGATGGCGTCTTCTTGAATCGGTTCGCCGACCGTTCCCCTGGTCACCACACAACCCTGAAGTATGGTCAGGGTCAGGACGATGATAATGCCAGCCAGCGGTTTATTAAATGCCACGATTACTCCTTCCTTTTTGCTTCGTGTGATGGCCTTCTAAACCTTTTTACGCGCCAGAACGAAGTCGGTTTCAAATACGGCATAGGACGACGGAGCGAGTCCCACCTTACGATACACTGCTTGCGCGGCGCTGTTAGCCTCTTCGACGTACAGACGGATTCCGCAGACGTCCGGGCTAGTCTTGGCGAGAGCCATCACGGTTTCATGCATCAGGCGAAAGACACTCCGGCGACGCCAGGCAGGATCGACATACACACTCTGAATCCACCAAAACGTGCCGTTGCGCCAATCGCTCCATTCATAGGTAATCATGAGCTGTCCCAGCAACTGGCGATTGGCGGCCTGTTCCAGTTCGGCCACCATGAAAAATCCACGATCTGGAGAGTTAAGAAGAGCAATGGTTCCGTCATACAGGCGGTCGGGGTCGAGACGGCGGCCTTCTGTCTCAAGGGCCATGGCTGCACTGAATGACGCGATGATTTCAGCATCCTCTAGCCTGGCGAGCCGGACCTTCAAGTGGTCATGGACTGGCATGGGGTCTCAGACCCTTGTCTTCGGGTTTTGCAACCATCCGGTGTCCGGCTTGTACAAACCGGCAGTGCACTCCATTTTGATGGCGTCTTCCGGCAGCAGATTGATCGGACGCAGCTGTGGTTGAGGAACAAACGCAAGAAAGCCGGTGAACGGATGGATCGCCGTGGGCACAAAGACCATGAGTAAACTTGTTGTTGGCGCGACTTGCAGTGCCGGCGGCGCGACACCCATGACAAAACCGATCGCCCATAGGCCGTCTCGAGGAAATGGAAAGGCCACCACGGTGCTGCGCCCGAAGCGAGAGCGGAAATTAAGAAGGTCCGTCATCCCCTTAAGAGTGATGTAGACACTGCGGACCAATGGGACGCGCTCGATCCATCGTTCCGCGTGGATGATGATGCGCCGCCCGACTACATGAGTCGCAATGGCACCGACAATAACAATGAGGAGCAGAAGCACGACGAGGCTGAGTCCAGGCAACAGCCGATCTCCGATATTCCATGGAAGGTCGTGGATCAATTCGTTGAGTGCCCGAACCAGTGCGGAGAGGATCAAGACTGTGACCCAGGCCGGCACGAGGACCAACAGTCCGGCCAAAGAGTATCTCCATAAGGTTTGTGACATCGCCGCTTATTTCCGTCGATACGATGAAACGAGTCTTGCTGTGTAGCAGAAACTGTTACTCGGAATAGAGTTTACGCCCAGGACTTGATCTCCTCAATCTTCGTGATCTATTCTACCCAGGTAATAGCGTTGGGTCCACATGGAGGGCATTATGACGGAACGTACCGAAGCAAGGCGTCCGGTGAATATCGATAAGGATCTTCTCGCTATTCTCTGTTGCCCTGACACGAAACAAGATGTGAGTTTGGCCGATGCGACGCTGATTGCCAGGTTAAATGAGGCAGTGAGCCGTGGGCAATTGAAAAATAGGGCGAATAAGCCGGTCATGGAGCCTCTCGATGGAGGGTTGATTCGAGGCGACCGTAAGATGCTGTATCCTATCCGCGAAGACATTCCTGTCATGCTCATCGAAGAAGGCATTCCTCTTGAAGGGACGATCTAGTAAGGCTGGTTGACCTCTTTCCGCAATCCTGTAGTTGACAGGCCCTAACCTGAACTTGTTTCCCACGCACGGCAAAGGCAAGACTCGCCTCACCTCGATTGTCGCTGGGGCACAACAGCAGACATGTTTTACCTATCTATTGTCGGTCTTGGAACCGGTCGACGTTCCACAGTGCTGGCAGAGATATTCGTACAAATTTCCGGTAGGAAGCACGAGCAGGAGTCGCTCCCGTGTGGGAGTCGCTGCTTGACAGGAAGGGCAATAGAGGAGTGACGCATTTAACGATCTGAATTGGTCCGGCCGGTTTGAAGCATCCGGCCTTAGTGATCGAGCTGTTCTGGGGGAGGGACCAGTCAGCCAAGTTGGGCTGTTCGTTCTACGCGGATGGCCTGACATAAATTAATGCATGTCTATGTTAATGGCCTGGAACGGCATGACACCTCCTGAGGAGGGGCATCCACCGGCTTCCAGATGAAGCACGAGATTGACCCCTTTCCGCATCATCGCCGTTATCGACCATGTGTCTTGGGATTCGACAGATGAAGGTGGTGCGAGAAGTCCCGCGGAGGATGGAGCGTTACACCGCCGGCGTTTTGGCTGACTCAATGTCCGTCGCTGTGATCAAGCTAGACAAATAATCTGCGACAAAATTGAGCGCTTCCTCTCGGCCGTCTGCACGACGTCCTTTTTCTCTCCGCTGGACCGATAGTTCGTGATCGAGATCGGATTTGACTTCCGTGAGTACTCGCTGGAGGGATGACGGAGTCAAATTCGCATCCATGTCTTCTAGCTCTTGGCACCGATCGAGTACCCAATTTAGCCCTTCGATTCGTCCGGCATAATGTTCCTGCTCTGCCGTGTCAATCCGTGACATCGTCGTAGCAAATGTTTGAGCTTCGTAGATAAGGTTATAAAAACTAGTTACGGCCCGCTGTAATGTTGGATTCATGTCACTCCTTTGCACAAATTTTTAACTGTCTGATTATACACGAGAATGACAAGCTGACAAGGAAAATGTTTTGAGCTAGGTAAATAGGAGAGAATGGAACTCGTTCATGAAGCCGTAATAGAGTGGGGCAAAATCCTTGAGGCACTCGGGGCTGGTTTCTTTAAGACGTTTGAAGAAGAGGATCTGCACGCGAGGGTTTATCTGTTCTAAGAGCTGGCCCAGTTGAGCCATGGTGTAACTGCCGGCTGGAACACTGAGCACATAATGCACGAGCCGTTCGACAAATTGCTGAGCCAGATACTCGGTTGAGAGATAGCCATCCGGAAGTTTCCCTGATGCCAGAAACTCATCGAATGGTATGGCTTGCGCAGCAAATGGCAACGATGGTTGTTGACTAGCGGTCACGCCGACGATGCCCCAGCTTGTAACGGAGAATTTTCCGTATACTACAG
>Ga0134127_10000967_pt1 | contig 22646 bp, 21 predicted proteins | sample KB31753_FD_96459 | JGI IMG/M metagenome (GOLD analysis project Ga0134127, IMG submission 96459) | Terrestrial soil microbial communities with excess Nitrogen fertilizer from Kellogg Biological Station, Michigan, USA - KB3-175-3 | ecosystem: Environmental > Terrestrial > Soil > Unclassified ... | reverse complement strand
GGCGCGACGACGGTCTGGAAGCCTTTGAGCTGCGGAACGTCTACGACCGGCGGCTGCTCTTCCGGCTTCTTCTGCTCTTCCTGGTTCAGGAAGACCATCGCCGTATCGACGACCGCGTCATCGGACTTCTCGCCGGCCGTCAACGTCGCAACGACCGCCGCGAGCACGACAGCACTGTGGCCGATCAACGACACGAAGCCGAGACCAAACGCGCCCTTCTTGTTGGACTTGCGATTGGACTCGATCAGGTTGTTGAACACCCATATCCTCCGGGATGTAGGGGTCTGCTGGCTCCCTGTAATTGTACCCGCCACGATGGCACCGCTAGTAGCGGAAGATTACAAAACGATGACAGCCGCATGACCCTTCAACCGCCGGTCACCGAGCACGTCCCGTGCCGCCCCGAATCGAGAAGGCAAACGGCACCCGAACGAGCATCGCGACCGCCCGGCCGTTCACGCGGGCCGGGCGAAACAGCGTGGACATTAGGGCCTGTCGCGCCGGGTCGACAAAGCCGGGATGGGTGGCAATAACCACGGAAACAGAGCCCTTCTGGACTCGGCCGGTAGAATCCACGCGCGCCTCCAGCACCACTTGTCCTTCTACACCGGCTTGGCGCAACAAATCCGGATAGAGCGGCAGCGGCCCTGACAGAACCTCCGGCGCCAGTTCCGCGACGCTGAAGCCCGTATTTCCACCATCGCTCGCGGACCCCGTACCAGCCCAGCGCGGCGTCCAGTCACTCGAGAAGGTCGGGGTTAATGCCCCGGTTGGGAGCAGCGGGGGCGCCAGGGATCCGATGGTGCCGGGATCGGCTGACCAGGAGACACGGGGAACCTCGATCTGACGCGCGGCACTGCCGCCGGCATCGGCCGTTCGGCTCGGCGCGTGGGGAACGAACACCTCGATCGTGTCGATCCCCGGCGATTCCGATCTGCCTGGCTTCGTCGTTCCGAGCAGCAACGCGGCTGCGACGGCCGTGTGAATCGTGATGGATGCAGCTGAGCTGATCGCGCGCATATCCGCACCTCCGCAGATCGAAGAAGAAGTTTGGTAACCCCCAATTACGGTACTGACGGCCGATGGCCGCCCGTTTGCAGCGGGATGACGGAATTGTGACAACGCGATGTGGTTAAGCGATCAGCTCGACGGGGTCTCGCTGCGAGGAAGTCCTACGGTGAAGGTCGTGCCGCGGCCCGGCCGGCTCTGCACTTCGATTGTCCCGCCGTGCGCTTCCGCAATCCATTTGCAGATGGCGAGTCCCAATCCGGTGCCCGCGCGCTCGCTGGTGCGCGTGCGCGCGGAATCGGCGCGCCAGAAGCGGTCGAACACGTGCGGCAGATCGCCCGGGGCGATCCCGATCCCGGTGTCCGCGACGGTGAACACCGCGCGTCCGTTGTCGCCCGCGAGCTCGACGGAGACCTGCCCGCCGCGCGGCGTGTACTTCACCGCGTTCTCGATGAGGTTGAGCGCGAGCTGGCGCATGCGACTCCGGTCGACCGGCACGACGAGCGGCTGCGGCGGCAGCCGGATGTCGATGCCGACGCCCGCATGCTCGGCGAGCAGCTCGCCGGTCTCGCCCGCCTCTTCGATGATCGCGCGCAGATCGACCGGCTCGCGGTGCAGATCGGCTCGTCCCTCGTCGGCGCGCGCCAGCGTGAGCAGTGAGTCGAGGAGCTCGGTCATCCGGTTCACTTCGTGCAGCGTCTCTTCCAGCGGCGCGAGCGTTTCTTGCGGGACGCCGGGACGCGTGATCGCGCGCTCGACCCCCGCGCGCACCACCGTGAGCGGGGTCTTCAGCTCGTGACTCGCATCGGCGGTAAAGCGTCGCAGCGCGGCGAAGCTGCGCTCGAGCCGCGTCATCATCTGATTGAGCGTCTCGGCCAGGCGCCCCAGCTCGTCGCGCGCCATCGGCACCGCGAGCCGCCGGTGCAGGCTCCGGCCGTCCGTGATTTCGCGCACCTCGGTGATCATGCGATCGACCGGCTCCAGCGCGCGCGCGGCGAGCCAGCCGCCGACGAGAATGGCCGGCACCACGCCGACGAAAAACGCGATCAGGATCGTCAGCAGCAGCTGCTCGAGCCGCAGCTCCGCGGACTTGGTGTCGGCCCCCGCGAGGATCGCGCCGAACTGATCGCCGGCGTCCGGCACCGCCCGCACGATATAGTGCAACGTCGGCCCGTTCGGGCTGACATGGAAGCGGCCCGGGGTGTGGGATTGCGCGACCGGAGGCGGCCTGGTGATCGCGTTCAACTGCTCGAACTCGCCGAACGTGAGCGCGCGGGCGTCGGGCGAAGCGAACAACAGGCGGCCGTCCCGCGCTGTCACGAGCAGGTAGTCCGGCACGACCTCCAGGACCGCGGCGACGTCCGGCGTGAGCTGAGGCCGACCGGCGGTGTCGTTCTCCACCAGCGTGCCACGGGCCCGGTAGCTCTCCGCCAGAATCCCGGCGGTGAGATCGGCTTCCGATTGAATGCGGCGATCGAGGTCCTGGTAGGTGTCGCTGCGGCGCGCGACGTACAGCACAACGGCGAAGATCGCGATACTGAGGATCAGGGCGGTCGCATACCACAGCGTCAGCCGCCCGCGGATACTCTCCACGGTTACGTCCGCACCACGTAGCCCACGCCGCGGACGGTGTGAATCAGCTTGGGCTCCTTGGCCTGATCGATCTTCTTGCGCAGCCGCGTGATCACGACGTCCACGATGTTGGTGCCGGGATCGAAGTGATAGTCCCACGCATACTCGGTGATCAGCGTGCGCGACATGACACGGCCCTGATGACGCATGAGATACTCGAGGACGGCGTACTCCTTGGGCGTCAGCTCGATGCGCTTGCCGTCGCGGCTCACTTCCCGGCTGCCGGTGTCGAGCACCAGGCCATTCACTTTCAGCGTCGGCGGCGAAATCGATTTCGGCCGGCGACCGAGCGCTTCGACGCGCGCGAGCAGCTCCTCGAACGCGAACGGCTTCGTCACGTAATCGTCGGCGCCCATCCGCAGGGCCTGCACCTTGAAGTCCACGGAGTCCTGAGCCGTGAGCACCAGCACGGGGAGGCCGACGCCGCGGTCGCGCAGCGTGCGCAGGACATCGATGCCGGACATGCGCGGCAGCCGCAGGTCGAGCACCATCATGTCGTAGCTCGCACCCTTGCCGCTCGCGCGCCGCAATCCTTCGTCGCCATCGCCCACGAGATCCACGTGGTAGCCGGCCTCGTCCAGCCCCCGGCGAACGTACTCGCCGACGGTCCGGTCGTCTTCGATGACGAGGATTTTCATCCGATCGGCAGGAACACCTTGAAGTTCGTTCCGATCCCCAGCTGCGACTCGACCTCGACGCGCCCGCGATGCTCCTCGACGATGCCGTAGGCCACGGAGAGCCCGAGCCCGGTGCCGCGTCCCTGCGGTTTGGTCGTGAAAAACGGCTCGAAGATCTTGCCGAGGTCCTCTTGCCGGATCCCGGTGCCGGTGTCGATGAACTCGGCGAGCAGCTCGTCGGAGCGGTCGGGGTTCAGCCGCGTGCGGACGGTAAGCACGCCGCGCGAGTTCATCGCATCCATCGCGTTCAGCATCAGGGCCATAAAGCACTGCACCAACCGCTCGGCATCGGCCGGGAACGCCGGCAAGGCGGACTGGAGCTGCCGGTCGATCGTCAGCCACTTGAAGCGCTCGTGATGCTTCAGCAGGAACAGCGTCTGCTCGATGATCGCGTTGATGTCGGACGTCGCTTTATGGCCGGACTTCTTGGGGCGTGAAAAGTCGAGCAAGCCCTCGACGATGCGCCGGCAGCGCTGCACCTCCGTATCCATGATCCGAAGGTACTCCTCCTGCGCGCGTCGCTCCGCTTCCGGAAGCTCCGCCACGCGGAGAGCGAGCGCCTCGCTGCAGGCGAGAATCGTCGCGAGCGGATTGTTGATCTCATGCATCACCCCGGCCGCGAGCTGGCCGATCGCCGCGAGCTTCTCGCTTTGCGCGAGGCGTTGCTGCGCCTGCCGCCAGGCCGTGACGTCTTCACCAATCGTGATCACGTGCGAGATGTCTTCGCCGTCCAGCCGCATCGGAATCTTGGTGATCCGATAATGGCGCGCTTCGCCGGTGGCCTGCGAATCCATCTCGACCTGCTGGATCTCGCCGGTCTCGAACACGCGGTCGAACTCCTTCTTCAGCAAATCGCGCGGCTGGCGGTCCAGGACGTCGAACACCTCGCGTCCGAGCGCTTCCTCGCGCGACACACCCTGCGTGCCCGCTTCGCGCTTGCGGTTCCAGGCGCGGATGCGGTACGCCCGGTCGATCGCGTACAGACCGACCGGCAACGAATCGATGATGCGCGCGGCGAAGTTGTGTTGCGATTGGAGCTCGCGCGTGCGCAGCGCGACCTCGGAGGCCAGGTCCTGTGACAGCTCGGACGCCGCGAGGACCGGACCGAGCATCTGCGTCACGATCACGAGCACGTCGTTCGCCATGCGCTCGTAGCGGCTCTCGGGAATGATTCCCTCGAAGCAGCCGAGTGCCTCGTCCTCGTGGACCAGGGGCAGGCGGACCAGGGTGCCGCCGTTCACCGGCTCCCGATGGGGGCCGTTGGCAATCCAGGCCGCCACCGGGGCGCTGAACCCCGGAAGCTGGGTTTCATCTTCTGGACTGGCGATCGGGATGTAACGGGTACCGTCGGCGGAGCGCAGCCACAGATGACAGCGGCGCAGGCTGAGCCCGCGCCGCAGGACGCCGGCCACCCCGGCGAGCCCCTCTTCTATGGAGCTTCCCCGTCCGGCGGCCAGCACCTTGGCGACTTCGGCCAAAACCTCGAGGCCAGGATGGTCCGAGGTCAGCGTCGGCGCGACCATAAGGTCGCTAACCTAGGGACGGCGCTCCCGGCGCGCCAGCGGCGCCTCAGCACGGAAGCTCAGCATGCCGCGAACGACAGGCTTGCCGTCGCCCAGGAAGGCCGTGGGCCCGATCACAATTCCAAAATGCGCGGCATCGCCGGTGCCGAGACTGATCGCGGGAAGCACCGAGATCGCCATCCACCGCGTGCGCGACAGGGGCGAGTTGGACGAGGCATAGCCCGTCACCTCGAGCGTCATGTCCAGCCCGATCGCCGTACCGCGCTCCTCTTCACCAAACTGCGCAATCGACTTCATGCGGGTGCGACCGGCGATGGTGGCGCCGAATGCGATCCCCTGCGTCCCACCGATCATCACGCTCTCATTGATGAACGTGCCGATGCGGCCCGAGAGGGAGATGGCGGCGAGGCCGCGCGGCAACCGGCGCACGTAGCCGACTTCAACCCCTTCCAGCTGCCAGTTCGTTCCGAGGGTGGCGAAGAACCCGAAGCCAATTGCGTGGGGCCTGAGCTTGCCGGCGGGTTTGACTTCTTGCTTCGCGGGGACATCAGCAGCCTGCGCGGCGAGCGCCGCAGGGGAGGACCACGTCCCCACCCCCAGCACGATCAACAGCGGTAGCATGGACCGGCGCACAACGCCTCCTGACTCGCTCTGGTGCACCTGCTCGACGGTCCATGTCGTTGCTGCGGAATGCAGCATGGGATGCCGGGATCGACGACCGTATGCTGGCACCTGTTCCGACATGAACGTCTTTGCAACAAGCGAGCCACCATCTACCCGACTACAGGCGCACGCGCGCCCCCGTGAGCCGGGCTCCCTGCAGGACAAAACGCTGCGCCATGATGCCGACCACCAACACCGGCAGCGTCACGAGCACAGCGGCGGCCATCTGGTAGGGCCAGTTGCTGGGGTACGTCGCGTGAAAGCGCGCCAGCGCAACTTCGCCGACAGCCATTTGTGGCAATTGTGTAACGAGCAGCGGCCAGAGGAAGCTGCGCCATTGATCGACGAAGGCGAGCACCGCGAGCACGATCACGGCCGGCCGCGCGAGCGGCAGCGTCACGCGCCAGAACAGCGTCCACTCCCCCGCGCCGTCCAGCCGAGCTGCTTCTTCGACATCGCGCGGGAGCATGAGGAACGTCTGGCGCATCAGGATGATGCCCCAGATCGACACCAGCTCAGTGGAAATCAGGCCCGGGTAGGTATCGACGAGCCCGAGCGCGTTCACGAGGAGATAGCGCGGGATGAGCAGCAGAATCGTCGGAATCGTGAGCAGCGCGACGGTGACGCGGAACACACCGGCGCGACCGGGAAAGTGGATCCGCGCGAACGCGTAGCCCGCCGCCGCGGACGTGATCACCTGCGCAAGCATGACACAGCCGGCGAGCAGCGCCGTGTTCAGGAGGACACGCTGATATGGCAGCGCCTGATAGGCCGCGACGTAGTTCTGCAGCGTCGGCGCGCGCGGAATCAAGGCGGGTGGCCAGCGCAGGAGCTCGACGTCGCCCATGAACGAGACGGAGATCATATAGAGGAAGGGCAGCGCCAGAATCAGCGCCAGCACGCTCAGCGGCCAACTACGCCTGGGCATCGCGCACCGCCCTTCCGAGCAGCCTGAGCTGCGGCCACCGCAACACGAGCAGCACGGCGCACAGGAGCAGCGCGAGCGCGCAGGCCTCGCCAAACGCCTGAGTGCCGAAGGCCGTCTGATACACGCGGTGCACGATGGTTTGCGTTTCCAGCTGCGGCCCACCCTGCGTGAGGACTGAGACGAGCGTGAAGACCTGGAAGGCGCTGAGCAGCCCCGTGACGACCACGAATCCCGTGATCGGGCGCAGCAGGGGCAACGTGATTCGAACAAATCGGCGCCACGGACCCGCGCCATCTACCCGGGCCGCGTCGATGTAGGACTGCGGAATACGCTGGAGGGCGGCGAGAAACACCAGCATCTGCCCGCCGGCGTGGGCCCACACCGAGATCAGCATGAGTGCCGGTAGCGCGGTCGCCGGATTGGTCAGCCAGTCCGGCCGGCCCAAACCGAGCGCGCCGGCGCGATAGATCACCTGCCACACGATCCCGATCGAGACGACCGACGCGACGTAGGGCACGAGCAAAACGGCACCGAGCAACCGCCCGCCCCAGCGCAGCCGGTAGCGGTGCACGGCGAGCGCCGCCGCGAGCGCGACCCCCACGGAGATCGGCACGTACAACGCGTACAGGGCCGTGTTGCGGAACGCGGTCCACGTCAACGGATCGCGCAGCAACGTCGAGAACTCGACGCCGGTGACGAGATAGATCGCGTAGATCGTTGGACCAAGCGTGAACACGGCGAGGTGCAGCGCGGCCGGTGCCAGGAAACTCCACGCGATCGCGGTTTGACGCCGGCGGCGAACCGGGGAGCGCTCCGCCCAGCGCAACAGGAAAATCGCCAGTGGGCCAACGAGCGCGCAGGGGAGGAGCAGGAACAGCCAGCGAGGCGCTTCGATTTCTGCCGGCCTCGTTTGCAGCTCGACCCAGCGGCCGGCGCCGATCAGCACCGCGGCGACGGCCGTTCGCGAGCCATCGACCCAGATGCGACGCGGGGCGGACTCCCCCGGCTCGCCCGGGACGACGTGGCCATCGCGCACCAACGCCGCGAGATCGCTCACCGACACGCGCGTGCGCGGCGCCGGGAGTCGCGTCGCCGCTTCCTGCAGCAGCCGTCGCGTATCCATCAACCAGCGGTCCGTGCTCTGACGCGCGGCGGCCCGCACATCGAGATAGGAGGCGAGCGCGAGCAGAAACACGGCGCCGACGTAGCCCCCCTGCCGCAACGAACGCTCGCGGAACGCGATGGCGGCCGCACCGGCGACCGCCAGCAATGCCGCGGGCAACACGAATCCCAGCCCACCCGGCAACGGGCCGTGCGGCATGCGGCGCGGCCGCAGCTCGACCGCGCCGACCACCTCGGCGGTGTCGCGCGCGGGCAGCGCCGCGAGCGCCGCGTCATCGCGCCACTGCTCCCCCGTGGTCTCGAGCCGCTGTAAATCGTCGGGCGTGAGCGGTGACGCGGTGGCGTCCACGAGCGGGGCGGTCCCGAAGTACACCTCCACATCGGAGGACCATCCGGGAAGCGTGCGCAGCGCGCGCGCCTGCGTCAGCAGCGACGGCAGATCATAGCTGCGCACCCCGGCGCTCACGGGCGCGGGGGGAGGCGCCGGAGGCGCCGGAGCGACCGGCACTCGGCGGCCTCGCGGGACACGCGCGGGCCGCGGCGGAGCAGGTGGCGGCGGTGGGGGCGTGACCGCGGCGACGTAGCGGGCCGTCGTGCGAGCCATGCGGAGCGCGAACGCGCGCTCATAGTGCCGCTGCGCCACGTCCACTACCACGACGGCGAGCGCGGCCGCAATCGCCGCCGCGGCGGTCACGGCTGCGGCCCACCACCGCTTGTTCACGTGACGGGAGCGCCGGCGGCGTCGAACAGGTACAGCTTGCGGCGATCGACCTTCACGCCCACGCGCGTCCCCACCTGAACGTCCGCAAATCCGGCGAGCCGCGCCACGAGCGGCTGCCCGCCCGCATTGAGATGAACGAGTGTTTCGCTGCCGAGCGGTTCCACGACGAGCACATCGGCATTCCCAACGCCCTTGTCGACGGCGCACAACCCGACGAATTCCGGGCGGACGCCCAGCTGGAGCTCGCCCTCGTAGGTGGATAGCTCAAGGGGAATCACGAGGCTTCCCACTTCCACCACCCTTCCCCCTTCCCCCGTCCCTCTTCCCCTCCCTGGCAGCACATTCATGCCCGGCGTACCGACGAACCGCGCGACATGGACGTCCGCCGGCTTGTGGTAGATCTCCTCGGGGGTCCCGACTTGCCGCAGCCGTCCTTCGTAGAGCACGCCGATCCGCTGGCCCATCGTCATCGCTTCGGTCTGATCGTGCGTGACGTAGATCATCGTCGCGCCCAGCGCGCGATGCAGCGCCAGCAGCTCCGCGCGCAGCTCGATCCGCAGCTTCGCATCGAGGCGCGACAGCGGCTCGTCGAACAGAAACGCCTGGGGGCCGCGCACGATCGCGCGCGCGAGCGCGGTGCGCTGGCGCTCTCCTTCCGAGAGCTGGTCGGGCAGCCGGTCGAGCACCGCCTGAATGCTCAGCCGCTGCGCCGCCTCGGCGACGCGACGCGCGGCCTGCGTGCGCGCCACGCCGCGGATGTCGAGCGGGAATGCGATGTTCTCACGAACCGTGAGATGGGGATAGAGCGCGGGAGTTTGAAACACCATCGCCACATCGCGCTCGGCTGGTGAGAGCTCGGTGACGACGCGCTCGCCGATGACGATGTCGCCGCTGGTCGGCTCTTCGAGGCCGGCGATACAACGCAGCACCGTGGTTTTGCCGGACCCCGACGGACCGAGCAGCACGAGGAGCTCGCCGTCCGGGACGTCGAGATCCAGATGATGCAACGCTTGCACGCCGCCGTCGTACACCTTGCTGAGCCGGCGGATATTGACCGATGCCATCGGTTATGCCGTCAGGCCGATAAGATCGCCCGTCCCACGGCGTACGCGATCGCCCATACGACGAATCCCGTGATGATGACACCGGGGATCTTCTCGATCGGCTTGGTCGTCGCGCCCGTGGTCGCCGTCAGGGCGTTGGCCTCGATGAGCCCGATCACCACCAGCATCGCCAGCCAGTACAGGGCGTGATTGCCGGCGGCCGGCAGCGTGTTGTGCGAGGCGGCGCCCATGTAATACAGCATCGGGATCGAGAAGACGACGTTGGTGCGTGAGGCGAGGAACGCGCGGCGCGCGGCCGCCGGAGCGGCGGCGTTCGCCTGGCCGCCCGACGCGGCGGCCTTGGCCGACGCGATCACGACTTTCTGATTGCGCCAGATGACGGCCCAGACGTTGATCAGCATTACCGTACCGAACAGCGCGCCCGTCAAAATCGTCACAGACCAGTTCGACGCCCACGCGGCGGAGCCCACGGTCGCGCGTCCGAGTCGATCGCCGATGATCGCGGCTCCCGTGAGCCACGTGATCAGCGCGGACCAACGGAACCAGGCGAGCGCGCGGGGCACCAGCTTCTGGGTCGCGGCCGACTTGGTCGCGGGATCCGCTTCGGCCATGAACGGCCCCTGCACGAAATTGAAGTAATACAGGAGACCGATCCACGTAATGCCGGCAAGGAAGTGAAACCAGCGCAGCACGAACTCCGCCACGAGCGCCTCCGGACGTGAGAGAGGACAGCACGTTTCGCGGAGCAAAATAGGGGAGGAACCGCCTCGCGCAATGCGGGGTTTGAGAAGCACCTTCTGACCGACGAGAATGAAAATGGCGCATACGCTGCCCCAGCTGCCCTACGATTTCGCGGCGCTCGAGCCCCACATCGACGCGCAGACCATGCAAATCCATCATGGCAAGCATCATCAGACCTATATCACGAACCTCAACACCGCGCTCGCCAAACATCCCGAGCTGGGTGAGAAGAGCCTCGACGACCTGCTCCGCGGCATCAAGTCCGTTCCCGAAGACATCAGAACCGCGGTCCGCAACAACGGCGGCGGCCATCACAATCATTCGCTGTTCTGGACGATCATGGCGCCCCCGCAAAAGGGCGGCGGCGGTCAACCGGCCGGAAAGCTCGGCGACGCGATCGCGCGCAGCTTCGGCGACGTCCAGAAATTCAAGGAACAGCTGCAAACCGCCGCCATCTCCCAGTTCGGCAGCGGCTGGGGCTGGCTGAGCGTGGCCGGCGGCAAACTCGAGATCGCGGGCCGGCCGAACCAGGACAGTCCCCTGATGGACGGGAAGGTTCCGATCCTGGGCGTCGACGTGTGGGAGCACGCGTACTACCTCAAATACCAGAACCGCCGGGCGGATTACCTGACGGCGTGGTGGAACGTCGTGAACTGGGCAGAGGTGTCGCGGCGCTACGAAGCGGCGTTATGACTCGGCGAAAATCCGGCTGACGGTCGACAGCAGCACCTCGAGGTCGACGGGCTTCGACAGCACGTCTATCACTTCCAGGTTCGCGCCGGACCATTCACGCGTCGCGGCGGAGAGAATGACGACCGGAATGGGCTGGAGCTGGGGCGTGCGCCGCATGACGGACAGAAACTGCTTGCCGTCCATCACCGGCATCTTGTAGTCGAGGAGAATCAGGTCGGGCTGAATGCGCTCGAGCACGTTGAGGGCATGCTGCCCATCCCGTGCCGTGTGCACCAGAAACCCTTCCCCGGTCAAGAACTCCCGGAGCGCGCGCCGAGTGTCGGCGTCGTCATCGATCAGCAGGATTGAGCGCATATGTAGTCGTGAGGCTAATCGCGTCCCGCCCAAATGGTTAGCATCAATCGACGTAAGTCAAAGGGATGAGACGCATCTCACATTAACAATGGGCATTGAGCAGCCGTTTCAGATTCTGGCGATCGCCCGGCGCTCCACGAACGTGCCTCGCCCGCGGTCGGTGGCGCGCGCGGGGCTCGACACCCGACTCTGATCTGCGCAAATCCGCTCCACCAGTGCCAGCAGTCGCACCAGATCGACTGGTTTCGACAGCACCTCGACCGCATCGCGCCGAGTGGCGGACCAGGCGCGGGTCCATGCCGAAAGCAGCACGACGGGCACCGGGCGCAGCCGCGGATTGCGGCGCTTGCGCGCGAGGAACAGGCTGCCGCTCATTACCGGCATCAGGTAATCGAGCAGGATCAAGTGGGGCGTCTCGATGTGCGCCAGTACTTGCAGCGCGTGTCGCCCGTCACGGGCCACATGCACCTGGAAGCCCTGCAACGAGAGCACCTCGCTCAGCAGGTCGCGAGTATCCGCGTCGTCGTCGACAACCAGAATAGTTTTCGCCACTCGCGAAAAATAACGTTGCGACCCGACACACGCTGTCGGCAAAGAGCTACAGAGTTTCGTATTGCTTACGAGGTAGATCCGAGGGATTCATTCATCGAGCGGGGAGGCTGAGATGGCGGCGTTGCCCTCCTCGTCGTATGAGACGGTCACACGCCACGGCCGGCAACAGACCTGACAGTCCTCGACGTACTCTTGCTGCGTCCCGCTGCCGGCATCGATTCCAATCTCGTTCGGCTCGCCGCAATAGGGACACATGACGACGCCTTCCGTGTCGGCCGTCCCATCCCCGAGCGGGAATTCCTCGTCGAGATCGTCGAATCCGAAATCGACCATTTAGGGGGACGTGCGCAGCGCCGCCAGACGCCGCTGCGAATCGTTGATCGCGGTCGTGTCGCGGCGCGGCGCGCGCTCGAGATACTGTTGATACGCCTTGATGGCGGCAGTCTTGTCGCCGGCCCCCTCCCACGCTTTGGCGAGCAGCCAGTACGACTCCGCGTAATACGGCTCGAGCTGAATCGCCCGCTCCAGCGGGACGAGTGCATCGGCGGATTTACCCATTCGCAGCAGAATCGCGCCGAGCCGTTCCTGCACCCACGCTTCGTTGGGGGCCAGCTCCGCCGCCTGGCGGAAACTTCGCTCGGCGGCGCCGCGGTTGAACCGGCCCAGCGCGAGCTCCCCCAGCTCCATGTGCGCTGGGAAAAACGCCAGGTTTTCTTCGACGGCACGCTCGAACGAGCGGCGCGCGCTGTCCGGAAGCCCCCGCACGATCTGCAGCAGACCGATCGCGTACGTCACGATCTCCTGCGACTCGTAGATCGACTGCATGCGCTGCGTATCCATACTCGCCCGCAGCCGCGCGAGCAGCGTGTTCATCTCGGTCGTGGCGCTGTCGAACTGCTGGTCCGGCATGAAGGTCAGCGCGCGCGCCAGATGAAACCAGACGTAGCGCTCGTTGTTCGAGCGCGTCATTTGACCGAAGTACGACGCGGCGAGCGGGTACTGCCGCTTGGAGTAGGCGAGCCAGCCTCGGGTCGCGGGATTATCGTCCCATGAGCCTGGCAGCGCGTTGAAGAGCCAGGCCACCAACGGCCGCGGAACGAGTGGATTCCGTTGCATGGCGCGCAGGAACAGGCTGTCGGCGGCGATGACTTCCGCCGACTCGAGCACCCGCGCGTCGTCGTCGAGGTATTCCTCGAAGCGGCCGATATCCTTCAGCCAGAAGGTCACCCAGCGCGCGTACAGCGGCTCGGCGCGTGAGGGATCGAGCCGGTGCGCCCAGTGAAACATCGAATCGGCGCGGTTGGGATAGCGTTGCAGGATCTCCGCACCCTTGTCGAAGTAGGCCTGCCAGTCGTTGATATCGGCGCGTCCGGACAGCAGCGGTCGTCCCGGTGGTGATGACGCAGGTGCCTGCGTCATGAGCGCAGCAAGCATCAAAAAGGCGCCTACCATCCCATCCGTTCACGCAGCGAGGTGACGTGCGCCGTGTGATGGCGGCCATGCCAGGAATAGAGCGCCACCAGCGTATCGAGCGAGATGAGTCCCAAGTCGGGGTGCTTGATCGTGCGGGCGAAGTCGGCGGGCGGCATGGCGCGCAGCAGCGTGATCCAGCGCTCGTGCAGCGATGTCAGCAGATCGAGCGAGAACGCGATCGGAGCCGACGTTTCGGGGGTCTTGGCCCAATCTTTCTCTTCGTACGTCTTGATGGTGGGCGTGGCTTCGGTGAGTCCCCACTTGAACCGCATGTAGGCGTTCATGTGACTGTCGGGCAGATGATGCGCGACCTGACGTACCGTCCAGCCGCCGGCGCGGTACGGCGTGTCGAGCTGCTTGTCGTTCAGTCCGGCGACCGCTTTGCGGAAGGCGGCCGGGGCGGTGGCGATTTGGTCGATCCGCGCTTTGCGATCTTCGGGCGTGAGCGACGGCACGGGAGTGAATTTCCCGATGGGGTAGCGTTCGTCGACTTGCGTCACTGGTCCACCCGCCATCCGGTCGTCAATTCAGTCGTGCCCCACTTGATCCGCAATGCGCCACGCAGCTCGGCGTAACCGGTGCCCGGCTGCGGTGCCTCGGGCACGAGATAAATCGAAAGCGCCGACTCCGATTCCGCCATGGTGCGGCTCGTCAGCGCGACGCGGCCGATATCCTTGGCCGGATCGCGATCGGTCCCCCACTGCCCCGTGCCGCGATTCACGATCAGCACGTAGCCCGTGCGCGCATAAAGAATGAACAGCGAATAGTCCCCGCGCGGCAGCTTCAGTTCGCCGAGGGTGAGGTCGAGGTCGGTGTGGAGCGTGGTCGCGGTGTTCGCGCCAAAGCGCCAGACCGTATCCAGCGGCACGAGCCCGCCTTCGACCTTCCGCCCGCGCGCGTGGGGCTGCCCATAGCTGATCGCGATTCGCGACGGACCGGTGAGGCTCGCGTCTTCCTCGTACCACGAGTTGCCGATGCGGCGCGAATTGAGATGCACCTCGACCGTCGCGAAGCTGCTCGCCGCGATGCGCAGCGGCGCGGGCGGAGGCTGCTGGCCCTGAGCCAGAATCACGGCTGGCAACAACAGTCCGATCAGCATAGACGCTCCATTAGGACGTGAGGGACTGAATCACCTCGCGAACGGACTCGGCGTAGTCGCTCGAGGTCATTCCAGCCCGGTCGAGCTTCCGCAGCACTTCTTCGAGCTGATTCACCGCGGCGGTCGTGGTCGCCTGATCGAGCAGCTTCACCGCATTGTCGAGCTTGTTGACGTGCCATGCCCCGTCACGTGCACTGAGTCCGCCCGCGGCTACGAGCTGCATCAGCTCGTGCTGCGCCTCGGCGATGCCCTGCTGGGGAGTGACAATCACCGCCGTGGTAAACGCGGTATCCGCCAGACCCCGGACATCGGTAACGATGAGACGCACCGTGAACGTACCGGCGTTGGCGTACACATGCGAGACGGCTTGTCCGCTCGCGCTCGTGCCATCGCCAAACGTCCATGCAAATGTGAGCGCATCGCCATCGGGGTCGCTGGATCCGGCGCCGCTCATCGCGACCGTCAGGTTCGGCAACGACTCATACGGACCGTCCGCGACCGCGGACGGCGGCTTCGTATGGCTTTCTACCGCGATCTCGATCGGATCGGGCAGCAACGCCAGGAGATCGTACCCGCTCAACGCCTCCACGGCGTCCACCGTCGTCTTGTATGTCTCCCAATTCACGTTCCGAACGCCGGGCTCATTCGGCATGATGACCGCGATCGCCTCGACGTCCTGATACGAATGCACGTCGGCCAGGCCGTGATCTCGTGGCAACACGAGCGCGACTTTCCAGGTGAACTCGGGGATCGTGATCTTCCCCTCGTTCTTGATCGTGCCCTTGTCCCCCGCCACGCCCGCGATGATGTACACCTCTTCATTGCTGAAGCGCGCCAGGTCGCCGAGGTAGTTCTCCATGTTTGCCCACGGACCCTGGTTCAGGTCCGCGGCCTGGGGGACGATGTTCGTGAAGTAGAACGTGCGGGCGTTGTCGAGGCTGCCCGTGGTCCGGTCGAAGGAGCGCGCGAGATGGCCGCGATCGATCCCATATCCGTGGAAGGCACCGGCGCCGGTGTAATCCGCCGTCGTGTAGTGCGTGAAGCCGGCCGGCAGCGCCGGATCGTACGTGAAGCAGTCACACCGATCCTCGGGACCGAAGTGCGTCGCGTCGAGATCGTAGCTCACCCAGTTCGGCGTGCCGCGCGTACTGTTGAACGACGCCGTGTACTGCTCGTGCCGTACGATGAAGTCGTCGCTGGCATCGGCGTCCGCCGGCTCGCCGAACTCGGCGTTGCCGTCGTACTGAGCGGTGGTGCTCGCCACGGCGACGCGCGTGGGCAGCGAAATCGTGCGCGTCGTTCCTTCGTTCGCGGTCGCGCGCAGCACGGCCGTGCCTGCGGCAAGCGCCGTGAACACACCGTTCTGGTCGATGCTCGCCACGGCCGGCGTCTCGGAGGACCAGACGAACGTCGCGCCCGACACCGCCTGGCCGTTGCCGTCGAGCAACGTCGCGAAGAGCTGATCTTCAAAGCCCACCGGGAGCGCGGGATCCGTCGCCGAGCGGCCGAAGATCGTGATCGTGTTGGCGGGCGGCGGCGTCCGCACGTTGCACGCGCCGAAACTCGCGGTCTCTGGTCCGTACCAGCCGGCGGCATCCTTCTGCAGCGATTGACCGGCGGGGGGCGCCGGTTCTTCAGCGACGCCGATGTCGACGGACGTCTGTCCGTTCGCCGGACCGTTGGTGGCCGCGAACGTGCCCTCGTACGACAGGAACTCGACGACGGTCCCCCCAGCATTGACGAGCGCCACGCCATCGGGTGAGCCGTTCTGCAGTCCGACGGCGGGGACACTCATCACCCCACGGCCGCCGCACTGGTCGGTCAACGCCCCCGAAAGCGCAAGCGTCGCGTACGACGCGCCGCCGTTGCCGTTGTACAGCACCAGGGACCAGCCGCTGAGATCCGTGCCGGCGGCACCACTGACTTCGATCGCCTCACCTGCGTCCGTGCCGCTGTTGTCGTAATGGATTTCGACGATCCCGACCGACGCGGGAGGCGGTGGCGGTGGCGGAGGTGGTGGCGGCGGGACGTCGTTGTCGTTGCACGCGCCGAAGGTGCTGGCGATCGGCCCAGTCCACAGGTCCGCACCGTTGCGTTGCAGCGACTGCCCCAGCGGCTCATTGCCCGCTTCACTGGCCCTGATGTCGGTGGAGCCGACGCCGTTCGCTGCCCCGCCGACCGCCGTGAACGTCCCCTCGTACGACAGGAACTCCACGACCGCGCCGGATGCGTCGACCAGCGCCACGCCGTCGGGACTGCCGTTTTGAATTCCGTTGACCGGATAGTTCAGAACGACGACGCCGCGACCGCTGCACGTCGACGGTATCGGCGAGGGCAACGGATCCGTGTCGTACACGGCGCCATTCGAGCCGTTGTACAACACGATGCTCCACCCGGTGAGATCCGTTCCCTCCGGTCCCGAGACCTCGATCGCTTCACCGGCATCGGTGCCGCTGTTGTCGTAGTGGATCTCGCTGATGCGCACCGCAGGCAGCGAGAGCGCGCTGAACTCCGAAAGCTGGTCGAACGAGGGAGCGAGCCGATCCGGGCCAGTGCAGGACGAAAACAGCACGAGCACGGCGGCGACAAACGAAACACGACGCATGCAGGAGATCTCCACGGGCGCGGGATTGGGGATTAATGCTCTCCGGAAGTCATGGAGCGGATGGGATTCGAACCCACGACCCCCTGGTTGCAAACCAGGTGCTCTCCCAACTGAGCTACCGCCCCGCAATTCTCGCCCTGACGAAAATAGAGTCACGATCCTTGCAAGGATAGGTTAGCACTTTTTGTGTGTGGAACTAACACCGTGGTGTTGTCGTGGTGCCACAGAAGAAAAAACGGATTGGAACGAATTCACCGCTCGCGAATACCGTTACGTAGAGATCGAGTCGAGAGGAATTGCTGGTGCCGACCGCAGGAGGTCAAATGTTTCCCGATCTGAGCCCCCGAGCGCAAGTCGCGCTCACCAAAAATGGTTCATCAGTCATCGGCGAGCGGGAGGCCAAGCTCCTCGATGCCGTCGATCGCGTCCGCTCGATCAAGGACGCCGCGTCAGAAGCTGGAATCAGCTACCGGACTGCCTGGAGTGCCATTCAGCAGATGGAGCAGGCGCTGGGTCGCCCAATCGTCGTCTCCCGCGCGGGCGGTCCCGGCGGCGGAGCGACGACGCTCACGGACGAGTGTCGCCGCCTCCTATCGCTCTATCAGGAGCTGAGGCAGCGCCTGGAAGACACGCTGTCGCGAGCCTGGTCAAGCCCGGAGACGGCCCCGGCCGGCGATTAGCGCGTGATAGCCAGCGCGTACGCGGTGACGGTACGCAGCTGGTAGTTGTCTTGCGCCACGCCGTTGACCGCCCCCTGGTACTGGGCGAACGCGCCGACGTCAGGCACGCTGATCGTCAGAATCGTCGCGCCGTTGGTCAGGCGACCGACGAGCGCGTAGTGCCGCGTGGTTCCGGTGGCGCCCGGATCCACGAACAGGCGCAATCCCGTGCCGGCGATCGCCGCCGTCGGGGCGGCCGGGCCTGTGATCGTAATCTGGATCGCCGAGTCCGCGTTCGCGGCCGGCGCCGTCAACCGGATGTGCAGGTCACCGGGGCCCGTATCCGTCCCGCCATCACCACCACCACAACTCAGGCCGGCGAGCATCGTGCCCGCGAGGATCAGGGCTCCATATAGCCGATTCATTGCGAGCCTCCTTTCCGGCGCGGGAGACTGTTCAAGACCGCCGGGCTGAGCGGTGCCCCCGTCGCTTTGACCCAGGCGAGGAAGTCGCCGATATCGAAGCCGTTGTTGTTGTTGCCGAGGAAATCGAGATAGCGCTGCTCGTCAGCGCTGAGCGGCGATCCTGAGCCGAACAGCTGCAGCAGCACGTTATTGGTCGTGAGCGTGGGCGCCGCGACCGAGAACGTAAACGTCTTGGCCTGCGTCTGGGCACCCGACGTCACGGACGCGGTGTAGGTGAAGTTCCCCGTCTGGTGCGGGAAGCCGGAAACGACGCCGGTTGCCGCGTTGAGGGTGAGGCCCTGCGGCAAGGCACCACCGGTCACCGACCAGCTGTTGCTGCCCGTCCCGCCGGTCACCCGCAAGGTGTCGTTATAAGGCGCTCCCATGACGCCATTGGGACGCGCGGTGGTCGTTGAAATCGCGAGCGAGCCGAACGACGCGAAGATCGTGTACGGATGGCCCAGCGGCAGCACGACCACGGCATTGGTGGTGATCGTGTCGCCCGACCACCCGCCGAAGTTTTCGCCCGGATCCGCCGTGGCGGTCAGGGTGACCGTCCTGCCTTCTCTAATGAAGGCACCGGCCGCCACGGCACTCGTGATATCCACGCCGCCGGTATCGACCTGAATCGAGCCGCCCGTACCGGCCGTCGCGATCACCTTGAAATCGCGCGTGACCGTTGCGGTCAGCGTATCGCCCGCGAGATGACCGGTGTACGAGTGGGACTTCGCGCCGCCGTCCGACCAGGACGCGAAATGGAAGCGCCGGCGCCCGTCCGCTGAAACTTGCGGATCGGTGAAATTCACCGCGTATCCCTGCCCTTCCTCCAATAGATCGCGGAACACGCTGTAGGTGGTGCCGGCGAACTGAATCGACGCGTTGGGATCACTCGCCCGCACGACCGTGAGTGCGCCAAAACGCACACGCACCGACAGGGTGCGGTCGGTCACGAGCTGCTGCACAGCGTCGACAGCGAATCCAGCGAACGAGCCGTCCAGGTTCTTCACCGCCGCGGGATTGGTGCTGAACACCAGCCCGCCGGTGTTGCTCGTCGTACCGGGATAGAGATCGCCCGCATCGCCTCGGTTGGAGCAGCCGGAGAAGATCGAGCTGGATGGACAGAAGTTTCCGCTCACCGCCGGAGCATCGAGGTTCCCGAACGCGTCGGACTGGACGACGGCGAGTCCATGCACGGCGCCGGCGTTGACGTCATTACTGAACGACTGGGCGATCTTCGCCGAATCGACGTGCCAGATCAGCAACCCACCCGGACAGCCCGGCACTGCCCCGGCGCGCTGACAGTGGACCCGGATCAACGCCGTGTCGGACTGCTGGCGCTGGCGATTCTCGAGCAGGTAGTACTCGCCCCGCGGATTGGACCCCTGCACCCGCACGGCGAACGCCGTGTCCGAGAGCGGCGCGGCGTCGAAGGTATAGGTCCCCGTCGTCGTCAGCTGCCGGATCGTGATCCAGCCGAGCTCGTTCAACGACCACGCGCTCATGCGCGCCGGGCTGAATCCGGTGATGAAACTGCCCGAGCTCATGATGTCCCACTGCCCCACGCCTTCAGTCGTCCCATCGGTGTCGTACAGATCAGGCAGCCCGAACCCGTGACCCGTCTCGTGCGCCACCGTTCCGATCGGCATGATCTGCGTCGGGTTGCACGAGCTCAGACCGCCGAGCCCGCTTTGCAGGATGTAATCGGAGATCTTGACCTTCTGACCGGGATTGCCGGGATCATTGTCCTGCGTCGTGTACGTGCCGAGCGTGAAGCGATGCGCCCAGAGGTGGTTCTCCGGCGTGCCACCGGGTCCGCATTCCCCGCCCGCCGCTTGAAAGATGAACAGGACCAGCGGGACGAACCCGCTCGCGTCGACATACTGGGAGAAGTCGACCGCCGAATCAGCATGGAGCAGGGCTTCACGCAGTCCGTTCTGCATCCGCGTGATGGCGGTGGGGCTGAACAAGCCGTTGCAGTTCTGCGAGCCGAAGGGATTTTGTTGCGCGCATTGGCTGCTCGTCCCACCGTTATACCAGACTTCATTGCTATCGAGCTTCGCGTACGCCGTGGTCGAGCCCTGAATGTCGAACACGCCGTTGGAGAGCTGACTGTAGTAGGAGCGGTAGGTGTAGGGCCGGCCGGCCGCAATGCCGGCGGGTGTCGCACCGAACAGCACGGCGTCGTAGTCGGCCGTCGTGAACGTCGGCGCCGGAGAGTCCTTGAACCGAAACAGCACCGCGGGCACCTCCAGCACGCCGCTGACGACCATCGGCGACGGCTGCACGCTGAATTGAGCCCCTGACATCATGGTCCGTCGCGCCGCGCGAACGGCGCGCGCCTTGGTGCGCCACACGCCGTCTTTTCGAAAATCGAACCCGGGGATTTCCCAGCGAGGATGCGGACTGCCTTGCGCGGCGACGAGATTCGGAACGAAAGAACACAAAAGGGCGGAAACGCCCAGGAATCGGACGAGGTATGAAGCCACTATGGACCTCCGGGAGGAACGGCCTAATGCTCAGCGAATGCAGCAATCTAGATTAGGCGACCAGCGCCCCGAAAGGCTGTGGTGAGTCTCACAAACGGCCTTGCCATTTCGAGATAGCAAGGCTAAGCTGTACCGTCGCTTACCCCTACCAACAGGCTCGAGGCTTCATTGCGTACAGAGACCCTGCAGCATATCGCGCTGTTCGACAAGTGTAAGAACTTCACCCGGGCGCGCGAGGTCCAGGCTGCGGGGCTGTATCCATACTTCAAACCCATCTCCCGCTCCGAAGACACGGTCGTCGTCATCGAAGGCCAAGAGCGGATCATGATGGGGTCGAACAACTACCTCGGTCTCACGCATCATCCTGAAGTGCTGGCGGCTGCCCGTGAGGCCCTGGAGCGCTACGGCTCGGGTTGCACCGGAAGCCGGTTCCTAAACGGGACCCTCGACCTGCACGAGCAGCTCGAAACCGAGCTCGCGGAGTTCTTCGGCAAGGAAGCCTGCCTCGTCTTCTCGACGGGCTACCAGGCCAACCTGGGCGTCATCTCCGGTCTGATCGGCCGCAGCGACGTCGTCTTCCTCGACAAGCTCGACCACGCCTCGATCGTGGACGGCGCCAAGATGTCGCACGGCGAAACCGTGCGCTTCAACCATGGCGACCTGGCCGGCCTCGAGCGCAAGCTGCAGCGGGTGCCCGACGGCACCGGCACGATGATCATCGTGGACGGCGTGTACTCGATGGAAGGCGACATCGCCGACGTCCCCGGACTCCTCAAGATCTCGCAGAAGTACGGCGCCGCGCTCGCGATCGACGACGCACACTCGGTCGGCGTGCTCGGCTCCAACGGCGACGGCACCGCGGCGCATTTCGACCTGGTCGACGAAGTGGACCTGATCGTGGGCACGTTCTCCAAGTCGCTCGCCTCGATCGGCGGATTCGCCGCGGGGTCGGAGAGCGTCATTCATTACCTGCGGCATCATTCGCGCCCGCTGATCTTCACGGCGGCGCTGCCCCCCTCGAACACCGCCGGCGTGCTCGCCGCCCTGCACGTGATGCAGCGCGAGCCCGAGCGCCGCGAGCAGCTGTGGCGCAACACGCGCCGGCTCCAGGAGGGGATGCGCGCGCTCGGCTTCGACATCGGTCCGACCGAGACACCGATCATTCCCGTGCTCATCGGGCCCCTCGAGAAGACGTTCCTGTTCTGGCGGAAGCTGTTCGATGCCGGTGTGTTCACGAACCCGGTCGTTCCGCCCGCGGTCCCGCCATCCCAGTGCCGCCTGCGCACCAGCCTGATGGCGACACACACGGCCGAGCAGATCGATCTCGCGCTCGACGTGTTCGGCCGCCTCGGAAAAGAGCTGGGGGTCATCTGACCGCAGTCGAGGTCACGCCCGTCACCGGCGGGCGTGACCTCAATCGTTTCATCGCCTTTCCGTACGACCACTACCGCGATGACCCGTTGTGGGTGCCGCAGCTGCGGCGCGACGTCCGCATTCTGCTGACGCCCGGCAAGAATCCGTTCTGGGAGCACGCCGAAGCGCAATTGTGGACGGCCCGACGGCCGGACGGCCGCATGGTCGGTCGCATCGGGGCGATCAAGAACGACATGCACAACAAGGTGCATGAGGATCGCGTGGGCTTTTACGGGTTCTTCGAGTCGATCGACGATCAGGGTGTCGCGAACGCGCTGTTCGACACGGCGGCCGGCTGGCTCCGGGCCAAGGGCTTCGACACGATGCGCGGGCCGATGAATCCGTCGACCAATGACGACTGCGGCCTGTTGATCAAGAACAACGGCACGCCGCCCTCGCTGATGATGCCCTACAACTTTTCCTACTACGAGCGGCTGCACGAGGCGTACGGCTTCACGAAGGCCAAGGACCTGCTCGCCTACGACGGGGGCGGCGCCGAGTCCGCGCCCGAGCGATTCCTGCGCCTGGGGCAGCGCGCGCTCAAGCGCTCGGGCATCACGCTGCGCACGCTCGACAAGAAACGTTTCGATACTGAAGTCGAGCTCATCAAGAAACTGTACAACGCCGCGTGGGAGAAAAACTGGGGATTCGTGCCGTTGACAGATGCCGAGATCGATCACTTGGCCAAGCAGCTCAAGCCAATCGTCGTCCCGGACCTGGTGATCTTCGCTGAGCGCGATGGTGACGTGGTCGGCTTTGCCGTCGGACT
>Ga0134127_10000966_pt1 | contig 22654 bp, 21 predicted proteins | sample KB31753_FD_96459 | JGI IMG/M metagenome (GOLD analysis project Ga0134127, IMG submission 96459) | Terrestrial soil microbial communities with excess Nitrogen fertilizer from Kellogg Biological Station, Michigan, USA - KB3-175-3 | ecosystem: Environmental > Terrestrial > Soil > Unclassified ... | reverse complement strand
TGGCGCACGCGGCCGCACCGACGTGCCGAAGATCGTCGACTGGTACATGGACGGCAAGATCAACATCGACGACCTGATCACGCACACGATGCCGCTCGCGGACATCAACAAGGCTTTCGATCTCATGCATTCGGGCGAATCCATTCGCAGCGTCGTATTGTTTTGAGAGGGGAGAGACACATGGCTATCGCAATTCATCCATCGGTCGACAACGGCGTGAAGGCGGGGTCGGCTGACTTCCAGGGCGGAACATTGGCGTGCAAGTGCACCGATGCGCCGGTGACCGTCAGCATCAAGGGCAACGTCGCGTTCAATCATGTCTGTGGCTGCACCAAGTGCTGGAAGCCAGCAGGCTCACTGTTCTCCATGGTCGCAGTCACCGGGCGCGACAACGTGAACGTGACTGCCAATGCACAGAAGCTCAAGGTGGTCGACGCTGCCGCGCCGATCCAGCGTTACGCCTGCACCGGCTGCGGCGTGCACATGTACGGCCGCATCGAGAACAAGAATCACCCCTTCTACGGCTTCGACTTCGTGCACCCCGAACGCTTCCGCGAGAAGGGCTCGGCGCAACCCGAGTTCGCGGCCTTCGTTTCCTCGATCATCGAGTCGGGCGCGAAGCCTGACCAGATGGGAGCGGTGCGCGCGCGGCTGACAGAGCTTGGCCTCACGCCATACGACTGCCTGTCGCCGGCGCTGATGGACCTGATTGCGACTCATACGGCGAAAGCGAAGGGCGTCCTTGCAGCCTGAGAAGGAGAGGCAGCCGCGCGACGTCGTCGTCCGCTACACGCGCACTGCAATTGCGCTGCATTGGCTGATCGCGCTCGTCATTCTCGTGCAGATCCCTTTCGGCTGGTCCCTGGAGGAAATCCCTTCAGGGACCGCGGCGCGCGGCTGGTACGTGAACCTGCACAAGTCGGTCGGCGTGACGCTGGGCGTTTTCATCGTTCTGCGCGCATGCTGGCGCTGGTTCCATCCGCCGCCGGCGCTGCCTGACTGGATGCCGCGCTGGGAGCGCATAGGCGCGAACGCAATCCACGCAGGCCTGTACGCCTGCATGCTGATCATGCCGCTGACGGGTTATGTGGCATCGAACTTCAGCAAGTGGGGCGTGAACTACTTCAACACGATCATGCTCCCACCCTGGGGGGCGGCCGACGCGCGGATCTACGCCTTCTTCAATGGCGCGCACGTTACGACTTCCTACATCTTCCTCGCGCTCATCCTGGCGCACGTAGCCAGCGCAGTTCGGCACGCCAGCCGACATGACCGGATCTTGCAGCGGATGTGGCCCTCCCGGCGCGGGGAGGTGTAGATTCACTCTAAGTAGGGTTGAGGCGCCTCCCGTGACCGAAGAGCTGAGCGAGATTCTGGACGAGTACGTGCACGTGCCGGGCCCGTTGCTGCTCGTCCTGCACGCTGTCCAGCGCAAGCTCGGGTTCGTTCCGGCGGAAGCGGTCCCGTACATCGCCGAGCGGTTGAACCTCTCGCGGGCGGAGGTGCACGGGGTGCTGAGTTTTTATCACCACTTCCGCCACACCCCGTCCGGCCGCCATGTGCTCCAGGTCTGCCGGGCCGAATCGTGTCAGGCAATGGGAGCGGAGCACCTGGCGCAGCATGCGCAAGCGCGCCTTGGGATTCAGTTTCACGAGACCACGCCGGATGGCGCATTCTCGCTCGAGCCGGTCTACTGCCTGGGCAATTGCGCCTGTTCTCCGGCCGTGATGATCGATGAGGAGCTGTTCGGTCGCGTTTCTCCGGAACAGCTCGACGCTCTGCTCGCGGAGCGTGGCAGGAATCGATGAGCGCAATCGTCTACGTTCCCCGTGACGCCGCCGCGTTGTCAGTCGGCGCGGAACGCGTGGCGACTGCGATCGCGCGTGAGGCAACGTCTCGCGGGATCGATCTGACTCTCAAGCGCAATGGCACGCGCGGCATGTGCTGGCTCGAGCCCCTCGTCGAGGTTGTCGTCGGTTCAGAGCGCTACGGCTACGGCCCCGTGACGGAGCGCGACGTTGCCGGACTCTTTGCGGCCGACTTCCTCCACAACGGTGCACACGCTCTGCAGCTTGGTCGCGTGGCCGACATTGCCTATTTCGCAAGCCAGCAGCGCTTGACGTTCGAGCGCGTGGGTGTGATCGAGCCGACCAGCCTGACCGATTACCTGCAGCACGGCGGCTACGAGGGTTTGCGCAATGCGCTGAGCATGCAGCCGCATGAAATCGTGCAAGCGGTCACCGAGTCGGGCCTGCGCGGTCGAGGCGGAGCTGCCTTTCCAACGGGCATCAAGTGGAAGACCGCGCTCGACGCGCCGGCGCCCCAGAAGTACGTGACGTGCAATGCGGACGAGGGCGACTCGGGAACGTTCGCGGACCGCATGCTGATGGAAGGCGATCCGTTCCTGCTGATCGAAGGCATGACGATCGCCGCTCTCGCCGTCGGTGCGACGCAGGGCTACATCTATCTGCGAATCGAATATCCGCACGCCGCGCGCACGCTGACGGACGCCATTCAATCGGCTTATCAAGCGGGGTATCTGGGTGCCGACGTGGCGGGCAGCGGCCGTCGCTTCGATCTGGAAGTGCGGTTGGGCGCGGGTGCCTACATCTGCGGCGAAGAGACCTCGATGCTCGAGAGCCTGGAGGGGCGCCGCGGCGAAGTGCGTGTTCGGCCGCCGTTGCCCGCAATCAAGGGCCTGTTCGGACGTCCCACAGTCGTAAACAACGTGATCTCGCTCGCGAGCGTGCCGATCATTCTCAGGCGCGGCGCGCAGTTCTATCGTGACTTCGGCGTCGGCCGCTCGCGCGGAACGCTGCCGATCCAGCTCGCCGGCAACATCAAGCGCGGTGGTCTCGTCGAACGGGCGTTCGGGCTCAGCTTGCGATCTCTTTTATATGAGTATGGCGGTGGTTCGGCCTCCGGCCGCCCCATCCGCGCAGTGCAAATCGGTGGTCCGTTGGGGGCCTACGTTCCTGCGTCGCAGTTCGACACGGCGCTCGATTACGAAGCGCTGAGCGGCATCGGTGCGCTGGTCGGTCATGGCGGCATCGTGGCGTTCGACGATACGGTCGACATGGCGCGCATGGCGCGTTTCGCGATGGAATTCTGCGCAATCGAGTCGTGCGGCAAGTGCACGCCGTGCCGCATCGGCTCGACTCGCGGCGTCGAGGTGATCGATCGCATCCTGCAGGGCGTCGATCGAGATGGAAATCTGCAGCTGCTGGAAGACCTCTGCGAGACGATGGTGGAGGGATCGCTGTGCGGCCTCGGCGGCATGGCGCCCTTTCCGGTCCGCAGCGTGTTGCGACACTTCAGGGACGATTTTCTGAAACCTCCCACGAGGTAAAGCTCAAATGTTCTCGCTCGATCATTACGACTTCGGCACGCCGTCCACTGACGCAAAGGAGTCCGTCACGCTCGAAATCGACGGCCAGGCGGTGACAGTGCCTGCCGGCACGTCGGTCATGCGTGCAGCGGCGATCGCCCGCACGCAAATCCCCAAGCTCTGCGCGACCGATACGCTCAAGGCGTTCGGCTCGTGCCGGCTCTGCCTGGTTGAAATCGAAGGCCGCAAAGGCTTCCCGGCCTCGTGCACCACCGAAATCACGCAGGGGATGAAGGTCAAGACGCAGAGCGAGACGCTGACACGCTTGCGCCGTGGCGTCATGGAGCTCTATTTGTCCGACCATCCGGCCGAGCTCGTCAGCGACCAGGTGCCCGTGCGCACCGAGATCCGGGAAATGGCGCGGCGAGTCGGCTATACGCAGAATCGTTATGGCACCGATGGTGCGCGCCACGTCGATGTGCCCGTCGACGACAGCAATCCCTATTTCCGCTTCGATCCCAATGCGTGCATCGTGTGCTCGCGCTGCGTGCGCGCGTGCGATGAAGTGCAGGGCACATTCGCGCTGACCATCGAGGGACGCGGCTTCGCCTCGCGGGTCGCGGCGAGCCAGGGCGAGAGCTTCCTCGCCTCCGAATGCGTCTCGTGCGGTGCCTGTGTCGAGGCGTGTCCCACCACAGCGCTGCAGGAAAAGACTCTCCTCACGCAGGCGCTTCCCGAACGAGCAGTGACAACGACCTGCGCATACTGCGGCGTGGGGTGCTCGTTGAAAGCCGAAATGAAGGGCGACAGCGTCGTGCGCATGGCACCCGACCGCGCGGGGAAGGCCAATCATGGTCACGCCTGCGTCAAAGGCCGGTTCGCGTATGGCTACGCCACGCACCAGGATCGGGTCCGGTCGCCGATGATTCGCGCCAGGATCACCGACCCCTGGCGTGAAGTGAGCTGGGACGAGGCGATTCAGTACGCCGCGAGCGAGTTCAAGCGTCTGCAGGCGAAGTACGGCCGCGACTCCGTCGGCGGCATCACTTCGTCTCGCTGCACCAATGAAGAGGCGTATCTCGTACAGAAGCTGGTACGCGCCGCCTTCGGCAACAACAACGTCGACACCTGCGCCCGAGTCTGTCACTCACCGACCGGCTATGGCTTGAAGCACACGCTGGGCGAGTCGGCCGGCACGCAGGCGTTCACGTCGATCATGAAGACCGACGTCGTTCTTCTCATCGGCGCGAATCCGACCGAAGGTCATCCAGTCTTCGCCTCACAGATGAAACAGAGGCTGCGACAAGGCGCGCATCTCATCGTCGTCGATCCGCGCACCATCGGCATCGTGCGCACGCCGCATGTGCAGGCGGACTATCACCTGCAGTTGCGTCCTGGAACGAATGTCGCGGTGATGAACGCAATGTCGCATGTGGTCGTGACCGAGGGGCTCACGCGCGAGTCCTACATCGCCGAGCGATGCGAGCAACCTTCGTACGCGAAGTGGAAGGCTTTCGTTGCGCATCCCGATCGCTCGCCAGAGGCCCTGGAGCAGGTCACGGGCGTCCCGGCAGAACAGATCCGCGCCGCGGCGCGCCTGTATGCGAAGGCCGGCAACGCAGCCATCTACTATGGCCTCGGTGTAACGGAGCACAGCCAGGGAACCACCATGGTGATGTGCATCGCCAATCTCGCCATGGCGACCGGTAATCTCGGTCGCGACGGTGTCGGCGTGAATCCGTTGCGCGGCCAGAACAACGTGCAGGGCTCGTGCGACATGGGCTCGTTCCCGCACGAGCTCACCGGCTACCGGCACATTTCGGATCAAGCCACGCGCGCGCTGTTCGAGTCCAGCTGGGGCGTCAGGCTGGAGCCGGAACCGGGACTGCGGATCCCCAACATGTTCGAAGCTGCGCTGGACGGTACCTTCAAAGGCATGTACGTCCAGGGCGAGGACATGGCGCAATCGGATCCGAACACGCAGCACGTCACGGCGGCATTGTCGGCGCTGGAATGCCTGGTCGTGCAGGACCTGTTTCTGAACGAGACCGCGAAGTATGCGCACGTGTTCCTGCCGGGCTCTTCGTTCCTGGAGAAGGACGGCACGTTCACCAACGCGGAACGGCGCATCTCTCGCGTGCGCAAAGTCATGCAGCCGCTCGCCGGCCTGGAGGATTGGCAGGTCACGGTGCGGCTGTCGAACGCGCTCGGCTATCCGATGCACTATGCACACCCGTCGGAAATCATGGATGAGATTGCAGCGCTGACGCCGACATTCAAAGGAGTGAGCTTCGACAAGATCGATCGGCTTGGCAGCATCCAGTGGCCCTGCAACGAGCGTGCGCCTGAAGGCACGCCGACCATGCACATCGGGGAATTCGTCCGCGGCAAAGGCAAGTTCTTCGTTACCGAGTACGTGCCCACGAGCGAGCGCTCGACCAGCCGCTTCCCGCTGCTGCTCACGACCGGCCGTATCCTCAGTCAGTACAACGTCGGAGCACAGACGCGACGCACTCAGAACGTGGTGTGGCACGACGAAGATCGCCTGGAGATCCATCCGCACGATGCCGACACGCGCGGCGTCAGCACGGGGGATTGGGTCGGGGTCGCAAGCCGAGCCGGGGATACCGTGATGCGAGCGGTGGTCACCGACCGGGTGCAGCCTGGCGTGGTGTACACGACCTTCCACTTCCCGGAGTCCGGCGCGAACGTGGTCACGACCGAGAACTCGGATTGGGCGACCAACTGTCCGGAGTACAAGGTCACGGCCGTGCAGGTGATCAAGGTCACGCAGCCGGCGTTGTGGCAGAAGCGGTTCCGCGAAATCAGCGAGCGGCAACGTGTCCTGAGGAAGGATCGTGTCAGTCAGACCTGAGGCACCCCGCTCGTTGCCGGCTGAGTTGCAGACCGTGCGCCAAGTCAGCGTGCAGCGCGAGCAGGTCGGCGCCGTCGAGCAGGTGACTGACTACGTGGCAGAGGAACGGCCGGTTGCTCTTCACTATTACCGTCTGCCGTACGTCGTAATGTTGGCTTCGCCCGCGGATCTCGAGGATCTCGGCGTGGGCTTCACTCTGAGCGAAGGGATTGTCGATGCTGCGGACGAGATTCGTGGCGTCGAGTTGGTCAGGGACGGCGAGAATTTGGCGGTTCATCTCAACATCACGGGTGACCGCCTCTCCAGGATATTGCAACGTCAGCGCAACTTGACGGGCCGAACCGGCTGCGGCCTGTGCGGCGTCGAAAGCGTGGAAGAGGCCATACGACATCCTGCTGCGGTGGGCGCAGGAGTGCGCGTCACGAGCGCCGAGATCCACGCCGAGCTTGCCAAACTGCAGACGCAGCAGCCGCTGAATCTCAAGACGGGCAGCGTGCACGCTGCTGCTTGGGCTCTGCCCGGAAAAGGCATTCAACTGGTTCGAGAAGATGTGGGCAGGCACAACGCGCTGGACAAGGTCATCGGTGCGCTCACTCGGGCCAAGACAGATTTGAGCGCGGGCTATCTCATCATCACCAGCCGCGCGAGCTATGAGATGGTTCAGAAGGCCGCAACCGTAGGCGTATCCCTGGTCGTCGCAGTGTCCGCGCCGACGGCGCTGGCGATCGATCTGGCGACGGAGACTGGTGTGACGCTCATCGGCTTCGCGCGTGCCGATCGCCATGTCGTGTATGCGCATCCGCAGCGCTTGCGGGGCTGACGTTATGGACCCACATCATCTCGTAGAGATGGTCAACGAAATCGCCGCGTTCTTTACCGGAGAGGATCCCGGGAAGGCGGCGGAGAACGTCGCGAATCATTTGCGACGTTACTGGGATCCCCGCATGCGCAGGCAGATCGTCGAGCACGCAAGCGCTGGCGGTGACGGCTTGACCCAGGTGGCCAGGGCTGGCGTCGCGCTGCTCGCAAAATAGGATGGCCGCGCGATTGGCATTCCGCACGTTGACTCTCATCGGCGCACTCTGCGCCGCGAGCATTCCTGCAGCTGAGACGCTGCCTGCCCGGCTCTACGATGTCGTCACAGAGACCAGCATGCCGCATCTCGAAGAGAACCTTCGCTATGCCATTACTCGAGAGAATCGCTGCCTCGCAGGCGAGGACCTCGCGTCGGCATTCCCGGTTCTGCAGTCCGCCTCGCTCGCGGACTGCAGATTGCAGCACGAGAGTCGGCACGGTGACGTCATCTCATATGTTCTCGTATGCGATGGCGGGCATGGGACTACAGGCAGTGCGAGTTGGCGCGTCGGTGAACAACTGATGGTGGGTACACTCAACGTAAAGCTCGGCGGTAAGAACATGACGTTCTTTCAGCGGTTGACCGCGAAGCCAGTGGGTCGGTGCTCCGCGAAATCCAGCTAGTTGAGTGTGCAATGGCGGTACGGAACATTCGCAGCCAGCGTTGACTTAGAACCGTGTGGGCCTTATTGCCCGCGCGGGAGACTATATGACGCGACCATTGCTGGCATTGATAGCTGTTGGATCGGCGACCTTCGCGATGGCGCAAACGCCGACGCCCCCGAACGATCCGACTGCTCCGAGCGCCGCCTCGAGCCCGCACCAGCGGGACGCCACCAAATCGACGGACACGACGGAGGCCACCGCGACGCCGGGTGCAGAGCCATCGGACGCTGCCTCGCCGCACCAGCGGGACGTCACCCAGGGCGCCCAGACGATGAAAGCCGTAACGCCGCAGTCGTTTGCTTCACAGGCCGCGGTCATCGGCAAGGCTGAGATCGAGTTGGGTCAGATCGCCCTCAAGAACACCCAGGACGAGGGCGTGCGCAAATATGCCGAGCGCATGGTCAAGGACCACAGCGCTGCAGACAAGAAACTGCAGGCGATTGCCGCGAAGGAAAACCTGCAGCTGCCGCAGTCGCTCGACCCGGAACACGCCTCGCTCAAGACCAAGCTGCAAGGCTTGAAGGGAGAAGACTTCGATCGCGCCTACGTCAATGCAATGGCAAAGGGCCATGACAAAGCGGTTGCGCTGTTCGAAGCTGCCTCACAGCAAGCGCAGATGCCGGATGACCTGAAGCAGTTTGCAGCGTCGACGCTGCCGACCCTGGAACAGCACCAGGAGATGGCGCACTCGCTGCACGAGAAGTAACGATGCGGCCCGCGTAGTCGAGCCGGGACGACGGGAGTCTTGCTCCCGTCGTCTATTGCTTGCCGACCACCACTTCGCTGATCTGAATGACCGGCTGCAGGTCCGTGTACTTCGGGATATCCGCCATGATTTCCTTGGCGTGCGGGCCGAAGCCGCGCTGAAACGCCTCGACCGAATCGCAGAATATGTGGCACATGCCGACGTAGACCGCCGGGGCCCCCGGGTTACCGCCCGCCAGGCCCTTGTCGACGGTGTAAAACCTGCAGTTGTCGCCCATTCGTTCCTTCACTAGCGGCATGTGCTTGTCGCGATAGTAGTCGTGATCGAATCGCGCTCCCGGCGTATTCGGATACATGACGCTGACCTTGATCATGGCGGATCTCCCATCGTCGGCATGAAGCGTGCAGTGTACGCTTCCTGAAAACACGGCGGAAAACCGCTGGCGGGAGGTCGCAATGTCCACCGATTATCAGACGGGCCCTGTGCCGCACGTCCTTACACCAGGGTTGCTGGACAGGGAGCGCACTATCGCGTCCCGGACCTTCAACCGTTGGCTCGTGCCGCCGGCCGCTCTGGCAATCCATCTCTCGATCGGCATGGCCTACGGCTTCAGCGTGTTCTGGCTGCCGCTCGCGCGCGCTATCGGCGTGCATGAGCCCGTGAGCTGCGCAGACGTCGGCTTCATCGAACGCGTGTTCTCTACGCGTTGTGACTGGCCGGTCTCGATGCTTGGCTGGACGTACACGTTGTTCTTCGTCTTTCTCGGATCGGCCGCCGCGATATTCGGGCACTGGCTCGAGCGCGCCGGCCCGCGCAAAGCAGGATTCGTAGCAGCGCTGTGCTGGTGCGGCGGACTCTTCATCTCGGCATTCGGCGTCTATACCCATCAGATCTGGTTGCTGTGGCTGGGATCCGGGGTGATCGGCGGCATCGGGCTCGGCCTCGGCTACATCTCGCCCGTCTCGACGCTGATCAAGTGGTTCCCCGATCGTCGGGGTGTTGCGACGGGACTCGCGATCATGGGCTTCGGCGGCGGCGCGATGATCGGTGCTCCGCTCGCCGACCGGCTCATGAACCTGTTCGCGAGCGAAGCCTCGGTCGGCGTCTGGCAAACATTCGTCGCACTGGGCGCGATCTATTTCGTTTCGATGATGCTGGGGGCGTTCGGCTACCGATTGCCGCCGCCCGGATGGCAGCCGCCATCGGGCGCGGTGAAGACGCAGAAGCCGCTCGTTACATCGGCGCATGTGCACGTGAACGCAGCGATCCGCACGCCACAGTTCTGGCTGCTGTGGGGCGTGCTGTGTCTCAACGTGAGCGCGGGCATCGGCGTCATCGGTATGGCCTCGCCGATGCTGCAGGAGGTGTTCGGCGGTCAATTGATCGGGCTGCCCGCGAGGCTCGCCGAGCTTGCGGAAAACGAACGGGCGCAAGTGGCAACCATCGCGGCGGCATTCGCCGGCTTGCTGTCGCTGTTCAACATCGCCGGACGCATCGGCTGGGCATCGGCCTCGGACGTCCTCGGCCGCAAGCTGACGTACACCATCTTCTTTCTGCTCGGGTTTGCGTTGTACGTATCAGCGCCGATCGCGGGTCAAGCCGGCCGGATCGGCTTCTTCGTGGTGATCTTCTGCGTGATTCTCACCATGTACGGCGGTGGATTCGCGACCGTGCCTGCCTACCTTGCCGATCTCTTCGGCACGCAACACGTCGGAGCGATCCACGGCCGCCTGCTGACTGCATGGTCCGTCGCGGGGATTCTCGGTCCAGTCGTCGTCAACTACATCCGCGAGTTCCAGCTCGCGCGCGGAGTGCCCGCGCATCAGGCGTACAACGTCACGATGTATGTGCTCGCCGGCATGTTGCTGCTCGGACTGTTGTGCAATCTGCTGATGCGACCCGTCGATCCGAAACATCACATGACGGAGGAGCAGATTGCGAAGGAGCGCGCTGCCGCGCCGGTACGCTCATCGAGCTCCGCAGCAGCGACCGTGTCGAACCTCGAGCCGGCTCCGGCGAGCTACCGCGTGCTGCTCGTTATCGCATGGACTGCGGTTGCGCTTCCGCTTGCGTGGGGTGGATGGATCACGCTGAGCAAGGCGCTGGTCTTTTTCAAATAACGCAACGGCTGCTCATTGACATGTGACCATATGGTCACATATCGTGGCGCCGTGTCCAGCGACGACGATCTCATCTTCAAGGCGCTTGCCGATACGACGCGGCGATTTCTGCTCGACCTGCTGTTCGCGCGCGACGGCCAAACCTTGACGGAGTTGGAATCAGAGCTCGAGATGTCGCGCTTCGGCGTGATGAAACATCTGCGCGTGCTGGAGCGCGCGGGGCTCGTGGTCACCCGGAAATCAGGCAGAGAGAAGCTGCACTTCCTGAATCCGGTACCCATCCGCGGAATCTATGACCGCTGGACACGCAAGTACGCCGAGCCATTCGTCTCGGCGCTCGTCGAATTGAAGACCGAACTGGAGGACAGGAAATGCCGACCGAGCCGCAAGCGAGCATGAACACTCAGGTGTTCGAGATCTATATCAAGGCTTCGCCCCAAGTCATCTGGGAAGCGATCACGAGCCCCGAATGGAATGCGAAATACGGCTACCAGGGGCCGATGCACTTCGAGCTGCGCGCCGGCGGCAAGTTTCAGACGCGCGCGAATGCACAGATGCAGCAGATGGGGTTGCCGGAAGTGATCATCGACGGCGAGGTCCTCGAATCCGTACCGCCGCGCCGCCTCGTGCACACGTATCGGTGGCTGTTCACCGAGGAGAGCAAGCAGGAAGGCTTCACGAAAGTGACGTACGAGATCGAACAGACGCCTGCAGGCTTTTCGCGGCTGACGGTCATTCACGACCTGGCCGGCGCACCGACGATGGCGCAGGCCGTCAAGAGCAGGTTCAACCAGCAAGGCGGGGGCGGCTGGAACTGGATTCTCAGCGACCTCAAGAGCCTCATCGAGACCGGCAAGATCATGTCGGCGGCGTGACCGCATCCGGAGCACGATCGGCGGCGCGGCGCAACCCCTGTTGAAGGGGCAACGGCGAGAGCGCCTCGCGATACTCTTCCCCGTGGGCAGAGCCACGGGGATCAACCATGAAGCCGCATTCGATCGTCTTGGGTGTAGCGCTACTCACGGCCTGCGCGCCGAGTTATGGCCAGACGGTGACGCCGGGCAGTCCGCAGGACTATCAGGCGATGATGGAAGCGATGGAGAAGGCGCAAGCCCAGGCCAATCGGCCCGGCGACGAGCGACTGAGTTGCGACGAGCTGCAGAAGCAGCTCGTCGGCGTTGCGCAGGATCCTGCATTCCAGGCGTACGTGAAGGCCGCAGGAGACGCAGCGCAGAAGGACATGGCGCAAATGCAGGCCGCACAGAGTGAGATCCCCGCAAAGACCGCTGCGACAGTGATCGCGTCCATGGTGCCGGGCGCTGCCATGGGCCACATGATGGCCAGTGCGGCAGAAAACCAGGCGAAAGCAGCCCAAGGTGCGGCGCGGGTGCAGTCGAGAATGGCTGACGCTCAGCAGATGATGGCTTTCATGCCGCAGCTGATGCGCGGCCAGCGGCTCATCGAGCTGGCTACAGTGCGGAAGTGCGAGTGGACTGCGGGCCTCGGCGCGGGAGTTCCACCGATCCCGAACCGATGATGCCTGCAGACGAGCGTTCGTCGCCGATCATGGTAGTGTCGGCGGCAGAGCAGCACTTGGTTGGCCATGCCAGAAATCTACCTAATCAGGCACGGAGACACGGAATGGAGTCTCAGCGGTAAGCACACCGGCGTGTCGGACATCCCGCTGACCGAGCACGGTCGCGAGCAGGCGCGGCTGCTGCGGCAGGAACTGGTCACGAGAAATTTCCAGCTGGTGCTGACGAGCCCGCTGCGACGGGCGCGGGAGACCTGCGAATTGGCGGGTCTGGGCGCGCGCGCCGAGGTCGATCCGGATCTGATGGAATGGAACTACGGCGACTACGAAGGACTGACCTCCGAGCAGATTCATGTTCATCGCCCAGGGTGGACAATCTTCAACGATGGCGGCGGCCCGGGCGGAGAGACTCCAGAGCAGGTCGGCGTCCGTGCCGATCGTGTGATCGCAAGAGTACGCGCACTGAAGAGCGATGCGGCTCTCTTCGCTCACGGGCACGTTCTGAGAGTACTCGCGGCCCGCTGGCTGGGGCTGACACCCGGCGCGGGTGCGCATTTTCTCCTCGACACTGCGACGCTATGCGTGCTGAGTTCCTACGGCGGAATCGCAGCATTCAAGCGTTGGAACGTCTCGCTGCGGCCCACGCTGTCAGAAGTCACAAGGTGACGACAGCGGCGGCTGAGCTGCTGGCACGGTGTCGCGAAAACTCACACCGGCAGTGCGCAAAGTCGTGACCTGGCGCTCGACTTCGGTCGGCGTCAGCACGCTGCCGGCTGCGTGGAAAACCCAGTCGACGTCTTCAGTATAGACGCGACGCTCGCGCGCAGCGGCAACGCCCTCACGGATGAACCACAGATTGAAGTTGATCGACATGCGCTCCTCGGGGTAGTACGGCTCGCCGTGAGTCGCGAGCGGTTCGTTGTCGAGGAAGTAGTGCACCTCGTGGTTTGCGATCTGCAGCACCAGCGTATGCCAGCCTGACAAGCTGCCGCGGCGCGCGTTGCTGGTACTGACCTGCAGCCATTGCGGTTCGGGACGGAACGTTTCCCACGTCGTGGTATGCAAGGTCAGGTCGTCGCCGCCCCAACCGCCATTCGGCAGGTACTCGAAGTCCTGTTCGCTGTAGTCCGGGTCGAGCGGCGCCTTCAGCGGCGCGATGGTGTAGAAGGTTTCGACGACTTGATCGCCATCCGGCCCGGACACGGGGCCATCACTGAAGCGCACGCGTGCAGCGTAGGTACCTTCGAGATACTTACGCTGATGACAGAACTGTGCCTGCTGCGTGCTCGTGCCGTCCGTCGCCGCGGTCATGCGCACGAGACGGTTGCCGCTGCCTGCAGGGTCGTCGACGAGGCTGATGTTATCGATCCAGGTCGCACGCTCGACACCAGGCCAGCCGACTGCCGTGCGCGCGATCCAGCCGTTGCCGCGGAATGCATCCAGCGACGAATAGCTGAAGTCGTCGAAAAGTATTGATGAGGGCCCGGTCCCCGTCGGCGCCGAGCAGGCGCCCAGCAACACGAGCGGAACCACGCGCAGCGATCGCATGCGCGCTATTGTCCGGCCTGACTCGATGCAGTGGAAGACGCAGCAGGCTCGGCCGGCACATTGGTCATTGCCGTGGCAGCCAGCAGAAACCAGGTCGAATGCGGCAGCCACTGTTCCAGCCAGCGCCAGTTGTTGTCGTCCGGGCCCGGCGCAAACACGATGCCGCGGCCTTCATCGCTGGCCGTCGCGCCGGTGATGCCGTTCGAGATGCCGCCTTTGACCATTTCGCCCGCGCTCACGGCGGAGGGCGGGTTGGCGGCGCCGAAGCCGTACATCAGACACATGTCGAAAGGATTGCGGCCGAGCGTCCAGTCGAGCTGGTTCTGCGCGAACTCTGCAAGGCGCGGACTCACGCCGAAGCGCGTGGTGGAATCGCTTGCGACGATTCTGCCGCCCAGGATGGCTGCGGTCGCGAGCGAAGCGAGTCGGGCGCTTTCGCCTTGCCACCAGTAGCCGGTCTCATTGGCGTGCGGAATGAAAAATCCTTCCAGCACTCGATCGCCGCGCTTGCCGTTCTGGTACGTCCGGAAATTCTGCCGCGCGTAGTCGTACGGATTCGCGACCTTGTCGGTCAGCGCGATCTGGTAATCCAGGGCTGACTTGATTGTCTTGCGTGCCGCGTCCGCGCGCTGCGCGTCGCGCTCGATATCGAGATACTGCACGAGGCTGACGACGGGAAATCCGGCCTCCGCCGCATGATAGTAGGGGCGGGTGCCGGCATCGCTACGAAACCAGCCCTCGTGCGTGAGCCGCTGGTTGAGGTTGTGTGCGCGCTGTCGCGCCGCCTCCAGATAAGCATCTTTCTGCGTGGCGCGGTACAACTCCACAGCCGCGAGCAGCGCAGTGTAGTCATCGATGATGTTCTCCACGCCGTCGTCGCAGTACTTGAGGTTGTTCGCTTGCAGGTGTGCGAAGGCGCGCTCGGCATCCTGCAGGTATTGCGCGGCGGAGAACTCGCCCGAGATGCCCGTCGTCTTACTGAGGCGCGAGGCGCGAGCCAGTCCGGCGATCGCTACGCCGCCGCCTTCGCGGAACGCAGCCTGGAAGTCTTTGGTGTAGACGCCCTCGATGCCGACGTAGCCCACGACCATGCGCTCTGCGCCCGGCGTGGCCCAGCGGTCGAAGACGGTCATATAGAAGTAGCCGTCCTTGTCGAGCAGGCGGTGTAGAAAGTCGGCGCCCCAGAGCGCTTCCTCCACGACACGCTTCTCGAGCCCGGCCTTGCGATACAGCGGCAGCGCGGCATCGTGCGATGCGGCCAGCGCCCACACGACCATGGCTGTCTGCTGCGGGTTGAAGAAATTCGCGTACGAAAGATGCGACAGGTATTTGCCATAGTCGCCGCCCGCGTCTTTCCATCCGCCCCAGACATCGACATAGCGCTGCGAATCGAACACGCGGATGTGGCGGTCCGCGGGCTTCGTGTGACGATTCGCGTGGAAGTAGTCGAGCACGGCCGAGGCCGTCGTAACGAACGTGGCGTTGTCGCCAACCACGAATGACGGCGAACGCGCGTGCGTCTCGCCGAGCGTCACGTCGACGCTGTAACTGCCGCTCGCGCTGAGCGAGGAGAAGTCAGCCTTGAAATACTTCTTGCCCTCGCGCCACTCCGTGAACTGCGGCAGAGCGGCGAGCGATCCTGTCTGCACCTTCGCGCCGTCCTTCACGATAGCGAACGTGCCCGTCGTGGCCGGCCCGGCGTACTCGACGATCGCCGCCTTCGGTCCGGTGCGCTCGAGCGCGACTTGATTGACGTGGACGCGCAGCGAAGAGGCCGCTCGCGTGCTGTCCTGCGCGTAGCAGGAGAATGCCAACAACGCGAGCGGCAGGGGGCTCAGCCATTTCATTCGAACGAGTACCCCATGCGCAGCCCGTAGATGCGCGGCGGATCGTAGTAGCCCTTGACCACTCCGCGATTGAAGCCCCAGAAATTCTTGGTGTCCTCGTCCGTGACGTTGTCGCCGAACATCTCTACGTAGTAGCGATCGGCCGGCGCGTTCAGCCGCACGCTCAGGTTGAGCTTGGTATAGGAGTCCTGCGCCTGCGACAGGTGCGGGCCGTCGTAGTTGAGCAGGTCGAAATACATCTTGCTCTGCCAGTGGACCGACGCGAACGGCACGACCGAGAAGCCCGACGCCAGCGAGAAGCGATGCTCGTAGTTGAGCGTCGCCGAATATTCCGGCGCGAACGGCAGATGATTGCCGCGAATGTCCGAGACCTGCGGATCGCCGCATTCCGGCTGGCCGTAGATGATGCGCTCGGCGCACGCATAGCCGTCCTGGAAGCTGCCCGGATCCTTGATCGACGTGTCGAGCCACGCCACATAGCCGAACAGCCTGCCATCCGTCCACGGGATCGTGTCGAACTCGAGCTCCAGTCCCTTGATCTCGGAGCTCGACAGGTTGTCGGTGGTCCACGCGGTCACCGGCTCGCCGAAGTTCGGGCTGTTCGGGTCTTCATCGACGCCGATCACCTTGTCGCCGGTGTTCTGCATGTCCGTGTAGTCGCTGTAGAACGCAGTCGCGCTCACGCGCACGCGCCCGTCGAGCATCGTGCCTTTCCAGCCGAGCTCGTACGTCTTCACTTCCTCGGGATCGTACGCCAGCAGGATCGGGCAGCCGTTGTTGCAGGCGTCCGCCATCTCGTACATGCCGCCCATCTTGTGGCCGGTGGCGAGCGAGGCGAACAGCATGTGGTCGTCGTTCGCGAAGTACTGCGCGCCGATGCGATACGTGCCCTGACTCCAGCTCTTCTTCACGTTGTTCGGATCGCTCGCCGGCATCACTGTGCCGAGCGGCGCACCGCTCCCCATGTCGGTGGTCAGATCGTTCGACTGGTGCGCGCGGAGGCCGGTCGGCTCGTGCTGGCCGTTGTACCACTCCGCCGAGCCTTCCCAGAACGCATAGGTCATGCCGTTCTCGTCGGTCTTTTCGTCGTCGGAGTAGCGATAGCCGAGCGTGAGGTTCACCTTGTCGACGACGCGAAAGTCGAGCTGTGCGAACGCGGCCTTCGACGTGGTCGTGCGCTTCGCCTGGTCGAACACCCAGCTGTCGGGCAGGCCGTCGGGATTGAAGCCGAGCGGCAGGTCCGGATCCTCGAAGAACGATTTGTTGTTCAACATCTCCATGTCGTAGCGGATCGACTTGTTCTCGTGCAGGTAGTAGAGCCCGGCGACGTATTGCAGGCGGTTTTCGCCGGTCGACTTGAACTGCAGCTCGTGCGTCATCGTGCGATACGCGCTGTGCCGCGTGTTCCAGCTCTCGTCCCAGATCGGGTAGTAACCCGTCTCGGCGGCTTCCGGCGTTTGCGGCTCGCCGATCGACGACCATTCGGCAGCGGGGTGGGTGCCGCCGTCGACGTCTTCGATCTGCGAGCGCTGCTGATCTTCGTACGAGCCGCGATACTCCAGTGCCATGCGATCGTTCAGGCTCGCGACCAGCTTCAGCTGGTAGCCGTCGATCGTCAGGTCCTTCTTGCCCGGCACGTTGACATTCACGTAGCGCAGGCCATGCGTGCAGGCGTTGACGGTGCCGGCCGCCTGGTCGCAGTCGACGAAATCGATATCGCCCGCGCCCTGATCGGAGAAGTGCGAGAACGTGCCGGTTGCCTCCAGCCAGTCCGCGACTTCCCAACGCCCGATGAGACGCGCACCCCATTCGTCGGCGTTGTTGTACCAATCGCTGCTGCCGACCTGGCGGTTGCGCCGCTGGTCCACGTCCGGAATGCCGTCGAGCTCGATGCCGTTGGGTTCGTACGCGATGTCGGTCGTGTCCTTGCCCTGGAACAGCATGCCGTCGTGCATGTCGACCATGACCGCTGCGCGCAGCGCGAACTTGTCGTTGACCGCGAGGTTGAACATCGCGCGGGCCTGCCGGCCGTCGTAGTTGCCGAACGCGGCTTCCACCTTGCCGAAGCTGTCGTTGAAGTCCGGCTTCGCCGGAATGATGTTGATCGTGCCGCCCGAGGAATTCATGCCGAACAGCGTGCCTTGCGGTCCACGCAGGATTTCGACTCGCTCGATGTCGTACATCAGCGCGAGCGTCCCCTGCGGGCGCGGCGAGTAGAAGCCGTCGAGGTGAATCGCGACCGCGCCTTCGCCAACTTCGGTGAAGTCGGTCGAGGTCACTCCGCGGATGGTTGCGGCCGTGCCGGAGTCGGCACCGGTGCCGAGTTGCACGTTGGGCGCCGTGCCGGCGAGGTCGCGCGCGCTGCGGATCCCTTCGCGATCGAGATAATCCTGGGTGAATGCAGTGATCGCGAGCGGCGTCTGCATCAGGTTCGTTTCGCGCTTCGATGCAGTGACGATGATCTCTTCGAGCTTGCCGTCCTCGGCGAGGGCAGAACCGACGCTGAGCGTCGAGAGCGTGACGAGACCGGCGAAAATCTTGCGCGAGCGCGCGCCGTTCTTGATGACGGTGAACATGATGCGGCCCCCTGTAAGCCAGGAAACGATCCCCTCAACCCGACGCCAGTCGGCCATGGACTCGTGCGTCGCTGGCTGGACCATAGTCCCGTCGCCCGGCCGGTGTCAATGATTACATCCAATGGATGTTTTTAATGTGGGCAGGCGCTCCAGCGACTTCTTGCACTACAGTACGGGCATGGTCACGCGTGGTACCAATCAACAATCGAGCGCGCCCTACAACCGACGCATCGTTCTGGATGTGATCCGGCGCCACGGGTCGTTGTCCCGCAAGGAAATTGTCGAGCGCGTGGCGCTCAGTCCGCAGACGGTCGCCAATATCACCTCGGACCTGGAATCCGTCGGGCTGGTGGTCGCCCGGCGGCTCAAGGTGCAGAAGTCACGCGGCCAGCCGCCCATCGTGTTCGAGCTGAATCCGAACGGCGGCACGTCGATCGGCATCACGATCGAGCCGGGGACGGTGCGCGCCGCGCTCGTGAACCTGGTCGGGCAGGTGATCCGCAAACAGGATGTCGAGGTCGATACGCACGACCGCCGCGGCACGCTCAACGTCATGGTCGCCGTCGTCAGCGATCTGGCGAGTGTTGCGAGCTCGACCGGACGCGTGCGCGGCGTCGGCGTCGCGCTGCCGGGTCCGTTCAAGGTCAGCAGCATGAGCTTCGTGGGCCCGACGGTGCTCGAGGGCTGGACCGATTTGTCGGCGCTCGACGAGTTGCATCGGATCAGCGGCTTCCCCGTGATCTACAGCGTGGACAGCGTGGCGGGCGCGCTCGGCGAATCCCTGTTCGGCAGCGCCAAGAACCTCAGCAACTTTTTCTACATGCATTTCGGCGTCGGCCTCGGCGGCACGCTGGTCGCGAATCGTTCGGCCTACAAAGGCGCGAACAGCAACGCAACGGAGATCGGCCACGTGCCGATCGTCCCGGACGGCAAGGCATGCTATTGCGGCAACCGCGGCTGTCTGGAACGCTACCTCTCGTTGCATTCGCTGGCGGAGGCGCTTGGGCGTGCGGACGTGAAGGAAGGCGCGAGAGAGTTGCTGGTCGAGATGCTGTCGGCGCGGGAGCCAGCGCTGATCGCGTGGTGCCGTGAGGCCGCCGTCCACTTGCGCAATGCCGTGTGCATGATCGAGAACCTGCTGGATCCCGAGACGATCGTGATCGGCGGCTCGGCGCCCAGGGCGCTGGTCGAGCACATCGTTGCACTTAGCGAGCCGCTGCACGGCTCGGTTCGCGCCGGCGTGGCAGCGAGCCAGAATCGGATCCTGCTATCCCAGCACGACGAGGACAGCTCGATCCTCGGTGCGGCGGTGCTGCCCATCTACGAAATGCTGTCGCCGCGCTTCGAAATGCTGATGCAGCAGCGGCCGGAGCAGTCCCGGGTCGAGGGCCTTCTTGGCGGCCGCGCCGCGGGCGGGCTCGGCCGACTCTAGTCCTAATTGTCACAACGACTGTGTTTATTCGTTGACAGTCGCATCCGTCGGACCCTACTCTTTGTCCCGAGGGCTCCATGGACCACCACAATCCACCCGCGCTTACGGTCATCGGCGATGTCGGTGTCGATGTCGTGCTCGGCCCGATCGAGCGCTGGCCCGCTGTCGGCACCGAGTCGTTGATGGATCACAGCGAGCTGCGTCCCGGCGGGTCGGCCGGCAACGCGGCGCTGGCCGCGAGTTATCTCGGCGTGCCCTGCCGGCTGCTTTCGCTCGTCGGTAATGACAGCCTCGGACGCTGGCTCGCCGAGCAGTTTCAGCAGCTGAATCCGGCGCTGCCGGTCTGCGAGCTGGCGACGTCGGTCTCGGTCGGCATCATTCACGCCTGCGGCGAGCGCACGTTCCTCACGACCCGCGGGCACCTGGAAGCTTTCGACTATTCGCACGTGCATCCCTTCCTGTCCCGCGCGAAGCATCGACCTTCCATCGCGCTGCTCTCCGGCACCTTCCTGACACCGAAGCTCCGTCATCACTACGCGACCCTGATCCAGGAGCTCGGCGCGCTGGGCTATCAGGTCGCGCTCGACACGGGTTGGCCATCCGGCAACTGGAACAACCAGCTGCGGCAGGAGCTGCTCGGTTGGATCGAGCACTGCGACCACGTGCTGCTCAACGAGATGGAAGTGGCGAGCCTCGGCGATCGGTCGGACTTTCGCGATGCGATGCTGAACGTCGGTCACCGACTCAAGCCCGGTGCGACGCTGATCGTGAAGAACGGTCCACGCGGTGCAGTCGGCTTGCAGAACGGCGTCAGTGCACGAGCCGACGCAGTTGCGACGGCCGTGTTCGATACGATCGGCGCCGGCGACTCGTTCAACGCCGGATATCTGGCTGCCCGATTGAACGGACACGATCTCAGCGGCGCGCTCGACGCCGGCTGCCGGGCCGCAGCGTCGATCATCTCGAGATTCCCGCGCCGCTCGATCACGCCCGGCGAGCTCGCCGTGCACATCGATTTCCCGCGCCTCGCGGTCGCGCGCTGACGGCGGAACTGCGGTTGCCAGCCATGCGCAACCGGGCAGTCATCATCGGCTACATCCTGTGCGTCTGGTTCGTCATCTCGTTCGTGACGAACATCATCGGGCCGTTGATGCCGATCATCATCCGCGACTTCGGGCTGAGTCTCGGTCTCGCGGGATTCCTCCCGTTCTCCTTTTTCCTCGCCTACGGCGTGATCTCGATTCCCGCGGGGATGATGGTCGAGGCCTTCGGGGCGCGGGCGATACTGCTGGCGGCGTTCACTCTCAACCTGCTCGGCGCGCTGACGATCGCGCTGCTGCCTGGCTACCTCGTGGTCATCGGCGGCTTGTTCGTGATCGGCCTGGGCATGGCGATGCTGCAGGTGGTGATCAATCCATTGACGCGCACCGCAGGCGGCGAAGCGCACTTCGCGTTCTTCTCGGTGATGGGGCAGCTGGTATTCGGCCTCGCCTCGTTCGTCAGCCCGTTGGTGTTCGCAGCGCTCATGCAAGGCAATGATGGAGCGGGCGAGGGTGGCAACTCCTGGGTGCACATGCTGCTGCAGCTCGCTCCGGCGAAACTGCCGTGGGTCGCACTCTATGCTGTCTTCGCAGCGATTTTCGTGCTGGTGATCGTTACCACTCGCGCATTGCCGCTGCCGAGCATCGAGCTCAAGGACGACGAGCGCGCGGGCACCGGCAGTTCATACTGGCAGCTACTCGCCGACAAGCACGTGCGATTGTTCTTCCTGGGCATCGTGGCGTACGTGGGAACCGAGCAGAGCCTCGCGAACTGGATGTCACAGTTCCTCAGCACGTATCACGGGCTCTCACCGACGGTGGAAGGCGCGCATGCAGTCGCCTTGTTCTGGGGCTTGATGTCGATTGGCTGTCTGCTGGGCCTGTTGCTGCTGCGGCTACTCGACTCGCGCGTCGTGCTGGCCATGTTTTCGGTCGCTGCAGTTCTCTGCGTCGCATTGGCTTTGTTCGGATCCGCACAGCTCGCGGTGTGGGCGTTCCCCGCTGCGGGATTCTTCCTGTCGGTCATGTTCTCGGTGATTTTTTCGCTCGCGCTCAACTCGGTGCCGCGGCATCACGGAGCGTTCTCGGGAATTCTCTGCACCGGCATTCTCGGCGGCGCGCTGCTGCCGTTGCTCGTCGGAGTGCTCGGCGACCGGCTCGGCCTGCGACTCGCGTTGACGGTGTTGTTCCTGACGCTCGGTTACATCCTGAGCATCGGCTTTTGGGCGCGGCCGCTGATAACCAACGAGACCGTCACGCTGCGCCGGAAGCGTGGGCCGCAAGAGCCAGCCCACGCTCACGATTCGTAGCTCGAACTCAACCGCTCAATCGAAGTTCACTCTGAACGACGCGTACCAGAAGGTCCCATTGATCCCGAAGGGACCACCGTTGCGCGGATACACTTGACCGTCCGCAAGGCCGCCCACGATCGGGAACACCGGATTGGTCGCGGACTGCTTTATCTTGTCCGGGCGTTCATCGAACAGGTTGCTGGCGCCCGCGGTCAGCGTGTATCTCTCCGCGAACGTGTAGCGGAAGTCCAGGTCGGTCGTGAACTTCGCGCCGAACTCCTGGCCGGGGTAGTCGGCCTCGGCGCTCCAGGTGCCGAAGTAGCGCTCGACCACATTGACGCCAAAATCGCCAAGCGTCCAGCCTGCCTGCAGGTTCACCCGGTGATTGGGCGCCAAGAGCTCGGCAGTCTTGATCTGCGCCGGCCCGATCGCCGCCGGGTCGAACTTCGTCACCTCGTTCTCGTTGTAGTTGTAGGCGAGCGTCAGGTTGAGGCCGCCCCCGCTGAGCTCGCTGCGCCAGGTGCCGATCAGATCGACGCCGGTCGTCTTGGTGTCCAGCGAATTGGTGAAGTACTGCACGTCACCGCCTACTCCGACACTCCCGAGCTCAGGAAGGGCGGCGATGTCCGCAGCCGTCACATGGAAGGTCTGCGAGATGTAGATGCGGTCGCTCACATCGATTCGGTACAGATCCGCCGTCAGCGTGAGATTCTCCGTCGGATCGATCACCACGCCGATGCCGTAGTTGTCCGACTTCTCCGGCTTCAGCGACTGGGCGCCGTAAAATTGGGCGATCGCGCTCGTGACCGGGTAGGTTCCCGTCTGCGTCGAGACG
>Ga0134127_10000965_pt1 | contig 22693 bp, 20 predicted proteins | sample KB31753_FD_96459 | JGI IMG/M metagenome (GOLD analysis project Ga0134127, IMG submission 96459) | Terrestrial soil microbial communities with excess Nitrogen fertilizer from Kellogg Biological Station, Michigan, USA - KB3-175-3 | ecosystem: Environmental > Terrestrial > Soil > Unclassified ... | reverse complement strand
GCCTGGACCGAGGTCGGGGGCGAGCTGCTGACGATCGAGACGGTGACCATGCCGGGCAAGGGCAAGACCATCACCACCGGCAAGCTGGGCGAGGTGATGCAGGAATCCATCCAGGCGGCGCTGTCGGTGGTGCGCAACCGCTCGCGCAAGCTCGGCGTGCAGGAGGATTTCTACCAGAAGAACGACATGCACATCCACTTGCCGGAAGGCGCGACGCCCAAGGACGGGCCGAGCGCCGGCATCGGCATCGCGACCGCCATGGTCTCGGTGCTTACCGGGATCCCGGTGCGCGCCGATGTGGCGATGACGGGCGAGATCACGCTGCGCGGCGAGGTGCTGGCGATCGGCGGCCTGAAGGAAAAGCTGCTGGCGGCGCATCGCGGCGGCATCAAGACCGTGATGATCCCGGAGGAGAACGTGAAGGACCTCGTCGAGATCCCGGACAACGTCAAGAACCGGCTGGAAATCATCCCGGTGAAGTGGATCGACAAGGTGCTCGAGATCGCGCTGGAGCGCCGGCCGGTCCCGTTGTCCGATGCGCCGGTCGTTGCCGCGGCATTGCCGCCGGCCGAGGAGAAGCCGGGTTTGCCCGTAGCCGTCAAGCATTAGCGCTGTTCGGGGGGAGGCGGGGTGAACAAAGCGGACATGATCGAACAGATCGCGCAGGCGGCCGAGGTATCCAAGTCGGCCGCGGAGCGCGCGGTCGATGCCCTGGTCGGCGCCGTGAAATCGAGCCTGAGGAAGGGCGAGATGGTGACGCTGGTCGGGTTCGGCACCTTCTACGTCACCAGGCGGCAGGCGCGCGCCGGACGCAACCCGCGCACCGGCGAAGCGCTCAAGATTGCCGCCGCCAAGGTCCCCAAGTTCCGCGCTGGTAAAGCCCTCAAGGATGCAATAAACTAGCGCCCCTTTTGCGGGTGCTTAGCTCAGCTGGTAGAGCGTCGCTCTTACACGGCGAATGTCGGCGGTTCGATCCCGTCAGCACCCACCAGAACGACAGTTGGAGCGGTAGTTCAGTTGGTTAGAATACCGGCCTGTCACGCCGGGGGTCGCGGGTTCGAGTCCCGTCCGCTCCGCCAACGATTTTCTCCTGGGTACAGATGTTCGATTTTGTCGCCAAGCACAAGCGCATCCTGCAGATCGTCCTCGCGCTGACGATCGTGCCCTTCGCGTTCTTCGGGCTGGAGTCCTACACGCGCAGCATCGGCGGCGCGCAGAACGTCGCCACGGTGGACGGATACGCGATCACGCAGCGCGAATTCGGCGAGGAAATGCGCAAGCAGCTTGACCGCCTGCGCGAAGTGATCGGCCGCGGCGCCGACGTGGCGCAGTTCGACACCGCGGAGATGCGGCTGGCGGTTCTCGAGTCCCTCATCTCGCAGCGCCTCGTGATGGCGGAGGTGGTGAAGGAGCGCCTGGCGATGTCGAAGGAAGACGTGGTTGCCAGCCTGCTCGCGGCGCCGGAATTCCAGGAAGGCGGGAAATTCTCCAGCGAACGCTACTCGATGTACCTGCGATCGCGCGGCATGTCCGACGAGGGCAACGTCGCGCAGCTGCGGGTGGAGTTGCCCGCGGGGCGCCTGGCCGGCGCGATCAGCGGCTCGGCCTTCCTGTCGCATGTGGTCGCCGAGCGCCTGGTCGCGCTGCAGGGCGAGAAACGCGAGGTGGCTGAAGCGCTCATCCCCGCCGAGCAGTTCCTCGCCGGCATGAAGCTGGACGAGGCCAAGGCGAAGGCGTTCTACGACGCAAACCTCGCCGATTTCAAGGTGCCGGAGCGCGTGCGCGCCGAGTACCTGGTGCTCTCCGCCGAGGAACTGGGCAAGGACGTGGCGGTGTCCGATGCCGAGCTGAAAGAGGCCTACGACAAGCTCGCCGGCCAGCTCGGGGTCGCGGAGCAGCGGCGCGCGAGCCACATCCTGCTGAAGACGAAGGAAGAAGCCGAGAAGATCGCCGCCGAGGCGCGCAAGGAGCCGCAGCGCTTTGCCGAACTGGCGAAGAAGCATTCCCTGGATACGGGGTCGGCGCAAAACGGCGGCGACCTGGGCATGAATGCGAGGGGCGCCCTTGCCGGCAAGAGCCTGGAGGACGCGATCTTCAGCCTCAAGAGCGGCGAAATAGGCGGGCCGGTGCAATCCGAATTCGGTTTTCACGTCATCCGGCTCACCGCGATCCAGGGGGCCAAAGTCGCCGTCTTCGAGGACGTCAAGAAAGACCTGGCCGCCGACATCGCCAAGCAGAAGGGTGCGAAGAAATTCGCCGAAGTCGCCGACGCCTTCAATAACCTCGTCTACGAGCAGTCCGACAGCCTGAAGCCGGCGGCCGAGCGCTACAAGCTGAAGATCGCGACCAGCCCCTGGATCGCGCGCCAGCCCTCGCCCGAGCAGGGCGTGCTCGGCAATCCGAAACTGCTCGGCGCGCTGTTCTCGCCCGACTCGATCCAGCAGCGGCGCAATACAGACGCGGTGGAGGTCGCGCCGGGCGTGCTGGTCGCCGCGCGCGTCGCGGAGCACCAGCCGGAATCGCAGCGGCCATTCGCGGAGGTCAAGGCGGAGGTCGAGCGCAGGCTCGCGCGGCGCGAGGCCGCCGCCATGGCCAACAAGGAAGGCGCGGAAAAACTTGCCCTGCTCGCCAAGGGCGGCGAGGCAAAGCTCCAGTGGGGCGCGGCCAAGACGGTATCGCGCCGCGAGGCGCAAGGCTTGCCGGCGCCGGCGCTGAGGAAGGTGATGACGGTGGACGCATCCAAGCTGCCGGCCTATGCGGGCCTGGAAGGCGGCGACCGCGGCTACTCGATTTATCGCGTGACCAAGGTGGTCCCCGGCGAATTCAAGGCGGGCGCGCAGAGCAGCGAAGAACTGGCCGCGCTCAACCAGCAGGCGGGCGCCGAACAGGTGGAAGCCTACGTCGCGAGCCTGCGGGCGCGCGCGAAGGTCGACATCAACCGGGCGAATCTGGAGAAGAAGTAGGCATTATTCCCCCGACGACGCGGCTGAAGCCGCCGTCCACCATCAGTATTTCACCGGTTATTCCCGCCGAGAGGTCTGACAGCAGGAACACCGCCGCGTTGCCCACCTGGTCGATCGTGACATTGCGGCGCAGCGGCGCGTTTTCCTCGACGAATTTCAGGATCCGGCTGAAGCCCGCGATGCCGGACGCGGCCAGCGTCTTGATCGGTCCGGCGGAGATCGCATTCACACGCAGGCCCTTGGGTCCGAGGTTTGCCGCGAGGTAGCGCACCGAGGCCTCGAGGCTCGCCTTGGCCAGACCCATGGTGTTGTAGTGCGGCACCACGCGCTCCGACCCCAGGTAGGTGAGGGTCAGCAGCGCGCCGCCGCGCCCTTCCATGAGCGGCAGCGCGGCCTTGGCGAGCGCCGGAAAGCTGTACGCCGAGATGTCGTGCGCCTCGCGGAAGGCCTCGCGCGAGAGCCCATCCAGCAGTTCGCCGGCAATCGCCTCGCGCTGGGCGAAGCCGATGGCGTGCACCAGCCCGTCCAGCCCGCCCCAGTGCGTGCGCAGCGACGCGAACAATGCGGCGATCTGCTCGTCGCTCGCGACATCGCAGGGAAAGACGGCGCCGGAATCGAAGTCCTTTGCCAGGTCCGTGACGCGGTCCTTGAAGCGGTCGCCGACGTAGGTGAAAGCGAGGTCGGCGCCCTCGCGCCGCGCCGCCCGGGCGATGCCGTAGGCGATCGAGCGGTTGCTGAGCAGGCCCGTGACGAGCAGCTTCTTTCCGGAGAGGAGTCCCATCGGGGCATTATACTTTCCGCCATGCGACGGCTGCTGTTTGCGCTGCTTTTCCCGGCGTCCATTTTGGCGGGATGCGGAGAAATCTGGAACGACCCGTATCCGGCGGCCGAACGCGGCAAGAACATCCTTTATTCGGTGTTCTCCGAGCGCCCCAAGCATCTCGACCCGGCGCAGTCCTATGCTTCCGACGAATCGACTTTCACGCGCCAGGTCTACGAACCGCCGCTGCAATACCACTACCTGAAGCGCCCCTACGAACTCATCACGCTCACGGCCGCGGAAATCCCGAAACCGCGCTTCGAAGAGCGGGGCGGCGTCACCTACAGCATTTACGACATCCGCATCAAGCCCGGCATCAAGTACCAGCCGCATCCGGGATTTGTCGCGGAGAACCTGTCGCTGGAAAAGGGAAAGATCGAGAACCTGACGAGCCCCTACAGCCTGCCGCTTGGCACGCGCGAACTGAAGTCGGACGACTACATCTACCAGATCAAGCGCCTCGCGCACCCTCAGCTGCATTCGCCGATCTTCGGCCTGATGTCCGAGTACATCGTCGGCCTGAAGGATTACGAGGCGCGGCTGAAGAAGGCGGCGAAGCCCGGCGAGTGGCTGGACCTGCGCCAGCACGACATCGAGGGCGTGACCCGCATAGACGACTACGCCTACCGCGTGACGCTGAAGGGACGCTACCCGCAGTTCGTGTACTGGCTGGCGATGCCGTTCTTCGCCCCCATGCCCTGGGAAGCCGACGAGTTCTTCGCGCAGGCGGGCATGGCGGAGAAGAATCTCACGCTCGACTGGTGGCCGGTCGGAACCGGGCCGTTCATGCTTTCTGAGAACGACCCCAACGCCCGCATGGTGCTCGCGCGCAATCCGAATTTCCGCGGCGAACCCTATCCGTCCGAGGGTGAGCCGGGGGATGCCGCGCGCGGCATGCTGGCCGACGCGGGCAAGACCATGCCGTTCGTCGACAAGGCGGTCTACACGCGGGAGAAGGAGGCCATTCCGCTGTGGAACAAGTTCCTGCAGGGCTATTACGACCTGTCTGGCATCGGCTCGGAGACCTTCGACCAGGCGGTGCGCATTTCGCTCGAGGGGGAGGCCGGCCTGAGTCCCGAAATGGAGGCGCGCGGCATCCGGCTCGACACCACGATCGCCCCGACCATCTTCTACCTGGGCGCGAACTGGCTCGATCCGGTGGTTGGCGGAAACTCCGAGCGCGCGCGCAAGCTGCGCCAGGCCCTGGCCATCGCCGTGGACTGGGAGGAGTACCTGTCGATCTTCGGCAACGGGCGCGGGGTGGTTTCCCACAGCCCCCTTGCACCGGGCATCTTCGGCTACCGCGACGGCAAGGACAGCGTCAATCCGGTCACCCACGAGTGGAAGGACGGCAAGGCGCAGCGGCGGCCCATCGAGGCGGCGCAGAAACTGCTCTCGGAGGCCGGCTATCCGGACGGGCGCGACGCCAAGACCGGCCAGCCGCTGGTGATTTACCTCGACACGACGCAGCGCGGGCCGGGCGACAAGTCGGTGATCGACTGGTGGCGCAAGCAGTTCGCCAAGATCTCGGTGCAGTTCGAGCCGCGCCAGACCGACTGGAACCGCTTCCAGGAGAAGCTGCGCAAGGGGAGCACGCAGCTGTTCATCGTCGGCTGGAGCGCCGACTACCCGGACCCCGAGAATTTCATGTTCCTGCTGCACGGCCCGCAGAGCCGCGCCAAGAGCCAGGGCGAGAACGCCTCCAATTACGTGAATCCCGAGTTCGACGCGCTGTTCGAAAAAATGCGCAACATGCCGAACGGTCCCGAACGCCAGCAGATCATCGACCGCATGAACGAGATCTTTCGCCGCGATTCGCCGTGGATCGGCGGCTACCACCCGAAGAACTTCGCGCTGTTCCACAGCTGGCTCGGCAACGCCAAGGTGAACGAAATCTCGGACAACAAGCTCAAATACCTCAAGGTGGATCCGGCCAGGCGGGAGGCCATGCGCCGTGAGTGGAACCGCCCCGTGGCCTGGCCGGTGGTCCTGATCCTCGTGCTGCTCGTCCTTTCGGTCGTGCCGGCGTATCGAAACTACCGCCGGCGCGAGCGCATGCCGGCGAAGGCGGCCGCCTAGATGGCCGCGTACATCCTCCGCCGGCTGCTCTATGCCCTTCCCATCCTGATCGGGGTAAATCTCATCACCTTCGCGCTGTTTTTCTTCGTCAATTCCCCCGACGACATGGCGCGCGCGCAGCTCGGCTCGAAGCGCGTGACGCCGGAAGCCATGGAGAAATGGAAGGCGGAGCGGGGCTACGACCTGCCGCTCCTCTGGAACGCCGCCGCGCCCGGGGCCGGGAAGGTGACGCAGACCATCTTCGTCCAGAAATCACTGCGCATGTTCGTGTTCGATTTCGGCTATTCGGAAGACAAGCGCGACATCGCGATGGAGATCAAGGAGCGGATGTGGCCCAGCCTTGCGCTGCAGGTGCCCGTGTTTCTCGTCGGGCTGGGAATTTGCATCACCTTCGCGATGCTGCTCGCGTTTTTCCGCGCGACCTATTTCGACTTCTGGGGCGTGGTGCTATGCGTCGTCATGATGTCCATATCGATGCTTTTCTACATCATCGGGGGGCAGTACGTCGTTTCGAAAGTCTGGCACCTGGTGCCCATTTCCGGATTCCAGGGCGGATTTGATGCCGCCCGGTTTCTCATTCTTCCCGTCGTGATCGGCGTCATCAGCGGCATTGGCGTGAGCAGCCGCCTCTACCGGACCGTGTTCCTGGAGGAAATCGGCAAGGAGTACGTGCGCACGGCGCGCGCGAAAGGGCTCACCGAAGGCATCGTCCTCTTCCGGCACGTGCTTCGGAACGCGCTGATCCCCATCCTCACCGGCGTGGTTTCGGCGATCCCGTTCCTGTTCATGGGCAGCCTGCTCTCCGAATCGTTCTTTGGAATACCGGGCCTCGGCAGCTTCACGATCGAAGCCATCCAATCGCAGGATTTTGCGGTCGTACGGTCCATGGTGTTCATAGGCGCCGTGCTCTACATAGTCGCCATGCTCGCGACAGACATCTCGTACTCTGTCGCCGACCCCCGCGTCAGGTTCCAATAGCGTGCCGCTCCTGCTAGCCACTGATGCGCTGGTCTGGCTGCTGGTCGCGGCCACCATCGGATACGTCGTCTATTGCCGGCGGCACGCGCACCTGAAGAGCGCCTGGCACCGTGTGTTCCAAAGCCGCGCAGCCATGGCCTCGATCACCGTCCTGCTTGGCTTCGCGTTCATCGGGCTGCTGGATTCGCTGCATTTCAGGCCCGCTCTCGCCGAACAGGCCAAGGACGCCAAGGCGGCGTACTCCACGGAGGTCCTGTCCCTGCTCGACGTTTCCTTCGCGCGACTGAGAGGCCGCGGGGAAAAGACCTATTCGGCGCCGCTGGCGACGCGCTCCTATGCCAAGGAGCAGGTCGAGCTTCCCGAAGGCAAGCATGCCCGCGAATTCCCGAGGCTTCGCTTCGGCGGCTCGCACCTCAAGGATGAAAGCGAGTGGGCCGGGGATGTCGCAAGCAAGGCACTCGCCGGACTGGGCCTTGCCATCGTGCTGACTCCGGTTCTCTGGCTCTGCTTCCGCGGCCTCCGGCGCCTCGCGCCCTCGATACCATGGAATGCGAGCCTGACCGCGCTCCTGGTTTTCCTGTTCCTGCTGTGCCCGGCATTGGTCCTTTCGGTGGGCTATCACGTTTTCGGCACGGACAAGGTGGGCCAGGACATCTTCTACCTGGCGTTCAAGTCGATCCGCACCAGCATCGTGATCGGGACCCTGACGACGATGATCCTGCTGCCGGTCGGGATCGCGCTGGGGATGATGGCCGGCTATTTCAAAGGCTGGGTGGATGACGTCATCCAGTACGTCTACACCACGCTGGCCTCCATCCCCGGGATTCTGCTGATCGCGGCCTCGGTGCTCATGATCAACGTGTACCTGGACCGCAACGCGGACCTGTTTCCGACGGCGGCTCAACGCGCCGACATCAAGCTCTTGGCCTTGTGCATCATTCTCGGTTTTACGAGCTGGACCGGCCTGGCGCGGTTGCTGCGCGGCGAGACCTTGAAGGTTTCAGAGCTCGAGTACGTGCAGGCCGCCCACGCTTTCGGCGTCGCCAGGGCAAGGGTGCTTGCCCGGCATGTCCTGCCGAACATATCCCACCTGGTGATCATCATCCTGGCGCTGGATTTTTCGGGATTCGTGCTGGCCGAGGCAGTGCTCTCCTACGTGGGCGTCGGCGTTGATCCTTCCACCAACAGTTTCGGCACGATGATCAACGCCGCGCGGCTCGAAATGTCGCGCGAACCGGTCGTCTGGTGGGCGCTCACGACGGCTTTCGTATTCATGCTTTCCCTGGTGCTGGCGGCAAACCTGTTTGCGGATGCGGTTCGCGACGGGTTCGACCCGAGAGTCAGGATATGACCGAGACCGTCCTCGACGTCGCCAGGCTGCACACCGAGATCGATACGCCGCGCGGCACTGTGCACGCGGTCGACGGCGTGGACCTGGAGCTGCGCAAGGGCGAATGCTTCGCGCTGGTGGGCGAGTCCGGCAGCGGCAAATCGATGACCGCTCTCTCGCTCGTGCGCTTGCTGCCCGAGGCAGGGCGCATTGCCGATGGCCGCGTGCTGCTGGACGGGCAGGATCTGCTGGCGCTGCCCGAGGCGGCGATGCGCTCGGTGCGCGGGCGGCGCGTGGCGATGATCTTCCAGGAACCGGCGACCGCGCTCAATCCGGTGCTGACCGTGGGCCGGCAGATAGAAGAGGTCATCAAGCGCCATACGCCGCTCACGGGTGACGCGGTGCGCGCCCGCGTGCTCGAGCTTCTCGATTCGGTGGGGATTCCGGATGCCGCTCGGCGCTGCGGGGAGTATCCCTTCCAGCTCTCCGGCGGCCTGAAGCAGCGGGTGATGATCGCCGCGGCGCTCGCCGCGGAGCCCGAAGTGCTGATCGCCGACGAGCCGACCACGGCGCTCGATGTCACGATCCAGGCGCAGATCCTCGACCTGCTGGTCAAGCTGCAGGCGGAGCGCCAGATGGCCATCCTGCTCATCACGCACGACCTTGGGATCGTCGCCCGCATGGCGCAGCGCGTCGCCGTGATGTACGCGGGCGAGATCGTCGAGCTCGCCGAGCGCGATGCCTTCTTCGCCGCGCCCCAGCATCCCTATTCGCAGAAGCTTTTCCAGTCGCTGCCCTCGGCGCAGAAGCGCGGCGGCGAGCTGACGGTCATCGCGGGGCACGTGCCGCCGCTCACCGGCGGGTTTGTCGGCTGCCGGTTCGTCGAACGCTGCGATTTCGCCTACCTGCGCTGCCGCCATGAGGCGCCGGGACTGACCGCGCTGCCCGGGCCGCGCCTGGCGCGCTGCCACCTGCGTGAGGAGGGCCTGGCGCCGCCGCGCAGCGACGCGCCGGACCTGGACATCGAGGAAGTCACGCAGGTCGCGCTGGCAAGCGCGCCTGTGCTGGCCGAGCTCGAGGACCTGCGCGTCCATTTCCCGATTCGCAAGGGGCTGTTCAAGCGCACCGTCGGCTACGTCAAGGCGGTCGACGGGGTGTCGCTCGCGGTGCGCGCCGGCCGCACGCTCGCGCTGGTCGGTGAATCAGGCTGCGGCAAGACGACGACAGGCAAGGCGCTGCTGCGCCTGATTCCGCCCACCGGCGGCCGCGTGGTGTTCGCCGGCAAGGACCTCGCTTCGCTGTCGCGCACCGAGCTGCGCGCCTCGCGCGCGGCGATGCAGATCGTGTTCCAGGATCCCTACGCCTCGCTCAACCCGCGCATGCGCGTGGCCGAAATCCTCGCCGAAGGCATGCTGAGCCTCGGCATCGGCCGTACCGACAAGGACCGCATGTATCGAGTGGCGGAACTGCTGGAGCAGGTCGGGCTGCCGCTCGAAGCGCTGGCGCGCTACCCGCACGAATTCTCGGGCGGCCAGCGCCAGCGCATCGCCATCGCGCGCGCGCTGGCGGTGGAGCCCAAGCTCATCGTCTGCGACGAACCGACCAGCGCGCTCGACGTGTCGGTCCAGGCGCAGATCCTCAACCTGCTCAAATCGCTGCAGGAGCGCCTCGGCGTTGCCTACCTGTTCATCACCCACAACATTTCGATCGTCGAATATCTCGCGCACGAAGTGGCGGTCATGTATCTGGGCCGCATCGTGGAGCGCGGCACCGTGGAGGAGGTGCTGGGCAACCCGCGCCATCCCTATACCGCGGCGCTGCTCTCCGCGGTGCCCATGGTGGACGGCAAGCGCGAGATCATCCGCCTGTCGGGTGAACTGCCTTCGCCGGTGAACCCGCCGGCGGGCTGCCATTTCCACCCGCGCTGTCCGGAGGCGCTGCCCGAATGCCGGCAGGCCTATCCCGAGGCGATCCGGCTCAGCCGGACGCGGACGGTGAACTGCGTGCTCTACCGCGCCTCGAAGGCGGCCAGCAGCAGCTGATTGAGGTCGGTTGGCACCGGCAGCATGCCGCTGCGGAGCAGCTCTCCGAGCTGCGCCCTGTCCTCGTCGGAGAGGGTGGCGATTTCCTTCCTGAATTCGCCCGCCAGCTGCTGCTTTTCGCGCCACGACAATTCCGCCAGCTTCATCTGCGCGGCGCGGACCGTGAGCGCCCGTTCAATGAAATACTGGATCAGGGTGGCGCGCATCGCAGCGTTTTTCGGGTCCGCCAGAGCCTCGTTCAGCGAGGCGAAGATCTCCTTGCGCTGCGCGTCGCTCAGGTACGGAAAGCTGTCGTCGATCAGCCGCCGCAGGTGATCGGGCTCCACCGTGGTGCCCTGGTAGACCTTGGCCAGGTCCGGCACGTACGCCGGGGCCGGAATATCGCGCTTGCTGGCATGCGATTCGATCATGTCGCGCGCCACGCCGAGCAGGAGCATGAGGAGGGGGTCGGCGGCGGCAGGCGTGACGACGCCCGCAAATAGCAGAGTGAAAAGGACACCCTTCCGCAGGATCCGGCCCATGGGTAGCCATTCTAGGCTCCCCCGGAAAGGCTGGTTACCGCACCACAGCAATATGCGATGCGTTACTTTAGGTATGCTACCTAACGTCCTGCTTTTTTGACAATTCTTCCTGTAGCCGGCTTCCGAGATTTTCCTTTAGCTACCTTGCTGGCCGACCCGGCGCGGGTGGACTTGGTTTCGATGGTCAGCTTCTGTCCGATGGTCAGGCGGCCGATCTTGTTCCAGCGGCGCAGGTCCTCGACGCTGACCCGGTAGCGGCTGGCGATGCCGGGCAGCGTCTCGCCGGCCTTGACGGTATGGGAGAAGCGCCGCGTACCGGAAGCCGCGATCGGCGGCGCGTACATGATCGGCAACCGGCCGAGGTCGCGCGCGCCGGACGATGAACCCGCAGGCACCACCATGAGGGCGGGCATCGCCCGCGCGCGCGGGCCGATGCCGTTGACTTCCTTCAGCTGCGCCACGCCGACGCCGAAGCGCTTCGCGATGCTGTTCAGGGTGTCGCCTTTTTTCGGTTCATACGTCTGCCAGGACACCAGCGACTTGTCGTCCAGCTTGGTGAGGTTCTCGTGGAAGATTTCAATGCGGTCGGCCGGCAGCACGATGCGCGGCGTCATTTCGGCGCGGATCATCGGCCGGCTGAAGCCCGGATTCAGGGCGATGAATTCCTCGACCGTCATTTCGGCCAGCTTGGCGGCGAGCCGCACGTCGATGTCGCGCATCTTGGTGACGGCGGTGAAATAGACCTGGTTCGGGATCGGCTCCAGTTCGATGCCGTACGCCGCCGGATTTTCGATGATGTTTTTCAGCGCCTGCAGCTTGGGCACGTACTGGCGCGTCTCGAGCGGCATCGTGAGGCTCGAGTAGTCGAGCGGCAGGTTGGCGGCGCGGTTTTTCTCCAGCGCGCGGGCGACGGCGTTCTCGCCCCAGTTGTACGAGGCGAGCGCCAGGTGCCAGTCGCCGTGCATCTTGTAGACGTCGCTCAGGTAATCCAGCGCCGCGGCGGTGGAGGCCACGATGTCGCGCCGTCCGTCGTACCACCAGTTCTGCGCCAGTTCGTAGCGCTTGCCCGTGCCGGGAATGAACTGCCAGAGCCCGGAAGCGTGCGCGCGCGAATAGGCCATCGGGTTGAAGGAGCTCTCGACCATCGGCAACAGGGCGAGCTCGGTCGGCAGGCCGCGCTTTTCAATCTCCTCCACGATATGGAAGAGGTACCGGCGGCTGCGTTCGAAGACGCGCTTCAGGTATTCCGGGCGCGCCACGTACCACGCGGTCTTTTCCGCCACCAGCGGCCCGGCAAGGTCCGGCATCGCGAAGCCATCGCGGATGCGCTGCCAGACATCGTCGCGCCTGATGGTGCGGTCGACCCGCGCCAGACCTCTGGGCTTGCCGAGCTCCTCGCGCGCGCCCTCGAACGGCGTCAGGCGGTTCGCATCCAGCGGCGGGGTGAGGGAAATACGCGGGTCGGCCGGTGCCTCGCGGAATCCGATGACCGGGGACTCGACGACCTGAACCCGGGCGGCAGTGTCGACGCCGCTGGGGGGCTGGGCGGCACACGCGGCGAGAAGTAGCGTCGCGCAAAGAACGAATCTGGTGGCGGTGGATCGCACTACCCGCATTAGAACCGATTTTTCCATTCCCGGATGGCGGCGAAGACCCGCGCAGGATCGGCGACGCGCGCGCCCAGGTATTTGTTGGCGGATTCGACGACCACCGGCTCGGCGCAGCGCAGGAAGGGATTGGTGGCGCGTTCCTCGCCCAGCGTCGAGGGCAGCGAGGGCAGTCCCGCGGCGCGCAGTTTCGCGACCTTTTCCTCGCGGGCCGCAAGCACGCTGTTGCCCGGATCTACGGCGCGCGCGAATTTGATGTTGGCCAGGGTGTACTCATGACCACAGTAGACCCTGGTCGCGTCGGGAAGTGCGGCCAGCTTTGTAAGAGAATCTAACATCTGCTGCGCGGTGCCCTCGAACACGCGCCCGCAGCCGCAGGCGAACAGGGTGTCGCCGCAGAACAGGGATTCCAAGCCATAATAGGCGACATGTGCCCGCGTGTGTCCCGGTATGTCGAGCACGTCGAAGGACGGCACGGGTGCCGTAGAGTCGCTCCTCAGCTCCGGAATCTCCACTTTGTCGCCCTGGCCCACCGGATGGGTGAGTTCCGGGATGGGCTCGCCCTTCGGCCCGAACACCGGGACTTTTTTCATCGCCACGAGTTCGGCAATGCCCCCGACGTGATCGGGATGGTGGTGCGTCGCCAGGATCGCCACCAGCGTGAGCCCCTCGCGCGCCAGGTATTGCTTCACGGGGCCGGCTTCGCCGGGATCGACGACCGCGGCATTTTTCCCCTCGCGCAGCGTCCAGATGTAGTTGTCCTGAAAAGCGGGTAGAGGAACGATTTCAAGCATGGACCGGCAATCCTTCGTCAACGGCGGCGCGCATCAGTATAGCGGCGCGCGCCCGGGTCTCGCGGAGTGGTTCGACACGCCGCAGGGTCGCTATGTCCTCGCCTGGGAGCAGGGCCAGTTCGACCACGCGACCGAGGACGTCTTCGGCTATCGTGCGGTCCAGGTCGGGGTGCCCGGCATCGATTTCCTGCGGGCAAACCGGATTCCGTTCCGCTTCACGCTGGCGCTGGAACACGGCGCGGCGCTCGCCGCCGATCCGATGCAGCTGCCGCTCGCGAACCAGAGCGTGGACCTGGTGGCGCTGCCCCACGCGCTGGAATCGACCGCCGATCCGCACCTCGTGCTGCGCGAGGCGGAGCGCGTCCTGATCCCCGAAGGCCAGCTGGTGATTTCCGGTTTCAACTCGTTTTCCCTGTGGCGCATGCGGCAACTGTTCGCGCGCAAGGGCAGCGGCGCGCCCTGGGACGAGCGCTTCATCGGGCTGCTGCGGCTGAAGGACTGGCTCCACCTGCTCGGTTTCGAGCTGAACGGCGGGCGCTTCGGATGCTACGCGCCCCCGTTCGAGAATCCGCTGTGGATGTCGCGCTTTTCCTTCATGGAACAGGCGGGCGCGCGCTGGTGGCCGATCATGGGCGGCGCCTATGTCGTGCGTGCGGTGAAGCGCGTGCACGGCATGCGCCTGATCGCGCCGGCCTGGCGGCAGGAGCGTGCGCGCAGGCGTGCGCTGGCCACGGTCCCGCAGCGCAACGGGCATCCGACCCGCAATACGCACCACCGAAATACCGATGCCTGACGGCGCGGAAGGGGCCATCGTCGAGATCTATGCGGACGGGGCCTGCAAGGGCAATCCCGGCCCCGGCGGCGGGCGTGCTCCTGCGCAGCGGCGGCCGGGAAAAGGAAATGTTCGGCGGCGAGGCGCAAACGACCAACAACCGCATGGAACTCACGGCGGTCATCGAAGGCCTGCTGGCGCTCAAGGAGCGCTCCAGCGTGCGCGTCTACACGGATTCCCAGTACGTGCAGAAGGGAATTTCCGAGTGGATCCACAACTGGAAACGGCGCGGCTGGCTTACCGCCGACAAGAAACCGGTAAAAAACGTCGATCTCTGGAAAAGGCTGGACGAAACCGCGCGCGAACACGAGGTGGAATGGCATTGGGTGAAGGGACACGCGGGGCATCCCGAAAACGAGCGCGCCGATGCGCTGGCGAACAGGGGGATCGAAGTTGGCGTCTAGGCAGATCGTCCTCGACACGGAGACCACGGGCCTCAACGCGAGGATGGGCGACCGGGTGATCGAGATCGGCTGCATCGAGCTGCTCAGCCGCAACGTCACGGAACGGCAGTTCCACAGCTTCCTCAACCCGGAACGGGAGATCGACGAGGGCGCCGCCAAGGTGCACGGCCTGACGCTGGAATTCCTTGCCGACAAGCCGAAATTCCCGGACATCGCGCGGGATTTCGTGGAATACATCAGCGGCGCCGAACTCATCATCCACAACGCGGCGTTCGACGTCGAATTTCTCGACCAGGAACTCGCCCTCGCGGGCCTCAAGAAGCTGACCGAGTACGCGGCGAGCGTGGTTGATACGCTGGCGATGGCGCGCGAGCTGCACCCGGGCAAGCGCAATGGGCTCGACGCGTTGTGCGAGCGCTACGGCGTGAACAACTCCCACCGTACCCTGCATGGCGCGCTGCTCGACGCGCGCCTCCTGGCCGAGGTGTACCTCGCGTTGACGCGCGGCCAGGACAGCCTCGTCATGGACCTGGAACAGCCCTCGGCGGCGCAGGCCGCGGCGGCGCTGGTGGACGCGAAGAAGCTGACCGTGCTGCGCGCCAGCGGCGAGGAACTCGCGGCGCACGAAAAAATCCTCGACGCCATCGACAAGGCCGCAGGGGAGCGCGGCGGCAGCCTGTGGCGCAAGCTGCTCGCCGGGGGCTAGTCCAGCTTCGCGCCGCTTTCCTTGACCACCTTCGCCCATTTGGCGAGGTCGGCGAGCATGAACTGGCGGAACGGCTCCGGGCCGATGCCGGCCGGCTCCGAGCCATCGGCCAGGATGCGCTCGCGAATGTCCGGCATGTTGAGGATGCGCAGCAGCGTGTCATTCAGCTTGTTGACGACCGGCTTCGGCATGTTCGCCGGCCCGATGACGCCGTACCAGCCAACGACCTCGAAGCCGGGAAGCACCTCGGCCACCGCCGGAATGTCGGGCAGGGCCGCAATGCGCCTGGGTGTCGTGACCGCGATGCCGCGCAGCCGGCCGGCGCGCACCTGGGCCTGGGCTGGCAGGATTCCCGCGAAATTGAAGTGATATTCGTTGGCGAGCAGCGCCGTCAGCGCGGGACCCGTTCCCTTGTAGGGGATGTGTTCGGCCTTGGTGCCCGACATCTGCTTGTAGAGTTCGCCCGCGAGATGCCCCCCGCTGCCGATGCCCGCAGAGCCGAAATTGAGCGGACCGGGATGCTTGCGCGTCCAATCGACAAACTCCGCCAGCGTCTTCGGCGGCTGCGAGGGGTGCACGACGAGCATGAAACCGGCGGTCGTCAGGTGCGTGATCGGCGTGAAGCTGTTGACCGGGTGATAAGGCAGGTTCGGATTGAGCGCGGCGTTCACGGTGTGCTGGTGATAGGCGAGCAGCAGGGTGTATCCGTCGGGTTCGGCCTTCGCGGTGATCTCGCCGGCGATCACGCCCGAGGCGCTCGCGCGATTGTCGACGAGCACCTGCTGCTTGAAGATCTCCGACATGCGCGCGCCGAACACGCGCGCGAGGATGTCCGTCGTCCCGCCGGCCGCGGCCGGCGTGATCAGGCGAATCGGCCTGGTCGGATAGTCGTCCTGCGCGACGGCGGGGCCGGCCAGGGCGAGCAGCAGCGACAGCAGCGCGGGGGTTTTCATAGCCGAAAGCATATACTTTCGGGAACATGAGCGCGACAGGCAATCCGTTCGAAACCGGCCTCGACAAGAACCCGGCCAACCATGCGCCGCTCACGCCGCTCGGATTCATCGAGCGCACGGCGGCGGTCTATCCCAAACGCGTGTCGGTGATCCATGGCGCCAGGCGCTATACGTGGCAGGAAACGTATGCGCGCTGCCGGCGGCTGGCGTCGGCGCTGGCGAAGCGGGGCGTCGGCGCCGGCGACACGGTCGCGGTGATGCTCTCCAACACGCCGGAGATGTACGAATGCCATTTCGGCGTGCCGATGACCGGCGGCGTGCTGCTGTCGCTCAACACGCGCCTCGATGCCGAGGCCATCGCGTTCATGCTGGAGCACGGCGGCACCAGAGTCCTGATCACGGACCGCGAGTTCTCGCCGACGGTGAAGGCGGCGCTGGCGAAGGTGAAGGCAAAACCGCTGGTGATCGACGTGGACGACACGGAATATTCGGGCGCGGGCGAGCGCCTGGGCGCGAAGACCTACGAGGAACTGCTGGCCGAGGGCGATCCGGCATTCGCCTGGAAGCCGCCTGCCGACGAATGGAATGCCATCTCGCTCAACTACACCTCGGGCACGACCGGCGATCCGAAGGGCGTGGTCTACCACCATCGCGGCGCTTACCTCAACGCGGTGTGCAACATCGTCACCTGGGGCATGCCGCACCACGCGGTGTACCTGTGGACGCTGCCGATGTTCCATTGCAATGGCTGGTGCTTCCCGTGGACCATGGCTGCGAATGCCGGGACCAATGTATGCCTCCGCAAGGTTGAAGCGGGGTCGATTTTTAGTTTGATCAAAGAACATCGCATCACCCATTATTGCGGCGCGCCCATCGTTCACTCGACGCTCATCAGCGCACCGGACGCGATGAAAAAGGGCATCACGCACAAGGTGAGCGGCATGGTGGCTGCCGCGGCGCCGCCCGCCGCGATGATCGAGGGCATGGAAAAGCTCGGCTTCGACATTACGCACGTGTATGGCCTGACGGAGGTCTACGGCCCGGCGACGGTGTGCGCCAAGCACGAGGAATGGAATTCACTCGACATCGGCGAGCGCACGCGCCTCAACGGGCGCCAGGGCGTGCGCTACCTGATGGAGGAGGGGCTCTCGGTGCGGGATCCCGAGACCATGAAGGCCGTGCCTGCCGACGGCGAGACCATGGGCGAGATCATGTTCCGCGGCAACATCACCATGAAGGGCTACCTGAAGAATCCGTCGGCGACGCAGAAGGCGTTCGAGGCCGGCTGGTTCCATTCCGGCGACCTTGCCGTGCTGCACCCCGACGGCTACGTCAAGATCAAGGACCGCTCGAAGGACGTCATCATCTCCGGCGGCGAGAACATCTCTTCGCTCGAAGTGGAGGACGTGCTCTACCGCCACCCCGCGGTGGTCGCGGCGGCGGTGGTGGCCATGCCGGACGAGAAATGGGGAGAGACTCCTTGCGCGTTTGTCGAACTAAAGGAGGGTAGTTCCGTAAGTGAAAGGCAGATCATTGATTTCTGCCGCTTGCACCTCGCGAAGTTCAAGGCGCCGCGCGCGGTGGTTTTCGGCGAAGTGCCGAAGACCTCGACCGGCAAAATCCAGAAGTTCGTGCTGCGGGAGAAGGCCAAGTCCGCGAGCGCGATCGATTCCTAGGAGCGATTCATGAGCGCCGTGCCGAAGGGCGGAGAGCCGCTGCTGATCCGGGACGAGCGGGACGGAATAGTGACCCTCACCCTGAATCAGCCCAGGCAGATGAATCTCCTGACTTCGGACATGCTGGGGGCGCTGCAGACGTCGTTCGACGCGATCGGCAGGAACAGCGCATGCCGGGTGGTCGTCCTCGCCGCCGCGGGCAAGGGATTCTGCGCGGGACATGACCTCAAGGAGATCCGCGAGCTCGGCGAGCAGCCGAAAATCGCCGCGCTGTTCTCCCGGTGCAATGAAATGATGATGTCGATCCAGAAGCTGCCGCAGCCAGTGATCGCAAAAGTGCAGGGTGCGGCGGCCGCGGCGGGCTGCCAGCTGGTGGCGCAATGCGATCTCGCCGTTGCCGTGGACACGGCGAAATTCGTCACCTCGGGCGTGAACTGGGGTTTCTTCTGTTCCACGCCGGGCGTGGCCATCGGACGCAACCTGCAGCGCAAGCACGCGATGGAAATGCTGCTGACCGGAGAACCGATCAGCGCGCAGCGGGCGCTCGAGTGGGGCTTGATAAACAGGGTTGTGGCCGCTGACGCTCTCGATGCTGAAGTGCATTCTTTGGCAAAAATCATCGCTTCAAAACCCCCGGCGACCGTCGCTGCCGGAAAGCGCGCCTTCTACCGCCAAATGGACATGGACCTGGCGCAGGCCTACGCGCTCGCCGGGCAAGTCATCTCGTCGGACTTCGCGCATCCGGAAGGCCGGGAAGGGATGAACGCCTTCATCGAAAAGCGCCCGCCGGACTGGAAGTAGGCGAAGAGCGGTGAAGCTCCGGGGCCTGCGCGTCGTCGACCTGTCGCTGTTCCTGCCCGGGCCGCTGATGACGCAGTTCATGGCCGACCATGGCGCCGAAGTCATCAAGGTCGAATCGCTAGGCGAAGGCGAGCCGAACCGGGAGATCGGGGCGAAGCGCGACGGCGTCAGCGTTTATTTCGCCAACACCCATCGCGGCAAGAAGAGCCTCGGACTGAACCTCAAGGACCCCGCGGGCGTTGAAGTCCTGATGCGGCTTGCGGAGAAATCCGACGTGCTGGTCGAGGCGTTCCGGCCGGGCGTCGTCGACCGGCTCGGCGTCGGCTATCGCCAGGTCGCCGCTCGGGCGCCGCAGATCGTGTACGCCTCGATTGCAGCCTTCGGGCAAAGCGGCCCTTATCGCGACATAGCCGCGCATGATCTCGCCACCGAGGCCATGACCGGCGTGCTGTCGCTCAGCCGCGGCGGCGACGGCAAGCCGGCGATCCCCGCGATAGCCAGCGCCGACATGCTGGCCTCGATGATGACGCTGTCGGGCGTGCTGATGGCGCTTTACCGGCGCAAGGAAACGGGCCGGGGCGACTACCTCGACATGGCAATGGCAGACAGCCTGCTTTCCTGCCTGCCGAACAACATGGGCACCGCGATGACGGAGCGCCGCCAGCCCGTGTTGAAAGAGGAACGCGCCTTGGGCGGCAATGCGCTCTACAACATCTATGAAACGAGGGACGCGGATTACGTCGTGCTAGCGGGCCAGGAATTGAAATTCGCGAAGAACCTGCTCGAGCCCCTGGGGCGACCGGACCTGGTTGAACTGTGCAGACTGCCGCCGGGGCCGGGACAGGATCCGGTGCGCGAATTTCTCCGCGTCGAATTCAGGAAAAAAACCAAAGCGCAATGGATCGAATGGTTCAAAGGACGCGACGTCGCCTTCGCGCCGCTGAAAACGCTTCCGGAGGTGCTGGAAGACCCGCATTTCATGGCGCGCGGCATGGTGCGGAAGGATGCGCGCGGCTGGGACCATCTTGGCGTGCCGATCAAGTTCGCCGACGAGCCCGCGCAGCCGGATTTCGATGCGCCGGCGCACGGCCAGCATTCGGGGGAAATCCTGCGCAGCCTCGGTTACGATGAGGCTGCGATCGCAAAACTCGTGTCTGCCGGCGTGGTGAATGGCTCTTAAATAGAGCTATCATGCTGCACCACAGCAGGGGAGGGGTTGTTTGGCAGATGACGTAATCCTCGAGACGCGGGGGCTGACCAAGGAATTCAAGGGTTTCGTCGCGGTCCAAGACGTGTCCCTGTCCGTCCGGCGCGGCAGTATCCATGCGCTGATCGGCCCCAACGGCGCCGGCAAGACCACCTGCTTCAACCTCCTCACGCATTTCCTCGAGCCGACACGCGGGCAGATCCTCTATAACGGCCGCGAGATCACGGGGTCCAGCCCGGCGAGCATCGCGCGCATGGGCCTGGTGCGCTCGTTCCAGATATCGGCCGTGTTCCCGCACCTGACGGTGCTCGAAAACGTGCGCATCGCGCTGCAGCGCAAGCGCGGGACTTCTTTTGATTTCTGGCGTGCCGCGCGCGTGCTCGACGAGCTCAATGCGAAGGCGCGCGAACTGATCGAGGCGGTGGGCCTGACCGAATTCGAAACCACCGCGGCCGTCGAGCTGGCCTACGGGCGCAAGCGCGCGCTCGAGATCGCGACCACGCTCGCGCTCGACCCGGAGATGATGCTGCTGGACGAGCCCACCGCCGGCATGGCGCACCAGGACGTGGACCGCATTTCGGCCCTGATCAAGAAGGCGGCGGTGAACCGCACCGTGCTGATGGTCGAGCACAACCTGTCGGTGGTCGAGCACCTGTCGGACCGCATCACCGTGCTGCAGCGGGGCGAAATCCTCGCCGAAGGCGACTACAAGACCGTGTCGGCGAATCCGGAAGTGATCCAGGCCTACCTCGGGGCGGGACATGGCTGAGCCCAACCAGCCCTACACGTCGCTGCTGGCCACCAAGGGGTTGAACGCCTGGTACGGCGAATCGCATATCCTGCACGGCGTGGATTTCGAAGTGCGCGGCGGCGAAGTGGTCACGCTGCTCGGGCGCAACGGCGCCGGCAAGACCACGACGCTCAAGTCCATCATGGGCATGGTGGAGCGCCGCGAGGGCTCCGTCCGCTTCCAGGGTTCCGAAATATCGAACCTGAGCTCGAACAGGATCGCAAATCTGGGGATCGCGATCTGCCCGGAGGAGCGCGGCATTTTCGCCAGCCTGAACGTGGAGGAGAACCTGCTGCTGCCGCCCGAAGTGGCCGCCGGCGGACTGACGCTGGAGCGCATCTACGAGCTGTTCCCGAACCTGAGGGAGCGGCTCAAAAGCCAGGGCACGAAGCTCTCGGGCGGCGAGCAGCAGATGCTCGCCATCGGGCGCATCCTGCGCACCGGGGCGAAAATGCTCCTGCTGGACGAGCCGACCGAGGGCCTCGCGCCCGTGATCGTGCAGCAGATCGGGCGCACCATCGCGCGCCTCAAGAACGAAGGCTTCACGATCCTGCTCGTGGAGCAGAACTTCCGCTTCGCCGCGACGGTGGCCGACCGGCACTACGTGATGGAGAGCGGCAGGGTTGTGGACATGATTCCGAACGCGCAGCTTGAAGCCAACATGGGCAAGCTGCACGAATATCTGGGTGTATAGCAGCAGTCATCAATCACAGGAGGAGTACGCAATGAAATTCAAGCAGACGATTATCGCGGCAGCCATTGCCGCACTGGCCGGCACGGCCAACGCGCAGGTATCCGACGGCATCGTAAAGATCGGCGTGATGAGCGACATGTCGAGCCTGTACGCCGACATCGGCGGGCCGGGCTCGGTCGTCGCTGCGCGCATGGCCGTCGATGACTACCTCAAGGCCCACAAGACCAACCTGAAGGTGGAGATCGTCTCCGCCGACCACCAGAACAAGCCCGACGTCGGCTCGCAGATCGCGCGCCAGTGGTACGACGTCGACAAGGTGGATGCCATCGTCGACGTGCCGACCTCGTCGGTCGCGCTGGCGATCGCCGATGTGACCAAGCAGAAGGGCAAGGCGTTCCTGATCTCGGGCGCCGCAAGCTCGGACCTGACCGGCAAGGCCTGCTCGCCGAACTCGGTCCACTGGACCTACGACACCTGGATGCTGGCGAACGGCACCGGCAGCGCGATCGTCAAGACCGGTGGCGATACGTGGTTCTTCATCACCGCGGACTACGCCTTCGGCCACGCGCTCGAGCGCGACACCGAGGCGGTGGTGCTGAAGGGCGGCGGCAAGGTGCTCGGCAAGGTGCGCCACCCGCTGAACGCGCAGGATTTCTCCTCGTTCCTGCTGCAGGCCCAGGCGTCGAAGGCCAAGATCATCGGCCTGGCGAATGCCGGCGGCGACACCATCAACTCGATCAAGCAGGCGTCCGAGTTCGGCATCGTCAAGGGCGGCCAGAGCCTGGCGGGCATGCTGGTGTTCATCTCCGACATCCACGGCATCGGCCTGGAGAAGGCGCAGGGCCTGATCTTCACGGAAACCTTCTACTGGGACCTGAATCCGCAGACGCGGGAGTGGACCAAACGCTTCCTCGCGGCGTCCAAGGGCACCAAGTACCCGACGATGGTGCAGGCGGGCGTGTACGGCGCGGTGACGCACTACCTGAAGGCGATCGATGCCGCGAAAACGGACGACGGCACGAAAGTGGTCGCGCAGATGAAGGCGATGCCCACCGACGATCCGCTGTTCGGCAAGGGCAGCATCCGCAAGGACGGGCGCACGCTGCACCCGGCGTACCTGGTGGAAGTGAAGAAGCCGTCGGAGTCGAAGGGACCGTACGACTATTACAAGGTGCGCGCCACGATCCCGGCCGACCAGGCCTTCAGGCCCGAAAAAGATGGTGGCTGCAACCTCTAGCCTGACGCAGGGAGATTGAGCAAATGACCGAGATCTTCGGCGTCCCGACGCAGGCGCTCTTCGGGCAGCTCCTGATCGGCCTGATCAATGGGTCGTTCTACGCGCTGCTCTCGCTCGGGCTCGCCGTGATCTTCGGTCTGCTCAACATCATCAACTTCACGCACGGTGCGCAGTACATGCTGGGCGCGTTCGGCGCCTACCTGCTGACGAGCAAGCTCGGCCTCGGCTACTGGTGGTCCCTGCTGCTGGTGCCGCCGAT
>Ga0134127_10000962_pt1 | contig 22730 bp, 32 predicted proteins | sample KB31753_FD_96459 | JGI IMG/M metagenome (GOLD analysis project Ga0134127, IMG submission 96459) | Terrestrial soil microbial communities with excess Nitrogen fertilizer from Kellogg Biological Station, Michigan, USA - KB3-175-3 | ecosystem: Environmental > Terrestrial > Soil > Unclassified ... | reverse complement strand
TTGCTGATGGCAAACAGCCGGTCATTCCAGATGACGATCTTCTGCACGGGATCGGTGCGACCGGAGGTCGCCACCACGAACGACTGCACCGCTTCATAGCGCCCAATGGGCGAGTAGTAGACGTTTCCCTGTCCATCCTGAGTGGTGTTCGGGAAGGGCAGGATGCTGGTGTCATGCTGACTGACGTTCCGCGTCCACCACATCCGCCCGACGTGGACCCCTGCCGCATCCTGGAATGCGAACGCGGGATCGTTGGGGGAATCGTTGTCGATCGGGAGGGACTCGGTCTCCATGACCGCGCTGCCCCGCCAGGTATGCCCACCGAAAACTTGGGTGTACTCCGTGGTGTGCCCGGTGTGGAGCCCGATGTAATCGCTGGTCTGATCCCGGAACGAACCCCCGGGCGTAAAGAGCCCGTTGGCGCCCAGGCTTGCGATCTCCACTTCGCCGATCTTGAAGTACTCGGCGCCGTTCCCCACGGTCCGCCAGACCTCGATGCGGTCGGTTTGGGGGTCCAGGTTCAAGCTCGGGAGCGTGATGGCCACGCCCTGCCGCTCCACGTTCGCAATGTTGACCGTCGCAATGATGCCCTTCCGATCGATGTTTGGATTCGACCGCGTGGCGGTCCGAGAGTTCCGGTAGGTCAGCGTGTACTGGTAATCCCCCTGCATTCCGACGCCACCCAGCATGCGGAGATGATCAAAGAAGACTGCCGTGCGCCCCTCGGAGTTCGCATGCACCGTGAAGCGGACAGAGCGGATATCCGCCCAGCTCGGTGAGCCGTTCTGGTCAAAGGTGTTCTTGGGGATCGTGATCCGCGCCCACGTATTCTTCGCCACGGGAATCTGCTGGAAGCCAAGTTCGTTGGAGAGCGACAGATCGTCCAGGAGGTTCCGGTTATCCTTCAGGAAATCGAGCATCTTCTTACCCGCAGGGATCAAGTCTCCGGTGCCAATCAGCTTACGCCGCTTTCGCCGCCCCACGAGGCGGAAGGTCAGCTCCTTGGTGTAGGAGTTGTTGTAGAGCTGATCTCCCGTCGAGAAGGTGACCTCCACGTTCTCCAGATGCTTCGGACGGCGGACGCGGACAAAGAAGGAGATGAAGTCTGCATCCACGCTGGTGGTCACGCCATCCGCGGGAAGCGTACCGCCCGTGAACGTGGTGAGGTCAATCGCGCTAGAGTAGTCGAGCGTGGAATGCACCACGTCGTTCTTTTCGGCGCGCACCTTCATCGACTGTCCGCCCGCGGGGAGAAACTCCACACCGCCATCGTTGATCGCGGGGGGGCTCTGGAATGATGGCATCCCCGTCGAGCTGAAGGTCGCCAGCCCATCCTCGTCACCAGACGACACCACCCAGACTTCCGCCCCAGCGTTCGGGTTCGCTTCGATCGGGTCCGTGTTCTGGGTGTTGATGTACTTCCGCCCCTGCGCCGCCAGCGCCAGAGTGATCCCGGTGACGTTCGCTTTGGTAGGAGCCAAGATGCCCCAACGCTGCACCACGGGGGTCGCTGAGGCAGGGTCCCCCTCGAAGTAGAACTTGATCGCCTGACCCGGGGCGCTTGAGCGCCGATCGAGCGCGAAGACGGCTTCACGCTTCCCATCGGTCGGGGGAGCGTAGATGACAGTGGACTTGCTGCTAACCGGTAGGACTACGGCGGGCTGTTGCCCGCCGGTCCCATCGGCAGGGTCGTACGCCGCACCACCACCAACGGCCGGGGGGAGCGTGTAGGTCGTGTACCCCGCGCTGCCCGCGGTGGTCTGCCGGCGCCACTGATGTACGCCGCCCGTGGTGCCCTCGATGTGGTAGAAACCATTGAGGACGAAAATCCCGTCCACGGTGATCCCCGGGCTATCGGCGAGCACATCCGCAGGCGAAGCGCAGCGGAGCCGTCCTGCGATCGGCGCCGCAATGTTCTGCGCACGGGTGAGCGAATTCCTCCCCTGGATGTCCGGGTTTGCGGACAGGTGGAGCCCACCCGTGAAATCTCGGTACTTGATTCGCATCAGGTACTCACCGCCTGAAAGCTATTAAAACGCAGTGCGCGAGCGGTCCCCGCGGTCGTGTTGGTCGCAACACCCATATAGAGGTTCAGCGTCGTTGTGGATGTTGGAAGGTTGCTCGATGAGGTCGCAACCAGCGTGCCATTGATGTAGAACTCGATGGACGACGTGGTAACCACCTTGATGCGCAGGATGTACTTGGTATCGGCCGCCACGGTGACACCGCTGTCTTGGTTGTTGAGCGTGGTCCCGTCCTTCGTGAGCGCGCGCCACGTGGTGTCGCCCGCGCCGGTTGAGAAGCGGAAAGCGGCGAGATGCGTACTCGCGGGGTTGTCGGACGTGTCGAAGGTGAAGGTCGACGACCATCCGAAGATGATGCGGACGCCGGTGATATCGGCCGCGACGGCGCCGGTCTTCATGACGAGGTAGGCATCGGGGAGAAACTGGGTCGTCTGGATGGTCGAGGTAAAGAGGCCACCCTGCGTGCCCGAGGTCGTCGTGGTGGCGTAATTGATGTACTGTCCGGTGCTGTCCGAGAACGCCGTTGCAGCGCCCAGCACCGTGCCGTCAGTACCGAAGGCGTCTCGTGTAGTGAGCCCCGTGCCTTTGACTTGGACCTTGTGAAAGCGCTTCGTGCCATCCACGAAGCCATCCGCACCATTTGTCCCGTTAGTCCCATTGGTGCCGTTTGTCCCATTGGTCCCATTGGCACCCGCAGCCCCCGTTGCTCCACGCGCACCCCTCGGACCCGGCAGCAAGAGGTGCCGGAGATACCGGAACGGGGAGCGTGCTGAGACGCTTGATGCGGTGTACTGACTCACGGCTTACGTCACTTCGATTCCAAAGATGTTGAACGACAATGTTGCCAGCGTCGCGTAGACACGCACCACGTCGGTGGTGGCGAGACCGATCCCTAAGGTCGCCGTAAAGGTGTCGTTTCCAGCGATCGGGACATCGAAAAACAGATACTGTTCGTTACTGTTCGCTGCACCCGCCACCGCAATGCTGACACGAAAGCTCGTCGGTGTCGCGGAGCGATTCGCCACCGTGATCGAACTCACGACCGCGCTGGTTGCGCCCGGAACGGTATAGGAATCGGTGAGCGACGCGGCGCTTGGGTTCGTTTGTCCCAGGACTTTTAAGCTCTCCGCCATTTTATGCTACCTTCCGTTGGTACTTGTTAAGATAATCCTCAAACGCAGTCCACCGACGCTGCCCCTTTTCGTAATGGCCCAACATCAGATTACATCGTGAACACAACAACCCACGTACCTGTCCACTGACATGATCATGATCAATATGCCATTGGCCATGACCTCCAGGGGTGGCGGACCGACAGTCCTGCATAGCGCAGGCATGACCCTGCATTGTGATCAATGCTTCAAATCTTTCTGGAGTCAATTGATATCGGCTTTGCAACACGATCCGCCGCCGGTATGCCGGAGAGTCGCTCGGCCAATTGGAACCCGCCGCACGCCGTTCTTTAATACGTCGTCGCCGTTTCTCGCGTTCGCGTTCCAGGTTCTTGGCATACCATTCGCGATTGTATGCTCGTCTATCTCGATAGCGCGCCATTATCCCCCCATGAACAGCATATGCTTCTTGAACGTCGGGTCCATCTCGGTGCCGCTGCCAAGCGGCGTTGTGGTTAAAGCCGTAACTCTGCCGTTCGCGTCTACGGTTATAACCGGAACGTCCGATGCCGTGCCGTAGGTGCCGCGGTTCGGTCGCCGTGCCGTCCCCTGCGCCATGGGCATTGGTGTGCCAATGAGGATCGGAAACGCCCGGAGCTGCGTGGCGGTCCCCGGCGTGCTGTTGATCGTCAGGTCGATCTCATCGTTGCCCGCATCGTCGGACATCGAGATCGTGATGTCGGTTCCCTCGATGAAGTTGATCCGCCCACGGACGAAGTCCGCACCCCCGCTGTTCTTGCGGGTGACCATCTCCCCGCGGAGGTTGTTAACCTTCGCGCTCCCGCTTGTGACGGCGAATGGCGCTGCCGGGTCGCGATCGAAGGTCTTGAGCCCGGTGATCGTCTGGGCATCGCCGAGATTCACGCCGCTGTGGGTGTGGTCCTCGTATGAGAATCTCGGAGGCGTATTGGCGGTGCCAATGTTGCTGACGTCTTCGATCTCGGGTGGGGCGACCAGCGGCCGCGCAGACTCCAGCGCCGCAGTGGCGGCCGCCTCGGCGGCCTGGGCGGCACGATGCCGCCGCCGAGAGCTACGGGCCTGCGCCGCACGCCGGCCGGCGCCTACGTCGACCTCTTCGTCTCCCTCGCTGGAGACCAGATCGAACGCCTGTTCATCGAGCCGATCAATGATCTCCTCGACCTCATCTTTCCGAGCATAGTCGTCGATCGAATAGCCCTTGGGGAACTTGGGCAGCCTGGTGAGTTCATCGGAGATCAGCGAGAACTGCTGGTTCAGCTTCGCGGTGAACTTGACCTGGGAGTCCGCCTTGTTGGGATCGGGAGGGTTCACGCGGAACTGCCGCACCCGCCTCTCCCCCACCGGGGGACGCTTGTGGAGGTTAGACATCCATTCCCTCCGCAAACGACATCTGCCAGAAGACCCCCGCAAATGTCTTGGCGAGCGTGGCCAGATCGGAGTCCTTGTGGTCGCTGTCCCGCGAGAACTCCCGCGCGATGACCTCGAAGGCGAGTGCGAGGTGCGTATCCACGAGGCAGCTTTCCGCCCACCCTGTATTCGACTCGGTTCCGATGAAGGCGAGCGCCTCCGTGGGCCACGGGGTCGGGGGTGCCAACGGCGTTCCCGCAACGCCTGCGCTCGCGTAGTTGGATGGCGGGATTAACTGGAACTTGTCCCGGTCCACGGGGTCCTGGATGTAGGCAATCGGCTTCGTCGCCGTATTCCTCCAGTCCTGGGAGAAGTTGAGCGCCTCATCGAAGCGCGCATGCGCCAGCTGGGTATCATCGAACACGATCATCAGCGGCAGGCGAAACCCGGTCGGAAAGCTGTACTCCACCGTGCCGCGGGTGAGCGCGATGAACGTGGCATCCGTTTGGGCCAGGAACCCCGGGAATGCCCCACGGGCGATCTCGTAGATGACATCGTGCTGGTAGTTGTCCGTAGCGGTCGAATCGATCAGCGTGGAGATCGAGTTCCCCACGACGCGATTGATGAGGGTGGTGACTGCGGCGTTTGCCATCAGCCGTGCGCCTTATCGCCACCACGCCGCTGGTTCTGCATGTCCACGCTCATCCCGAGCGCAGGCAGAACGCGCGTGAGCGCGGCCTCGATCATTTTGAACTCCCGAGCGCGGACCAGAAGCACCGCTTCCGCCAGATCGAGCAGAATCGGCTTGAAGTCGTCGGGGATGTCGAGCAGTGGAGCGCCCGCATCCGCCAGATTCGAGGTCATCTTGATCGAGACGGCGGTGAGGCTCCGCGTGATGTACGGTGTGGGGATCACCGCAATCATCGTCCGCCCGATCGGGGACCAGACTTCTGGGGTGCCCCGGAGTCGTATCCACTTGGGGTCCTGATGGACCAGCTGCGGCCAGGGAACACGCTGGAGCGGACGGTCATCGTCGCGGACATCCACCACGCGGACGATGTTGGTGGCAATCGCGTCTACGGAGTAGAGCGGTGTTTCTCCTGTAGAGAAGGCGGTCGATGTGTGAACAAGCCCCAGTCGCGCGTTAATAGCTCGCTGGGTGCGATTGACGATGTCAAGAATATCCGCACGAGGATAGCCAGTAGAAGTAAGATCACGCAGTCGGCGAGAAAGTTCGTCGATGAGCGCATTGCCGGCCAGCGTGCCCAATTAATGTACAGTCGGCCGTTCATTGAACGAACGACAGCCTTTGCAGTCTTTGTAATAGTTAGGAATTGGGGGCAACCCGCTTCTCTTTGAATCGTGGCGGTGAATTGGTCCCTTGTCGGCGCCACAACGCTTGGTGCGACGTGCGGGCCAGGAACGCCACATTGCGAGAACAAGCCGAATCTGTGCCTTACGCCTTTCGCCCATGAGTGGATATAACGTCATCATCCAGCCAATGGCGCGATGCCCGCCTGCCGTAGTTCGCCACACGTGTTTTGTCTGCCCAGGACGCTTGAGTTGGAACGTAACCCTGCTACCCAACAACCCTGCTGCACGTTCGACAACGTCTCGATCCGTCATTTGCAAACAGATAGCGGCATATCGACGCCCTGTGCCAGTTGATGCGAAATAGCCTTCCCCCTCCAAAAGACCGGCGAGCCATTCCACATGTCGTAGGGTGATCAGCATTTCCTCTCCTAGGGCCAATTGGTTAACCTCGACCAAGCATCTGCTCGTGCGGTTCTAATCCAAGTTTGGTCCCCCTGCACGGGCGGTCCCATGGTGTGGAGAATGACCGAGATGTCGTCGGCGCTCCGATCGATCCGGTGGAGTTCCTCCATCCGGTCTTCCCACGTGGTCTCTTGCGCGCGTAGCTCGTTCCGCCAGACCGCTGCGGCTTCGATCTTGTTGTCCCGAAGCGACCTGGCCATCTCGAAGCGGTAGATGTCCACCAGGATACCCGCCTTCAGCGCCTCCGTGGTGAGGTCATCCGGGAGCGGGTCTCCCGGCTTCAGCTCGGGAGAGCGAGCGAAGTAGTAGAACAGCACCGAATCGGTCAGCGTGGAATACGGATAGAACTCGATCAGCCGCGTCCCGTCTTCATCGTCTCCCACCTCGGCCCACAGCTCCGGACCGCTGCCCGTCACGAACAGCCGTTCCGGGTGCATCATGTCCAGCTCGTTGAGGGAGATGTGCGTGATTGGGCGCCAGAGGCGCTGATGCACGAAGCGCCCGAGCATATGGACATCCCCAGGGAGGCGGATGTGCCGCATGATCAGCTTGTAGCTCTTGGTGACGGTCGGCTCCGTGTACTGCGTATGCAGCCGAAGCCGCGTGCCTCCCGAGCCGTCCGGCTCGACGCCGGCTACCCGATACCAGTTCCGCGACGCACGGAAATACCAGCCCACCTGGTCGCTGTTCCACGCCGCCTGAGCCGTGGCGTCCCCGGTCACCAGTTCGCTGTCACGGGTGACGGTAGCGAGCCCTGCCTCGATGGCCGCAGGGATCACCAGCTGATCTACCTTCCGGAGCGCCCGGAGTTTCCCCCGGTTGCTCAACTGGCGGAAACGATCCGATGCCCATCTGATTGCTAACAGAAGACCCGCATTGGAGCCGACTGCTGCCAATGCCGATCGCGCCACGTCATCGACAGACAAGGGCATTTTACTGAACCACCCTTCTTCCGCGCTTGGTGCGAATACGATGACAGTTTGAGCATACGAGATCGCACTTCGTCATCTCTTCCTGGAGACGAGCGAGGCCAGCAAGGGCGCTGGGATTCCTTGTCTTCGTAGAAGGATCACGGTGGTCGAAATCCATACACTCAGGAGGAAACAGCCCTCCACAATCCATACAAGGAGAACTCTTGACCCAATCCACAAACGCTCGCCGTGAAACGGCAAACTTCTTCCAGAAGTGTCGTTTGCGAACTGGGTCTTTATGGGCGTGGTAGTACTCGCGTGCCTTGGCGCGGTAATACTCTAGACGCTTTTCGCGGGAAGCCTTACAGCGAGCACGCTGTATTGCTCGATGAGCCTCGCGCCATTGCTGAGCCCATTCCCGCTTCTCTTCCAGGGAACGCATGGCAGAAGCCTACCTCAACTGACGGCCCGCTGGAACGCAGACCGGATGCGGTAGGGGCGCCGCTGCTCAGCTCTGCAAGCGAGGGTCTGCGCCTGCCCGTCCGTTAGGCGCGTCAGGACTGCCTGCACGAGCGGCCGTAACGCTTCGGGAAGCTCGGCGAGGCGTAAGCGCCCCTGCCGAATCTGCATCGCCAACTGGACGGGATCGTTCGTTTCCATTGCCCTGCTCTTTCTGAGAGGCGACCGAGGCTGCGACGTTCGTTGCACGAACATCTGACGCCTCAGTCTTCAGGCGGATGAGATAGTCACAAAACTGGAGCGCGCCGTTGATCGCGCTCGCCTGCGCCATCAGGCGCTCGCGCTCCTGGAGGAGCTGTTCCACCGTGAGGCTAGTCGAGTCCACTGCCATCCTGCACCCCGACCGTATCGAAGCAACCCACGAGGGTGAACCCCGTGCCCACCATTGCCACGTTGGTCGTGGTAATCGAGTCGGTTGCAAAATAGCAATTGGAAATCATGCCCGTCTGATCGCTGGCTGCCCCACCATTCGCGGTCGTGAGATCGATGTAGTTGGTCTTGTTCTTGTCGAGAAACTGACACCCGGTGATCAGCGTATCCTGCACCGAGTAGGTCCCCAGTCCAGTGTCCGCAGTCGTGATGTCCTTGGTGTTGTCGATGAACCGGCAGTCTTTCACCACGTCATGCGTACAACCCACCCCGTTCGCTGGCGCTGCACCGGTATCAAAGACGATCCCAAGCGCGTTGCCGCGAATCATGCAGTTGACAACGACCCCTTCACTCGCCGTGAAGCTATCATCGTCATCATTGCCCTTGAGGCGGAGACCAGCCTTCGCCGCGGTCAGGTCACCATCGAAGACACAATCTTCGTACTTGAAGCCATTGCCTTCCTGCACCACCGCATCGTCCGTGGTCGCCGCAAAGCGCATCTTCTTGCAGACGAAACCCTGCGCGGTGACGGTCAACGGTGGGGATGCCGACCCCACAACGTCAGGTCGCCCGTAGCCACCCTCCACTCCACCCACCAGCGTGATGTAGTCCGTGGTGACTGTCAGACTCTCATCGTACGTCCCGGGCTGCACGAAGATCGTGGAGCCAGGGCCAGCCGCGTTGAGCGCGGACTGGATGGTCGAGAATCCTACCGTCCCAAGAAACTCCCCAACGATCAGCGGTCGCCCGATAGAGGGATCGATAGGGATCGAATTCAGCGGATAGCTGGAATCCAACATGCTCGCTCCTTATGGCCTGGAGCCATCGATCCCGCGCCACGAGCCGAAGCCCTTGGTGTGGCGCTGATAGACCGTGAAGATCGCGTTCTTGTTCCACGGAGCATCGAAGCCATCGAAGATGGGCCGATCGCGGAAGAGGAACTGGAGGTCATGGTTGCCGCGCGAGGTCAGGAACCATTGCGCGCTGTTCGTGAAGTAGTGGCAGACCATCCAGCTGAGATCATCCTGGATCAGCGGGTTGATCTCGTTCTGCGCCGTGAACGGCTGCTTGGAGGTCCCCAGAATCTGCCGCGCCAGGAACTTGTTTTCCGGAGCGATGAGAACCATGTTCGGGGCCAGCAGGCGAGGGAGGCCACGCTCGTTCGGCATGTTCTCGAAGCGGATGAGCGCGTTCTGGATCGCCAGGGAGCTGAAGCCGACATCGGGCGTCGGTCGGTTGGCGGCGGTGCCGCCCCCGATCAGCGGGTGCGCGGTATTCGCCAGCGAGACCCCGTCAAAGCCGGGGAAGGCGTTGTCGAAAGCGTTATTCAGGACCGACCAGGCATCGACCTCCTGGCGGTTCCGTGAGGAGCGGGCCAGTTCAGCAACCAGCTCGCGCATAATGCCGTACTGATCGTCTCGCCACATCGGCCAGGTGATCTCGACGCCGAGCCCGAAAGGCGCAGCCTCGTACTCCTTGGTGCCCCCGAGACGCGGCTCATCGAGCGGGAAGTTCTCGCCTTCCGGCATGCTGAGCAGCGTGCCCAGACCAGCAATCTGCTGGTCCTTGACGGGGTTCCACGGCATATCGTCCACGTTGAAAAACAGCGTGTACTCAAGAGGCCGTTCCTTACCCGTCTCAACGTAGACCCGGAACAGGTCAGGCTTGAGAAGGGCAGCAAATGCTCCGCGTCCGATTGCCATAGAGACTCCTTACGCGCCGAAGACGGTCGTGTTGGCAGGGAAGACGAAGCTGACAAGTGCCTTCCCGCTATTGCTGCCCGCTGGATCGCCCAGCGCCGTGGTCTTGCCACTGACGGTCATGGCTACACCGGGGCCGCCCCCCGTCGAGCCAAACGTAATCGCATCGTTCGTGGTCGCGCCAATGCGATCCACCAGCTGGAGCACGCGCCCACCGGCATTCGTGGTCGGAGCAGCCTGCGCGGCACCCAGTACCCAGATGTTGGTGGTCGCATCGTCATGAAGCTCGAAGATGTCGCCAAGGTCGGCCAACGCGAGCGCTTTGGCACCCGCATCGGAATCCGCGGCGGCAGCAATGTCGGTCAACGAACCAACGAACCGGCGACCCGGGTACGCCAAGGCCACTAAGACATCCTCATTCGCTCCCGAAGCGCTATTGAGCGCCACGCCCAGGATCAGCGCCGTCGCGAGCAAAGGACCCGCATCAACATCGGTCGCTTCCTGCACCTTGCCGTTGGCGTTGAAGACCAGCACGTCGCCTTCTGCCACCGCAGCGGCAGAGACGTAAATCTGGTCCGAGTAGGACGAATTTGCGTGAGTGTACGGCTTGATCCTGTGATGTTTGATGGCCATGTCGCTCTCCTTGCCTTACCGCTTGGCGTTTATCCCCGACCCGCGCCCGGCACGGGAATGCCCGGAATGCTTCCGGTCTTCAGCATGCGATCCATGTTGCCCTGTCGGTTCATCCGATGGAAGTCCTGTAGGGCACGCTGCCGCACTTGCGTTCTTCGACGATCCGCCTCGCTCTCCATCGCGTCCGCGACGAAATCAGGCAGCTTGTCGAATACGCGCGTTCCGGCACGCTCTGCGAGATCATGAATGCGAGAGGTGATGCCCGCTTGCTGCGCCTGGCGGAGCAACCAATCCCGCTTGTCGAGAAGCTTCTTCCGCTCAATCTTGATCCGCATCAAGAGACAGTCGGAGACCACGCGCGTCCCATCGACGAAGCGGTGTTCAATGGCCTCCCGCATTTCGCCCTGGACGACTTCGTAGCCAAGCGCTTGCATCGCGCGCACCTGACGCCCGCCAAACTCGTTGTGCGGGTCGCGGAAAATCCAGCAATAGGCGAACTCCTCGAACTTCGCATTCGAGACGTAGACCTCGTTGAGTTCGTTCAGCGCCGCCCGCACCTCGTTCTCGATCTGGAGCATGCTGGGATCAGCGGACTCAACGTTGATCTCGCGGAGGATCGCCTCCGCCTGCGCAATCATCTCTTCCGCCTTGCGCGCGAGGTCATCACGACGGGCATCGCCGGCTGCCTTCAGGGTGCCTTCTGCTGCGGCCTTGTCCTCGGCTACTTCCTTAGCAGATGCGGTATCGTCGGTCGTAAACGTCTTCGGGGCATCCTGCTTCATGCGAGTTTCTCCCTATCGTAGGTGCGCCAGAGGGCGCAAGTGCTATAGATTAACCCACTTCCTTCAGAAGTGAGTTGTACTGCTTGATGTACGCGCTCCAATTCTCGTAGCCGAGCGAGCGCGCGAAGGTATCCTGATCCTGCTTGCCGTCACCTTTATGCTGGAGCGCTTCGAGTCCCGGCCGCCCACCCAGCTCCTCGATCGAGGGGATTTCGTCTTCCCCGTCGCGCGGCGCTGCTGATCCAGTACCCGGCGTGGTGCCACGACCTGTGGGAATGGGCTCCTGAGCCTTCCGGATGGCCTCTTCCGCGGCGGACTTGATCAACTCGTCGGTATGCTCACCAAGGACGGCCTTGTAGACCATATCGATGGCGGCGGGGTTCGCGCGAAGCTCGGGAGCAAGCTGGTTCAGCTTCTCGTCGATCTCCTTCTGATACCGCGTGTAGTAGGGCATGCCCCCACCCTGCATGGCCACTTTCTTACTGATCTCGCCGAGCGTGCTGACCCCAAAGGTCTCCAGGGGGGCAATGCGCTGCTGAATCAGTCGATCCGCAGCGGCGTTGACCTCACGGTCGATCAGCGCGCGGATGTGCTGCGCCGCGCCCTGTCCCGTGAGGACCGCCTGGTCGATGTCCGCGTCCGAGATGCCCTGCGGTACCGGGGTTTGCCCAGGCTGGAAGTACACCTGCGGCTGCACGGGACGAGAGGCCAGCTGCTCGATCCCGGCCTTCATCTCCCCGATCGAGGCAGCAAGCTGCCCCGCAACACCACCCAGCGCCCCCTCAAGAAGGGTCTTCAGATCATCCTTGGTGACAGGCTCGGGGGTAGGCGGTCCGGCAACGACTGGCTCCGCAGCCTTCTTGGGCGCAAACAGTCTCGGCATTTTCATTTCTCCTGGCTGGTGACGAGAAAAAGGAGCCCCTTGAGGGCATCAACCTTTCCTCGCTGATAGTGGAGCTTCTCGGCGTCAGACGCTTTCGAGAGGCTGTCTTCTTCTCGGATCATTTCGCTGAGATGGGCCTTCAAGTCTGCTAAGGCACCATCTGTACGGAGCACTAATGCCAGCCATTTGCGGATTGTCAAGCGAGACCGCCTCCATTCAACGGACCAGCGGCCGGCGCACCGCCCGCCATCTCTCCTTCAGCCTGCGCAGCGCCAACATCCGGCTCCTGTGCCGCCTGATCTTCTGGCCCCATGGGAGCACCAAGCTGCGGCTGCTGTTGCTGCATAGCGAGTCCCTGGATCACTTGCTGCATGAGTGCTTGCTGCTCCGCCTGGGCGGCGCTGGCTTCTACGGCGCTCTCGATCTTGTCGGGGTCCATCAAGAACGCCTTGGGATCGCGCACCTGATCGAAGGTGCGGAGAGTGCGCTCCATGAGTTCCGTCCCCTTCTTGGCCGCATCGACCAGAAGGCTCCGGACTTCCGGCGGCACCTGTCCCTGCGCCGCCTGCATCGCTAACCCGACGATCTGCGGGTAATACTGGCCGAGCAGCTGGGTCAGCATGACGGCATTCTGCCGATCCGCCTCGCGATTGATGCTGGCAGACGCTGCCGTGAATTCGACACTGACCGCCTTGTCAAAATCGTCTGAGGTCAGGAGTTCGTCGAGGAGTTCAGCGCCTTCGGCACCCACAACGTTCTCGATGTGCTGGCGAATCTTCTGATCTCCGATCAACAGGCGCTCGCGATAGCGATAGATCGCCTGCCGGACGGCCGCAGCGGTCTTCTCGCGCATGTCGTCGAATGCGGGGGCGAAGCGGCGGTTAATCTGTTGTAAGAGGCTGAGGGCGGTCACCCCCGGTGTCCGAGACCCCCCTTTCGCAAGCATCCCCGCCGCTCCGCTCGTGCCAATGCGCCGCTCCGCAAGCTGGATGCTCATGGTCTGCGCATTGAAGGCGGACGGGTACACCTCGGACATCTTCAGCTCGACAATCGAGTTCCGGATGTCGTCGGTGTTCACGTTGAGAAACTTCCCCGGCACGATCTCCACGTTGTCCGGGACGGTCCCCGCCCGACACGCCCACACCCTGGCGTTCGCCAGGAAGATGTTGAGGAGCGTGTGCATATGCAGCTCGGTTATCTCTTCCTGGAACGGCTGCACCATCTCCAGGATGCCGAGGCCGTACGGGAGATGCGCGCGCAGCTGATAGCGCATGACCTCGATCGGGCGAAGGTCGTAGGGGTTGAAGGTGACATCCAGGACCCGCCGAGAGGCACGGTCCCATGTGACCAAAAGGTCTTCCTCCATGCCGTCTTCGTCGTAATCGAAATAGGCGTAGACCTCACACACCTCGTAGACTTCGCGCCAAAGCTGCTGTCCGCGGAGGTTGGCCTTCCGCTCATGCTGGAGACGCACCAGATCGAACTGCGCCACGGGCTGCGCCTGGGAGATATCCCAGCCGCGATGGCGTGCCCGCTCCTCCAGCTCCCCCTTGGAGTACCAAAAGCGAATGGCCGTCCAGCGATCCCGCTGCACATCCCCTCGCGAGCCCGGGGGAGTTATCCAGTCTTCCAAAGAGATTGCGTATACCTTTGGAGAGCGGTACGTGACCTTGTAGACACGGTCTTTCTTGGTCTGCTCGACAAACGGGATGTAGTAGACCCCCGTGCCGAGCTGCGTATCGTCGGAAAGTGCCGCATTCACCGCGGGGCGGAGGTCGATCTCGTTAGAAGACAGCCAGTTGACCCAATCCTGCGCCACTTTGGCATGCTCCACCCAGAACTCCTGATTCGGGCGCACAATCAGGAGCGGAGACGCGGTAAACAGCGTGTCGGTTGCCTGCGCGAAGATGTCGTCGGCCAGAATCGCCCCGATCGGGATTTCGATGTTCGGGGCGTTCGGAATCGGCACCTCGCGCATGGGGCGTTTGGGCACGCCTGCGTACTGACGACGCGCCTCGTTGATCATGCGCTCGATCGGGCGCCTGGCGGTCAGTGCATCTTCAATCTCCATCGACAAATAGCTCTCCAGGCGCGCATCCCGATCCTGCGAGCGCTCGATCTTCGGGATATTGGAGACTGGATGGCGTTCGACGTAGCGCATACGGCCTTCTACCTCATTCAGTATGGAGGCGTCTATGGGCTCTCGAAGGTCATCGAGCCCTGGATGATGATTCCCGCTCCTGGCCCCACAGTCGAAATCACGCCGAAGGTCACCAAATCGGTGCGAACGACCTCGACGACAGTGACGTCATCGCTGTAGAGATTTTGCCCCCCTGTCCCCGCGAGGGGGATGGTTCCCTGGAGGACCCCATTGACGCGAATACGGACTTCGTAGGTGCTTCCAAGGTCTACAAAGGCCCGGATGCGGAACCGCTTCAGGCGTCCATCCGTGGGGACAATGCGCTCCCGAGCCGCGAGCGTTCCACTGCTCGTGGTGTAGTTGATGGCAAAATAGCGTTCAGTACCGGCAATCGCTTGGTTGAGCGTTGCATGCCCAAATATCTGGAGCGATCCAGCGATGAATGGGGCTTCCTCATCGCGGTACGAAAACGCCGCAAACGAGGTCCCAGTCGGCGACCCAGTTTGCGTCCGCTCGAAGATATACCCATCGCCGAAGGCAACCCCGTCGATCGGGCAATCCGCATCCAGATCGGCCGAAACGGTATCTTGGCCAGCGCTGTAGGAGACGGTGTTGCCAATTGAAGTGCGCGTTGCCGCTGTCAGCGGCTGCCCGGTTTGCACTGCATGCCCCTGCCCGACACCGAACGCCACCGCGCGCCGCATGGCCAGGGTCTGGAACCGCAGGTGCCGGAAAAAGTACGTATTAGGGGCGTTCGTAAACACATCGTCATCAAGAAACATGACTGAGGTATACGGAGACGCCGCAACGCCAAACGCCCCCAGGCGGATGTAGCTGGGGGCGACATCGACTGATTGGTCTACCTCGTACGCAACCGAGAAGGCGCGAATCGCCTGCCCATTCCCCGCAAGCGCTTCCAAGCAGACCGTATCCCCCGCAACGCATGTAAACACAAACGCTGCTGAGGTATTCTTGTTAACGCCGATCGCAAGCGTAACGGTCGAATCGGTCACCGTTACACCGTTCACGTTCAGCGCAAACTGAGTCGACACCGCCGCATTGGCGTCTAACTGAATCGCCAGAGAGGTTAACCGAAACGGTGCGGGAGCGAGAAAGGTGACCACGCCGGGCGTTGCGCCCGACTCGGCCACAAAGTCATTCTCGAAGATCGAGATGTATTTCTGGGTCGTCGTGTTCCAGGACGCTGGGACCGCTCCGAACCAGGCCGAACCGTAGGTAATGACCTGGGGGGACTCGGACCAGGTCCAGTCATGCGTGTACCGGAACCGGATCGGGACGTTGTGACCCTCCCACCGATCGGAGGGCATCTTACGACCCTGCGGCGAGTACCGAGATCGTTACGCTGCCACCGGCATTGTAGAGAATCTTGACACCCGCGTCCGCAGCGTTGGAGATGTTGCAATCGAACATTGCGAACATGCCGTCCGCCTTCAGGGCAGCACCCGCATCGGATTGGTTCGCCAATCGGATCGTGATGTCCTTGTCAGGAATCAAGATCAGCGCCTGAATCGTCGAGAGCTGTGCCAGCCCCAGCGACTGATAGGCAACACCAGAGGCAAACGACAGCTTGAAGGCCACCGCCTCCGCAAACTCGATGCGACGCGCATAGGGCAGATCAGGGATGAGCAAGTTTTCCACCTGCCCTTCGGTCTTGATGCGAATGCCGGGCAATGGCGCTACTCGTCAGAGAACAGCTTGCCTACCTGATCGACGATCTCCCGCACACCGATACCTGCGGCGCCGAGAGCCCCACCAACCGCCACGGAGTAGTCACCCACAACGCTACTGACGGCACCCAAAGCCACCGACAGCACAGGAAGCAGCACCTTCGGGATATTAGGGGCGATCTTTTTCACCCCCTCAACCACCGAGGGGGCTACAACCATCACAAGAGCCGGAATCAACTGCGCCAACAGACTTGCCCACATGAGGGAACTCCTTTCAACGCATGCAGCCTAGCAGATGCCTATGCACGATAGAAGTGGTGGTTTCCAATGACCGTGGTCCGGTTCTCTTGCTTCGCCCAGTCGGGCAGGGGGCTCACAACCGCTGGGTTCAGATACAGGACCGCCCCTTTGGTCAGATTCGAGGTCGCGGACTCTTCCCAAGCCTTCCCGCAATCCACCACCACAGGGTCCATGGCATCCACCTTCGCGCACGCAATCCGGTTCGGGTCCTTGGTATTCCACCCACTGAACTGATACGGCCGGAGCACCGTCCCCTCCGCCGTCCCATCTGACGCATACTTGAGCGCCATCCGGTTCCGGATGACCTCCGCCACTGCCACCCTCCCCTCGTGAATTTCCCCACGAGCTTCTTGGATGATGGTCAACACCGCCCACACTCTCCCTGGGACCAGTCGCATTTCTTACCCCCGAATACTCACGATCACCCAACGAGAATCCGCGGCGCTATAGACCAGCTCGGCGATGCCGAGACCAACCGTGACCGGGTCGACCGCCTCGGTCGCGAGGATGCGGTTCGCCGCGGTGCCCGTCGCCGCCGCCTGGGTGAGGGTCATGTTCTGTGCGACGGCGTTATGGAGGATGATACGCTTGCCGTCGAATGGATTAGCGATCGAGGTGATGTTAAACGCCGCCGTAGGGCCGGTGATTCGTACGTAGGAGCGGGCGCCGATCGCGATGTCATTGTTCGCGCCGTTTGCGAGCGTGATCCCCGCCTGACGGGTTGCGAAGTCGCCGTCCACGTCGAGGTCGGTGCTCGGGACCGTGCTGGCGGCCCCGCCAACGAAGATGCGCCCCGCAAAGGAGCTGTCCGCGGTGCCCGTCGAGAGGACGCACCATTTCCCGGTACCAGACGCGATTGCTGATCGTATCGCCGCCGCCAAGGTGCCAATCGTTTGATCGGCTGCGTCCACGCCAATCGCATTCGTCTGTGTCCCCGTCCCGGTCTTGTTCGGGAAGTCTACTCCCTTGCGATTCGTGACGGTGACGCTAGCGCCGATATTTGGAAGTGACTGCACCACCACGTCGTTTGCGATGGTGAGCGTGCCGGCATTGATGACCGAATAGGTGGGAACCGAGCGGACCGCGAAGATGCTCACTCCGGCCACCGCCGCACCGTCTGCGCGAACCGAAGGCGCGTTCTCTAGGAGGAAGTGCGATCCGCCGATTGTAATCGCCGAGCCGTTCGGGTTCGTGATGAGTGGATCGTATGTTACAGCACCAAGGCCCCCGGCAAGGAGCGCCGCTCCGAGTGTCCACGTCGAACCGTCACCGATCTTTATTGCCTTGAAGTTCCCGGAAATGTCGTCGAGCGTGATTGCCGCCGGGAAGGTCATAGCCTTTACTGTGGCCGAGCCGGTGGTAGTTAACTGAGGTTGAACTCGTACCGGGCCGAACGTCGCATGGGCGGTGCCCCAGAGATCGAGAGTTTCCGAGGCTGCGGTGCCGCCCTTCGCAACCTGGCTGCCTGCCCGTCCAGCGAGCAGGAGATACTGCGTATGATCGTCGTCGCCGAGTCCACCAAGCCCGCCGTGATCGACGCCGGCCGGGAGGACGGTCGCGGTGATGGTTGGGTTACCGGAGACGCCGTCCGCGTTCGTGAGCGTGAAGTCCACGCTTGCCGTGTCGGTGACGGCGATGCTCCGCTGCACCCATGTGTCGGCGGCCGAGCGGACCGCGATCCCTGTACTGCCGAGTCCTTCGAGAGCGGCGAGGTCGTTCGCGAGCGCGAAGGTCGGATTGCCGACAACGCCGCTCGCGTTTGCAATCGTGATGCCCGCAGCGGGTGCGACGAGCGTCCGCGGTGTCCAACCGTCCGCGCCGTCGCTCACGGCGATCCCCGCGCCGAGCGAGGAGAGGGCCGTCAACCCGGCGTCTATCGGCTGAAACGCAGTCGAGTCTAGGCCGTCGAGCGTATCGGCGTCGATCCCGATCGCTTCGAGCCCCGCGAGGATGTCGGTGAGCGTCGTCTTCCGCTGGTCGGCGGGAGCGGTGCCGACCGAGACATCCACGAAGGCGAAGAGGTCGCCCGGGGAGACCGTCGCCTCCAGCGTCAGCTCGTTAATGTCGAGGTCGAGCGCGCCGGAGCCGACGATCGGGTCGGGCGTGCCCGTGATCGCGATGCCCCCCGCGACCGACGTGACGGTGCCGCCGCCGGTGCCGGGCACGTCCACCCACGCGCCCGCTTGGCGGAAGCGATGCACGGCGTCGGTGGCGCTGTAGTGGATCATGCCGTCCACCGGCGCAACCAGGGCGGCTTCTTCCGCATTCGTCAGGCGGGAGGGGAGAAAGTCCTGCGTCGCAGACTGGACTTCGAGCGCAACGCTGGCGCTCGTCGCAAAGTTCGGGGCTCCGAAGACACCCGGCCCGCGGTGCATGAGCGTCCGCAGCACGCCTTGCGAAAGCAGGCTCGCATGGATGCCACCGGGGGCGACGTTCACCTGATCGTCGTTGACGACGAAGGCTGCGTCGGCAGGGACGGACCCGACACTGCTCGTGAAGCGCCCGCGTGGAAGATAGCGGTAGCCGAACGCCATGTCCGTGAGCGTGACGCCGCTGTCCGCGTCGAAGCCGGTATCTATCCCGAGGTACTGGCCTGAGAGCGCGCCACCTCCCGCCGTGCTCAAGATCGGAATGGCGTCGACCGATTGCCAGTTGACAAACGTACAAGCTGCACCGTCCGCAAGGTAGGTTGGAAAAGTTTGGAGCAGGCTCCCCGCACCAAGGTTCATCGCTACGCCTGCGGGATTGCGAATGAGAGGCGAGTGCGTCAGAACGTTGATTCCGAGCGAAATGGTATCGTCCACGACGGTCCACGTCGAAAACGGCGAGCCAATTGCAAGTCCAAAGATGAGTGGGGCCGAGGTCGATCCATCGACGGCGAAGCTTTGATTCCCGAAGATCAGCGCACCGCCGACACCTTTGAGTGTCGTCTTGTGCTCATTCACAAGGAGGATGTCGAGATTCCAGTCCGGCCCGCTCGACGTGTGAAGCGAGAGGCCGCCCGGCACCGCTGTCGACGCCGTCCCCGTGATGATGCCGAGCCCATCGAGCGAGAGCAGCGGATTGTTCGTCGCGCCGGTACGACCGGCTAGCAGGAGATACTGCGGATGGTCATCATCGAGCAGCCCGGTGAGCGCACCATGATCGGTGACGCCCCCGCCCCCGCTATCGTCACCAACAAGGTCCAGGTCCCCCGTGACCGGGTTGATGCGCAGCTTGGCCATCAGTTACACCGGGGACTTGTAATCGAGGGTCAGATAGTCCGCCATCACGTTGTCGAACTTCGTGTTTCCATCAGCCCACAGCTTCCGCACGAAGTTGTCCCCGGAGTAGACGATGCGGCAGATTTTCCAGACCGGGTCGGTGAGGACCACCACCGCGCCATCCCTTGAATGCGCCCATCCGATGTGCGTCGGCTGGTCCCCGGGGCCAGTGGCCCCGTCATAGCGCGCTTCAACCAGTAAGCCCTTGCCTTCGACAACGAAGCCGAAGGGGTCGTGGATGGTGACAAGCGCCATCCGCTACTCCAGCTCGCGGTGACTACCGATCCCGAGACGCCGCTCTTCGTCTTCCAGCTCCTGGGTCTTCATGACGTACTCGGTGTGCATGCCCATCGCCAGATGATCCAGCACCTTCGAGAGCGCGCACATCGCCTGCATGACCAGCCCGAAGAGTCGGGAGTCGGGATGCCCCGAGACAAAGCTCGGGCGCGTCGGCTCAACGAGCGAATGCGCGACGACTTGGGTCAGCAGCGAGTGAGCGGGCGGACCAAGCGAGAGCACGTCATCGCCCATCCAGCGCAACGCTGTGGTAGAGGTACAGCCGACCCCCGCCGAGCGTCGGCACCCGGAACCCCGGCGCGCGCATGGGCGCGCGAGACTCGATATCGATGGTCGCTCCCTGCGCCGTGGCCTCCCAGATCGTATTGCCGGCCGGATCAGTGATCACGGCGGTGCCGACCGGGGCCACCCAGCGGACGACATCGAAGGAGTAATACCCGGAATCAAACGCGAGTGCGGGAATCACATCCCCAGACTTGTCGCTTCCCGGGGACGCCGTCGTAAACACAGTATCTATGCGGTAGACAAAATCTAGGAAAGTATTTGCCATCACAACTCCCGCTTGGGATTCTCCATCGAAGGTTCGCGGAGCATCTTATCCGCCTTCTCTGGCTCAGGTAAGGGGACCAGGAAGAACTCGTTTCGACGCGAGTCGTGCATCAGCGCCAATCCCTTGGCGCCGAGAATCATGACGACACCATAACGGTTCTGCGCTGCAAAGTCCGATGCCACCACGACGGCCCACGCGAGAAGACCGGCGTACAGCAGGCGAACCCAGACGCACGCCCGACGATCCATTTCACCCGCCGCGGAGGCGCTTCTTCATCATCTGCTTGACGGTGGGTGGAACCGGCTTCCCGCGCTCCACCATGAAGCCATGAACCTCGCGCCGACCATCGATGCCCGCCCCGCCAACGACACCCCCACCACCACCGGGAATCTCGGTCCGCTTCACCTGGCTGTCCATGTTGGACTTCATCTCGCGGCCCATGCGGTCCGCATAGCCCATTTCCTGTTCCCGAATCGCGCGACGGTCCGCCATCTCAGTACACCTTTCGCCCCGGGGCACTGACCCCCGTCTTCGGGACGCCTGGCGTCACGGGGCGGGGGACCTGCGTACGGGAGGGGACGGTGCGCCCGGGGGCGCTACGGGTCCGATCGTACGTCGGCTCGGGGCCAGTCTTGATCCGGGGGACGCGCGTGATGGAGGCCATCAAAACGGCCTCCGTGGGCGCTTCGGCGCTGCGGCCGCTCCACGGCGGCCGCCCACATTCGGGACCTTGCTGCTCATTTTGGCCATCGTGGGCATCTTCGGCTTTTTGCTGCCCATATTCTGGACCTTGGACGACTTGCCCGTGACCGCGCCGTGTCGAAAGACTGCCATCAGTTGCTCCTGTACCGGGTCGCACCCTTTTTCATCGGAAGACCCTTCCGAGGGGTCGCAGCAAAGTCGTGCATCTGCGACTTGGACATCTTCGGTTTCTTGCCGCGCAGTTTCCCAGGCTCATGCTCCGCCATGGCCATAAAGCGTTGCTGTCGCTTGCTGACCGCAGGCATTACCGCACCAATCCGATCAGCAGTTGCGCGCATGCGAAGCCGATCCCGAAGAGGAACCCGTAGAGCACCTTCTCACCCATGGGACGAACTCCAGTGGGGACTTTCGAGGGAGCCTCCGCCACCACCACCCGCAGATTTCTGCCCCGCGGCGTACTTTTGCGTGGAGTGCTCACGACGGATGACCTGCTTGGCCGATCGCTGATGCGACATCCCGAGTTTGGCCGCCTCGGTCTTGCGGGCCATTAGGCGCTCCGATTCGAGCGATCACGCGGCGCGGGGCCATTCTTGTCGTCGGGCGCCATGGTCGATGGCCCCTTGCATCGGGTCGTGGCAGCCCCACCTGGGAGCACCCGCATGCTCTCGGGGTCGCGGTAGGTACCGCCCCGCACGTCGGTCGCATCCGTCTCCCGTTTGGGAGCCTGGTTCCGCCCAACGTCAGAACCACCGGGGACGGTGGGATGATGGGTACTACCCACTAGGAACGGCCCTTTGTTGGACGGTTGATGCCCCCGCCACTCGTGGGATTTCCGGCCTGATGACTGGCAGCCGGACCCTTTTTGATAAAGGCAGGATTCAGAGGACCCGAACCAGTCTTGCCCTGATCCTGATTCGAAATTTCCTCCTCGAAGATTGTGTCTACATCGTACGGCGCTTTTGCGATCGGCATTGGTATCTCCTTGGCTCAATCGGACTGTTTCGCTTTTAGCGTTTCGCCTGCTTGGGCGCAACCGTATCCCGGACGTAGAGTTCCAGTCGGTTTCCCCGTTTCCGGATCGACAAGCGGAAACTCGGGTACCCGCGCACCTTGAAGATGATGGCCTTCGGCGTGATCGCGACAGCGTGCGTCTTATCGTGCGCGCGGACACGCGTCGTTTCGAGGTTCGCCATCCGCACCGTCAACATCCGTGCCTGGATTCCGCCCATGACCACCATCGCCTGGGTCGCCAAGATGCCGAGACAGAGCCAGAAGAAGCGACGGTCAGTCTTGACGCGCCGGAGGTCTCTCGCCGTTTCCATCAGGGCGGTCAGGTACGAGGACATGCGCCAATTCCTTCGCTAACAATTCAGTGAGGACGACCAATTCTATCCAGGGCCTGCTCCTGGAGATCGAAGATTCGATAAATCCGTTCTTGGAGTTCGTCATTGCGTCGCCTTTCTGGCGCGGCGACGAAGACATGGTACAGCCCGGCACCCATCACGAGTGTCAGCACATGGCTGGCAGGATTGGCCAGCGCCTGCAACACGAAGTCTGTCATCGCATGCTCCCACGCCGGGCGACCTCCTCGATCTGCGCAGGGGGAGCACCGGATTTTCGCAAGTATGACAGCAAGGCTTCCTTCTCGGTATCGATCTCTTTCCGCGTCTGGCGCTGCGGCACGAGCTTGATGGC
>Ga0134127_10000960_pt1 | contig 22763 bp, 14 predicted proteins | sample KB31753_FD_96459 | JGI IMG/M metagenome (GOLD analysis project Ga0134127, IMG submission 96459) | Terrestrial soil microbial communities with excess Nitrogen fertilizer from Kellogg Biological Station, Michigan, USA - KB3-175-3 | ecosystem: Environmental > Terrestrial > Soil > Unclassified ... | reverse complement strand
TTGGGAGGCATCGGGGCAAGCGGCTCAGGAGAAAACGGACAAGGCGTGGGCGGTGCGATCTTCGCGCGAGATGCTTCGCTAACTCTGGTGAGCCCGACCTTCAGCGGCAATGTTGCTTCCACTACCGCTGCCAATTCCTTCACGCCGACCACCTTCGTTGTTACCAGTCTGGCCGACAGCGGTGCCGGCACCCTCCGCGACTTGATCGGCTACGCCAATACGAATGCCGACGCGAACACAATCGTTTTCGCGAATTCGCTCTCCGGCCAGACCATCACGCTCACCAGTGGCCATATCACGCTTTCGAACAGCTTCACGATTGATGCGTCCAGTTTGGCGGGTGGGATCAAGGTTAATGGCAACCATAACAGTCGGATTTTCTACGCTGCCAATGGCAGCGCTGGCACGGTAGATTCAGTCACTCTGGTTAACGGCAGCGCTGCCAGCACCAATGGCGGCGCCGTTCTTAACCTTGGCAGGTTGGCGTTCGACCACTGCAGTTTTGCGACCAACAGCGCGGTCTCGGGCGGGACGATCTACAATGACACCGGTGGCAACCTCACCGTCCAGCGGTGCACGCTCTCCGGAAACCAGGCCGGGTTTGAGGCGGGCGCGATCTACAATCGTGCTACCTTGTCGCTCATCGACACCACCGTCTCCGGGAACACCACGCCCTCTTCCAAGGTGATCATTTATAATGAATTCGGGGTGCTGAACCTCGCCAATACCATTGTTGCCGGGAACAGCGGTTCAGCGATGGCGGACATCGAAAACCTCGGAACCCTCAACTTCAATGGCATGAACCTGGTAAACACTGTACTTTATTGGGGCGTCCAAAACGGCCCGCTGCCACTCTCTGCTGATCCTCTACTGGCCCCACTGGGCAACTACGGCGGCCCTACGCCCACAATGCCGCCGATGCCGGGCTCACTGGCCATTGACACCGGCACGGTCCAGGCCTTTTCCAGCGACCAGCGCGGCCATCCGCGGCCAATCGGCCTGCTTGATATCGGTGCAGTGGAAGGCGTGTTCAATCCCTCGTTCTCGTTGGTCAACGTGACGAAGCTTGGCAACGGCAACGTGCAGTTCGGCTTCACCAACCTGAGCGGTCCGAGCTACACCGTGCTGGCCACCACCAACGTCGCCGCACCGATCACCACCTGGAGCAACCTCGGCACGCCGGCTGAATCACCCGCAGGCACGTTCACTTTTACCGACCTGCAGGCGACGAATTACCCGAAACGCTTCTACCACGTGAGGGAGCCGTGAGTGATCCTCTGACCGCAGTCACCAACGCCGTGATGCTCTTGTGGAATTCCTCCACGGAGGATCGAGCCCGCGGGTTCCTGCAATCCGGCGTCATTGACCCTTGAGCCGATAGAAGCGGTTGCCGGTAACCGGAGACAACCGCACTTCGTTCTGCAGGTTTGTAAGATTGAGGACTGGTGTCATCGCGACCTCTGTCCAATTCGTCGTGACTAGGTCGGAGTTCTCTTGCAACGCAAACCTCGCGGAGGGCACGGTCCAGGAAAGAACGACGTTTGTCGGAGAAGGCGTAATGCTCAACAACGGTGATGGGGTAGATTGCGCGGTCCAAATCCCACCGCCATCGACTACGGCCACGAGTTTCATCCCATCTGCCGAGCAAGCGACCGCGCTCCAATTCGTGATCGGTGCATTGTTTGACGCCCATGTGGCTCCGGAATCCGTGGAGATGTAAATGCCGGCGAAAAGCGTTGTCGCCACCAACCGCGTCCCATCCGCAGAACACGCAGCGGCGGTCCAATGAGAAGTTGGAGAACTGCTGGCTAACCACGTGCCGCCTCCGTCCGGTGAAATGAAAATGGGACCCGGCCCCGTTGGAAACGACGTGTACCCGATGGTCGCCGCTAGTTTCCTCCCGTCTGCTGAGGAAGCGAGAGCAGTCCAACCAGTCCAAGAGTAAAGAGGCGCGCTGGTTTGAGTCCACGTGGTGCCCGAATTGGTGGAGACACAGATGCAACCCATGGGAAACCCGTTGTTGTTGAAATAAGCCGAAACCAGTTTGGTTCCGTCGGCCGACGAGGCGATGACCCACCCTCCGCCGGGCACCGGTGTCCAACTTGCTCCCGAGTTGGTCGAGCGGAACCCATCAGACAGGAACAATTGCATCCCGTCCGCAGACGAAACGACGCGACGGCCCGACACTCCGGAGACCGGCGCCCAAGTCGCTCCTGAATCCGGCGAGAGGTAAACGCTCTGATAGCCCGAGGCCACGAGTTTCGTCCCATCGGCCGACGAGGCGACGGAATCCCAGTTGGCTATCGGCGCTGTAGCTTGTGACCACGTCACTCCTGAATTGGTGGAGAGGTAGATGGGCCCGACGTTTCCGGGAAAACCACCGACGGCTGTCGCCACCACCTTGCTACCGTCTGCCGAACAGGCAATGGAAGTCCAATTCGTGATGGGCGCGGTGGTCTGCATCCAAGTTTGGGCGAAGGCGAGAGGAGATTGCGAGCGTTGTGATGGGTCTTAGTATTCGCTGAGTTTTTCATTGCCTGGCAGACGACAACTCTATCTTTCATGAGCCGAACGCCTCGTTGACTCCTCGAGCGGGTTGAAAAATTCCCGACGGAGATAATCCTCGTAGCCACCGAGAAAGGTTGGGCATTCATCGCCCCATGCCGTCCATCCCTTGCATTCTTCGCGGACAAGGGACGAAACCTCCAAGCGCGTTGCGGGGTTGGGGCTGCTAGGACGCGCGGCTAACACGGCGTTCGCGAATCCGGTGTACGCATTCGTGCCGAAGTTCACGCGGGCCACCGAATGCGGGAGGCGACGCAGATCTGCCATGGCGATGGAACTGCCTCCGTGAAGCGTAAGGCGCGTGGTGGGGAGGGCCAAACTGGAGATCTCCTCCATCAAGGAGCGATCGAGCGAACGTTTGTGCTCAGCGCACAGGCCATCTTTGTGCCCAACTCCAAGGGCTCTCTCGAATAGGGCGACCCGCTTCTTTTCGATCGAGCAGCGTTCCTCGGACCATTTTACCCGAAGCCGGGCAAGCCAAAGCCTCATCGCATACGCGGCGCCCGCCTCGGCAGAGTTCATAATGGCTTCCAAGCCAGCGCCGGTGTTCACGAGTTGGTTTTGTATGGTGGTGATCAAACGGCGCTCGTCGCTGTTGGTCGAGTAGCCTGCCTCGGCAAGACGACGACCGATTGCGTCGCAAGCCGTGAAGAGACAGCGCCGTCCGCCTTGGTCATATGCGTCCTCAAGTTGCGAGATTTCCCACAGGCATTCGCGCATCCGTTCGAACCCATAATCCGAGCTGTGGTCCTGTCCGACGCAAATCGCAAGGTAGTCGGGGCAGACGGCTTCCAGGAAGCGGGTAGCATCCACCATGTGGGTCTGACCGAAATTGCGGGAACTGGTAGCGTCCAGATCACCGAGTTCGGCTTCGACGGGCACCTGATAACCTTCCGCAAGGCGCATGGCTTCATCAACGAACCGGATGTTTGCCTCAAGCGGGCGCGTGGAGGCATCCGCCATGACGGAGTCGAAGCCTGAGTCGAGAGCGGCGCGGATGAGGTCCATGTCATGCGCATGATCGAGATGGAGTCGGAGGTCAGCGCCGGTGATCTTGCGAGCTAGATTCACATAGTGCCGCATCTGCTTTAAGACTGCGGCTGCTGCCTCCGCGGGCGGGCGGAGAGTTTTGCCGGCGTCGGTGTAGTAGAACGCGGCCTCGTAGGGGCTGATCTCGACCCACACTGGGGATGCTGCGCCATGAGCCACGCGACCGATTGGAATGAGCATACCCGGGTGCTTGATGTTAATGTTGGAAAGCACGCCTTTGGGGAGCGTCCGCAGGCCGCGTTTGATGGCGGTGGCCGGGGCGACCGTGGTTTCGCGCCCAGCCTCGAAATTCTCCCGCATATTTTTCCGCAGAGTGAACAAGTGGGCGGCCACGGCACCCGCCGGAGTGGCGGGGTGCAAGTGTAGTGTGCGCGCAACCGGCACGTGAAGGACGTGGGCAGAGACAAAGAGGGTGCCCACACCGGGATGGTGGCGCCAACGCTCAACCTGGGCATCAAGCTGGCGTTGTGCAGCGGAGCCTGAATGCCCACGCAATTGTAAGGCGACTAGCACCGGGGCGACCGGCGCCAGGGTTTCGACGGTCTTTGCAAAGGCGGAAGCGTGACAACTGACTAGCGTCGCACTGCTTTGGCTCAGTTGGAGTAATGCCCAGTCGGGCAGCGGCATTTCGCTGTCCGTTACGATGTAGCCGGTTGTTTGGTTACGCAGGCCGGGGCGGAAGAGCATAGCGGGGGAGCAAGTCATAGCGGCTAGGCGGTGATGCGGTTTATGAGTTCCATTCCCTCCTTGGAATAGATCAAGTCGTCGAAGGAAAAGTGCAGCGGGAAGAGTGGAAAGCTGCTGAGGAGTTCGCACACTTCCGCGCGTATCCGCCCCGGCGACTCGTTCCGCAGGACGCGGGCGATGAGACTGGCGGCTTCACGACAATGCGCCGGTTTGAAGCCGCGTCGGGTGAGCGCCTGCGTCCCCAACCGCAAGCCATGGTCGCCGTTGGTGCCTGGAATTTGAATGTTGGTCGTTCGTACTCCGGCTTCGGGCAGGACGCGCTGCGCTATGTCGATGGCATAATCGGCAGCGCCAAGGCGGAGCCAAACTTGGTGCGTTTCGGTAAATCCGAATCCTTCGCCGCTTACCAGCAAATCCTGGCGGCGCAATTCTTCAGCGAGGGCTTTCGCGTTCTCAACGATCTGACGGGCGTAGGGGCGGCCGAACATTTCAAGTTCTTTGAACGCCACTAACATGGAGCCGAGTTCACCTGCGTGGCAGTTCGATTGCAGGTTGGGACAAACCCACGCTGCCGTGTCTTTCAAGAGTGGGTGTTGGGGATCGCGGAAACCGATAAAGGCGCGCTGCGGGCCGGCGATCGTCTTATGCGTATTTCCGTGGAGGATGTCGGCGCCCTGCAGTAAGGGATTCGCCACCGCCCCGCCAGCGATCAGCGCGCCGTCATGGGAACAATCATAAGTAAGCAGCACGCCTTTAGGGAGAGTGCTTCGGATTTCGGCGATGGGCTGCCGGCGAATTTTGAAGGACTGATCAAGGATGACGGCCCGAACTTCCGGATTGTTCCGCACCAGCGTGCCGAGGGCGCCGACGTCCACGAGCAGCGTTTTTTGATCGACGGGCACGTGCAGGGTCTTCAAGCCGAGCCGCTCCGCCAAGGCCTCTAGGGCGAAGTGCCCACCGTCACTGTGCGCGAAATGGACAAACCCGTCGCCACGCCGACACGCGGCAAGAAGGGGAGCCTGTTCGGCGACAGAGCCACCGGCCGGGCGCCAGTCTTAAGATTTAATGCCAAAGAGACGGTCGCCAGACTGGCGGATTTCGTCAGCGATGACATCCTCCGCACCGGAGGCATGAAACCCCCATTCGCCGGGCGGCGTGGAGAAGGGTGGCGGGAAAAAGTAGAAAGAGGAATGGCGGGCGGCGGAAGCGAGGCGGACGAAGGCGGAGGGGTAATTTTCGCTGGCGACCAGCGAGAGCATGGTCTCGCGGTACGCGTTATCGAGGGCGTAGAGCCCGGCGAGTTGTGCCAAACAGGAGTCGGTGGGAGGAATTGCACCCGGCGCTTGAGCTTGGGGGAAAGGACGAGGATGTCCATTGGTTGCAGGGTTCGGCTGAATGTCGATGTCTTGCACGCGACCAACGAATCACGCCAAGTGCGCGCAGCCAAAAACATCAGTGGCGATCTAGGCTAGCAAGCTACTTCGACATGATAGCAAAGGTGCTAGTCTGGGAACTGCGGGAAAAGGGTGTCCAAAGGAGGAAGACACGAGGAACGACAACTCAGAAGTTCTTACTTTTCCTTTTTAGAGCCTCCACCGTCTTTTTTAGATTGAACGCCTTGTTGGATGTGGTCGCTTTCTTGGATGACGATTTCTCCGACTTGGGCGATGCGCTTTTGCACTTTCTAGGTTCCGGTGGTTTCTTGTGCTGGAAGTCTTTGACGTCTCCACCAAAGGCTTTGATACATTCATCTATGCAGTGCCTTACATTCTGTGAACCACGTTGAGAGCTCTTGCCAAGGAGCCCATTAAAAAACTTCTCCTGGACGGTAGTGGCGTCGTTCATTCTTAGAAGAGCAGCACCCACAATCCGCTTCCGCAACTCCACCGTACCGTTTATTAACCTATCGTATGCGTTCTTCAGGGCGAGATCCTCTTTTGTAAATTGAACCGACTTAATGTTTTCGAGCACCTGTTCAAGAGTCCTTGCTTTGGCGAGGTCATTCTTGGCTGCCTGAAGTTCGTTTTCCATGTCTTGCTGCTGCTTTTTAGCTTCTGTCTCTTTTTCCGCCGCTGTGAAAACCATCTTAACCATGCGCTGCTCCTCCATCGCGAGGAGAACAGAATGAGCAACACTCGCAAGAGTGCGAACCTCCTCCAGATGGAGCCATCGCGTTGTCAAGAAGCTGAGCGCCTGAAAAGTTCCATCCTTGTTCAGCACACGGGACCGAAAAATGACATAGTAAATCGCCGAACATTGCTTCGTTCGAGTAAATTGCCCTCGTGCCTTGAGGTAATTCGCCGTTCCAGAAATCTCCCCCGTATCGAACTTGAAAGTCGTCAAGAGCTTCCTGATCGGGCCGTCTTCTGCGAACAAAGGAATCAGGTACGTGTCATTCTTCTTCCATCCGAAGACGCCGGAGGCGCGGTCGGGCATCGAGAATTTGTCTGGGAACACGGAGGCATTCTCCAGGGCCGGGAAGACGAAAAACAGAAACTCGTGGTTGCCACGGTGCTGTTGCCAGACTTCCGTGGCTTTGGTCAGAAGATTCACTTCCAATGTCCTCGGCATGCCGACACCTGGTAGAACCTTTTTTCGCATCGAAAAGTTTTCATCGCCTGTGATGTAGTAGAAATCTAATATCGCTGCATCAAGCAGGACGGGAAGCTGGCTGGTGATGGATTGAACAAACGGAGCATCATCCACCTTCTGCTCCGGCTTGATGCTTAACTGAAGAAATGGCGAAGATGTCGTACTGCGCGAGTGAAAGAAATCGTGAGAGGAGGAAGCTAGGCCATCCTGCTGATACAAGAAGCTCGAAAGTCGAACTTTCGAAGTCAGCGCTTTTCCGGAGCATGCAGGCCATTTCTTCAGCAGGCCGCGCGACCGGAAAGCCTCCCAGGCCGAGCGTGGGGCCTCATACTGCGGCGGAACTGAGGCGGTTCCAAAAATCTTTTCCAGTTTTTCGGTTGGATTCTCGCGCGTATGTTCTGTCGCACAGTCGTCGATTACCTTCGCTAGCGACAAATGTTTGCAGCACTCCGCAATCTCGTTGTGGTCGCTCACGAACCGGGTCCGCCAAGGAAGTTCGAGGTGCCCAAAGGTCTCATCCTCCCATGTGGAGGCAATCTTCCGCCAAACCTTCTGGATTTCTACAGCCTCTTTGGGTGGAGCTCGGCTGACGTCTAAGCGTCCCGTTGCGCGCATGACATCATCCGTGCGGTGGACGAAAAGGACATGACCTCCAGGTTTGAGATTGCTTTGGATGAGGTTTGCAATTGCCCGGAGAGGGTGGTTGAAGGCGTGGGCCACGAGGGACATCACGATCAAATCGTACTGTTCACTGGGAAGCCACAAGTCGGCATCCCCGAACAGATAACTCACTTGGCCGGCACTCTCGCCTTTGGCTTCGCTGGCGACTTTGTTTACCAACAGGACGTCGTTGTCAATTGCGTGGATTGTGGCTGAGGGGAAGACTTGATTGAGCGCCAGTGTGGATCTTTTGAGCGGACCGAAACCGACGTCCAAGATGGTGCGGGGGTTTAGATCCTTGAGGACCAGTTGCAGATGGCTCGTGAAGGCCTTTGCCGTGGCGGGGCGCTTGACGGAAAATGTGCCTGCGAGTTGATCCATAGCGGGTTTCTTTCAGGTTTTGCGGGCAACCATAAACAACATTTCTACGCGGTCTGGGCGTCCTGCGTCGGCCGGTACGCCGGATTGAACCTCATGCTCCACGTACGAAAGGCTCGCTGCGTCCAGTGATGTGCGGACCTCGTCTGGGTTCAAGGCTCGAAGATAGGAGCTGATCATGCTCGCCGGAGGGAAGCTCAGAAGGCTACGGTGAAACTGAAACTGAATGCAGTCCAAAATGCGCTGTTTCGCGATGGCGAAGGGTAGATCTCGCCTCAAATCTCGAAGATAGACCTGTGCATTTGGCGGAAGAGCGGCTGACCATGAGTTGAACTCTGACTCCGGGTAGGGTATCCAGGAAAGCACGTTGCGACAGATCAAGAGTGAGCATTTCTGCAGGAGATGAGCAGCGGGTATGCTCTCCGTTGTTCCCACGAAGAATGAGATTCGAGTGTTCTCTTGCGAAGCACACCGTTTCTCGTTTGCGATGGAGATCATTTCTGGAGAGGGATCGTATCCCACGAAATCCAATCGAAGGCGTGCGATTTCCGGGTCCGAGGCGAGTCCCAAAATAATGAATCCCGGCCCGCAGCCCACCTCTGCAACGGTGGAGCGTGGAGACAGGTTCATGACGATTGGTTTTAGTTCTTGAACAACGCCGCGAAGGTAATTGGCACGTTCTTCCTGATGGAGCGCGTCGTAAAGCCGACAAAGTACAGGATCTTGGTAGAGGTCCGCCGGAGCACCGGAATTGCGCCGATGAATACCAAATGATCTTCCGGGATAAAAAAGTTCGATCAGGTCAGGCCATGAGGCGCAACTCTGAATCTTCTCCCGCAGGGTCAACCCCTTATCTTGATTCTTTGGTTGATGCATTTGAAACTCGCAAGATGTGGCCGCTCTGAACCTTGAAAATGGCAAGGTCGTCGTAAATGCTATCCCCAGTGTTCGGATCGAAGTGGAATCGCCCCCCCAGGCCATTGAACTGCTTCTTTAGAAGATATTCGCGCAGAAGGTGAGGGTCGCCAGATGGGACAGCTCCCAAGGCGTCAGCAAGGACTGTGATGGTATCGTAGCTGAACGCTACAATGTAGTCAGGACGTTCTCCCGGTTTGGTCCGGGAGAACTTCTCGAAAAGCGCTTTTCCGGGTTGTGTCGTGGCTGGGAACTCATCGATATCGGTGGCGGCCAGAAAGACCCCTTCCGCCGCTGTGCCGACGGCCCGAAAGACAGGCGCGTTGGCCAAACCGATGTCAGCGTAAAGCTGGATGGATGGGGCGAGTTCTTTGAAGGCCCTGAAGATCACAGGGTAGGCCGGCCCGTATCCAGCAACGAAACATGCGGAGGTTCCGGAGGCGCGGACTTTTGCCACGAGCGTGCCAACGATAGCCGGATCGGTTTCAAAAGGCTCGATGAGGACGACAGTTCCCCCCGCAGCCTCGTAGGTCTTTTTGAAGAGATCTCGATTCGCGCGCCCGTAGTCATCGTTCAGATGTAGTATCGCTATCTTGGTGTGCTGCTTCGCAGCGAAGCGAGCCAAAGGCGGTGCAATCGCGTCGCTCATGATGTTGACCCTGACGAAGTTTGTCGAGCCTTGGCCGATCTTGGGAACTCCTACAGCCGTCGCCAGCAGAAGCACATTGTGCTCTTGGGCGGGTTGCACCAGAGCGCGGGTTACCTGGCTCATTTCCGAGATCACGATTCGAGAATTCGCGTGGATCTCGCGAGAGGCGAGGAGTGTTAGCGCGGTTTTCGGATCGGTCTTGGAATCCTGAAAGTTCAGCTTGAGGTGAGCTGACTTTTGTCCGAGGTCGTCCAAGGCGAGACGCATCCCAAGTTGCGATGACGCACCAAGGGCGGCTCCCGGCCCGGTAAGCGGCGCAATGACCAAAACGGTCGTTCCAGTAACGGCTGCGCTCCGCTGCTTCTGGATTATCGCAAACACGGCGGCGAGCGCGATAAGGACCAAGACAATAACAATGGCGTTTTTTTTCATGCTTTAGTTGGAGTTAACCAATTCCGCGAGTGGGAAATGATTATGAGAGTATCGGTCTTAGGGAAGGGCAGCTTTTCCGAGAGTCCCGCCTCCGGCTCGTCGGCCAGAAGTAGTCGGCTCGGTCTGAGCGCTGTCATGGCCCACGCCAAGCGTTGTTGTTGACCGCCGCTCAACAAGGCCGCCCGTCGGCCCAGCGGTAAATGCTCTGACCAGGCGGCGTATTCCGCGCGAAAGCGAGACGGGCCAGAAGGACCCAGTGCGACTCGCAGGTTCTCCTCAACGGTCAAGTCGCTGAATACATTGTACCGCTGGGGCAGGTAAGCGATGCCGAGCGCCGCCTTTTCATGTGCCGGGAGGCGTGTGATTTCGCGCCCTTGGAAAAGGATGGAGCCTGATTCAACTCTCGCTGGCTCAAGACTGAGGATGGCGGCCAGCAAGGTGCTTTTGCCAGCTCCGTTGCCGCCGGTGATCAGCAGCACATCGCCGTCGTTTACCGTGAACGTGACGCCGCTTAGAACCCGGAGGAGACCAATCCGGACGTGAAGATCTTTGACTTGCAGCACGGGTGCTGGGGCACAATTGCTAGTTGGCCGGCGGGTGAATCGAAAAGTGAGGTCAGACACAGTTGCCTTTCATGGGGCTTAGTCCGCCGCCTTCAAGGAGCCAAACTCTGCCAGCAACAGCGGAGATCAATTCTTCGCGGTGCTCCACGATCAGCAGGGTCCGACCTTCCTTTTGCAGGCTGGCAAAATCATGAATAAGCTGACGGTCAGCGAGGATGGGCGACTCGTTTGTACGGACCCCGGCGTCGGCATTCTCGCTCCAGGATGGCACAGCACGGGTCCAGGAAATCAAGGTGGCGGCGGCGGTAATTGTCCTAGCTGCAACCCTGGTGATCCCAATCCGGGCGACAAGTGCAATCCGGGCAGCGGGTCCTGTGAACCTCCGATGTGTCCCCTCAACAAATCAAACCCTATCCTCCTCTACTCGGGCGAAAAGTACGAGCAAGTCACTGATCTACGAATAAAAGGTGTTGGAATGGATTTCGTTTGGGCGCGCTCCTATAGTTCCCGGACGCCTACTAACACTGCGCAAGGCAATGGTTGGGATTTCTCCTACAATATGTTCCTGCTCCAGGCGGGTTCCAGTATCCGTTTCTGCAACGGCGCGGGCCGCGACGATACCTATCGCCCGGCCTACGCTGCTCCAGCCGGCCTCACAACCGTCTGGAGCCGCAACGGCTTCTTCCAGGAAATCGTTAGCACCAATTCTGATTACACCATGGTCACATCCGACCAGAAGAAACTCCGCTTCCTTCCATTGGACGGGACGCCAGCCGCCGGCAGGATTTCCAGCATTGAGGACCGCAACGGTAACACAATTCGCTTTAGCTACGACGGACTGGGCCGGCTTCAGAAGATCGCCGACACGCTCGACCGAGACATCCTTGTCAGCTACAACCCGGACGGCTTCATCGAGGCCGTCACCGACTTCTCTGGACGCTCAGTACGCTATACCTACTTCGGCCAGAACGAGCCACGTGGTAGTGTCGGCGATCTTAAGTCCGTCACCACCCCGGTCGTTATTGGCACCCCAAACGGTAACGACTTCCCCAGCGGCAAGACCACCACCTACTCCTACACCAAAGGCTTCGCCGACCAACGTCTCAGCCACAACCTCCTCACCATCACCGATGGCCGCGGCAGCAACTATTTGGTGAACATCTATTCCACGACTACCGATCCCGACGACATCACCTTCGACCGCGTCGTCCGCCAGATGCGCGGCGGTGACATCATTGATCTCACCTACGTGCGCCAGACAGCCTCGCCCGCGAACAACAACGCCATCATTAAAATCATTCTCAACGACCGCGTCGGCAACGTCTCCGAACACTTTTACGACGTGGGCAATCGCCTCGTGCTTCTGCGCGAATACACGGGCCGCGCCGACCCGACTCAACCCACGACGGATGGGACTAACCGCCCGGTCAATCGTCTTCGCACGAGTGACCCGCCGTATTTTGAGACTCGCACCACCTACAACGCCGATTTCAAACCGACACGCATCGTCCACCCCAACGGGAATATCACTGAAATGGTCTATGAAGGCGACCTCACGAACAACGTCCCGGTGCGTTCCCGCGGAAACCTCCGGCTTGTCCGTCGTCTCTCCGGCACTCACACGCCAGTTGGCGATCAACCAGCGCTCATCGAGCAATTCGAATACGACGCTGGCTTCGGCTGTTCAGCTTGCGGATTCAACTTCGTCACCAAACACGTCGATGTCCGTGGTCACGTCATCCTTATGCAGTACGATGAGCGCGGCAACCTGCTCGCCCGGACCAATCGGATCTCCTCCATCATCGAGAACTTCACCTGGAACTCGCGCGGTCAGATGAGCAGCCGCACTTTGCCCGACAACGGTTCCGGCCACCGCCGTGTGGACGTTTACAATTATCACACTACCGGCACGCAACGCGGCTACCTGAGCGAGGAAATCATCGATTCCGGCGGCTTCAATCTTACCACGCATTACGAATACGATCTCTTTGGCAACGTAGTGCGAAGGATTGCCCCGCGCGGACAGGACACACTCTACGCCATCAACGCGCTCGACCAGGTCGTGCGCGAGACTTCGCCCGAAGTCCTGCCCGCATCTGGCGTCCGCTACATCAAAGACTACTTTTACGACGCCAACAACAACGTGGTACGCGTGGAAGTACAGAACCGGTCTGCCCTCGAAGACGGCGGGGCAATTGATGCCGCCAACCCGACCTGGACCACCACATACGACTACGAGATTCTCAATCGCCTCATCCGGAAGAGCGAGGAGGTCGAACCGGGCCGGTTCATCGTCACTGAATACGGTTATGATGGAAACCGCAACCGCACGGTCACACGGTTTGGCGAGGCCACCGCAGGCCGGCAACCGAACAACGTCGTGCAAATGCTCTACGACGAACGCGACCTTCCGTTCCGCGAGATTCGCGGTGCCGGCGGCGCGGACCAATCCACGACGCAGTTCGATTACGACCCAAACGGCAATCGGGTTCGCGTCGCTCACGGCCTCGAAGATCCCGATGGCGCCCACGTCACGAGTTCTACCTACGACGGATACAACCGCCTCTTTTCGATGACTGACCTGATGGGCAACGTCACCAGTCACCATTACGACGCCAGCGGCAACCGGACCAACACCTTGGTGATGGGGGAGCTCGACGACCAGCCCGGTTCAACGGCGAATGTCCGACTGAGCGAAGCCTTCTGGAGGTACGACGAGATGAACCGCCCGGTCCGCCAAGACGTCGCCTTCTTCAACGCGACGAACCAGGCGCCGATTGGCGACGGTCTCGCCACGACACGCACGACTTACAGCGACAATTCGCAAGTGCTAGCCGTTATCAACGACAACAACCACGGCACTACCAACCGTTACGACACAGCCAATCGTTTAGGCGTTATCACCGATGCCAAAGGCAATACGATCGCGTACAGCTACGACAGCGACTCTAACGTCCGCGGATTGATGGAAGCAGAGAAATCCGACCTGGATGGCCACGTGGAAAACTTCACGACCACGTTCGCCTACGACAATTTGAACCGCCTGGCCAGCACCACGGACAACATCGGCAATCTCAACCGCTCCGGCTACGACTCCCGCAACAACCGCACCGTCACCGTTGACGCGCTCACGAACAAGGTGCTTTACGCCTACGATGGTTTGAAACGGCTCACCCAGACCACGCGGCTGATGACTCAGGACGGCGCAGGAATGACGCCGGTGACCGGCCAGATTGTTACCCGGCAGACGTGGGACGACACCAGCCGTCTCACGAGACAGATTGACGCCAACGCCAACGCCACAACTTACCTTTACGACGGCCTGAATCGCAAGTTTGCGATCGTCTATGCAGACTTCACAGGGCAGACCAATGCCTTCGACGTTCATCATAACGCCGTCCGTTTCACCGATGCGAACGGCAACATCGTTACAAACCGCTACGACCTGCTGAATCGCGTCACCAACAGACTGGTCACCGTTGGCCCAGCCGTGGCGGCGACCACCACCTTTGAGCGATTCCAATACGATGGACTCTCGCGGTTGGCAAGCGCGTCCAACGATGTCTCACTGGTCACGCGGAGCTACAACTCTCTCGGCGACGTCACCCACGAAGTTCAGAGCTTGACCAACTCCGCACCAGCGGTGGTGGACAGTGTTTACGACGGCATCGGCAATCTGACGCAACTCAAGTATCCCGGCGGACGCATCGTCACGACCACCTACGACGGACTGGAGCGCAAACAAAACATCTCGGACACGAACGGGATGATTGCGACCTACTACTTCATCGGCCCGCAACGCGTTACGCGCCGCGACTATGGCAACGGCACGCGATGCGACTATTCTTACGACGGCATCACGGGCGTTTCCAATGCGGTGAGCGACTTTGGAGTTAAGCGTATGACTCACACGCGCCACTTCCGTGTTGCCGACACCAACATAATTGATGACCGCACTTACACTTGGGATCGCACGGGCAACAAGACAGAAAACAAAGACGTGCGCGCTGGAAGTCCTCAATGGCAACGCAATTACGCCTACGACTCCGTCCATCGCCTGATCCATTCAATGAAGAGTTCCTCGACGGGCTCTACTGAAAACATCACATACGATTTGGACGGCGTTGGTAATCGGCTCTCCGTCATTGGAGTCGCAAATTCCGGGCCTTACACCATGGACGCTACTATTCCTGAACCCGCCGACAAACAATTGAATCAGTACACTTCCAACCCATCTGGCGCTCGACTCAATGACAAAAACGGAAATCTGAGCATCATCAATGTTGGTCAATCTTCACAGCGAATTATAACTTACGATTTCGGCGACCGGATGGCGACTTACACGAATGCCGTGTCTGGCGTGGTGGCGACGTATGCCTACGATGCGATTGGTCGACGCATTGAGAAGCGAATCGTTTTCCCATCCCCGCAAACGACAAGGTTTGTTAACCATGAATGGCAAGAAATAGGGGAGCTTGATGAACTGGACGTAGTCCGAGTCACTTACGCTTTTGGACGCTTCATCGACGAGGTGCTCGATATGCGGCGCGAAGCTAGCATCAGCTATTTCCACGGAGATTCTCTTCATAGTCCAATGGCTGTATCCGATTTGGCTGGAACGGTTTCTGAAAGATATGAGTATTCAGATTTTGGCCAACCTGAGTTTCTAACTCCAACTCGAATCGGCGTTCCTGAGTCTGCCATTCAAAACTCGTGGCTTTTCACTGGGCGGCGCTACGATGCTGAAACTGAGTTCTGTGAATTTCGAACTAGATATTACCAACCTGATACGCGGCGCTTCTCAAGCCGCGACACGCTTGGTGTTTGGATTGACATTATTAATTCAGGGAATTCCTTTACTTATTGCGGAAACAATCCAACGAGTCTGTTGGATCCGATGGGAATGCAAAGCACTGGAAGTTGTAGCGAGTTGTGGGACGAGGAAAGAAAGTGGCCCGCACGATGGCCCGATGGCAAGCCGTTGACTTGGGATGACCTGCAAAAGATCGCTGAGGAATGTGAAAACAGTTGGTGGTGTCAGAACATTGGAGCGGTTCCCGGCGGAGCTCAGAGCTGGGTTCTCGACCCGCTAGGCATTCAAGGCGAAAACATCTGGGTGGATAATGCGAACGGAGGAGGTTACATGGACGTTGATTACTACCTCCAACACCGGCTCAGCCCCAACAGCAGTTACAGCGAATTCGCTGAGAAATATCCGCAACAGTGGTGGCAAAAATACTGGTCGTCTAAGCGCGGGCCAGGAAATCTAGAAGCAAACCGGCGAGGGACCGAGCTTGGGCAACAAGAGAGGAGAAGGAAAGATGAACAGAAGAAGAGAGATGCGATTCGCCACCTGAACGATTTCGTGGGAAGGCCAACCATCATCGTATTCCCTCTCTAAGGAAGTGCATGAGATCGCATTTGAAATTACGGTCGAGGAATTATGAATGGGATTTTCGGATGTTCTCGAAGCTCTTTTGCGATTACTGAAGCACGATGTGCATGCCCAGAACGCTTGGTTGGGCATCTAATGCTTTTGCTGTTTATTGCTACCTTGGACGCACAAGTTACCCGGTCTGCTTCCCGCTACTACTACGCCATAGAGAACCTCGTCGCCGGTAGGATAGAACGGCGTGGGCTGACGAGCAGGAATGGCATTCCGAGCAATGGATTGATTCTGTCGCCCAACACCCGTTTTCGGGAACGGCCGTTCCAGGCGGATCGCGACCTTGTACGTTTCGCGGGTTGCCGCACGCCTGCCGCTGGAAGCAGGTCCACCGTCCCGCCCATCGCACTGCATCCGCCGCTCTCGCCGGACACTGACGCCGACGGCTTGAGCGTAACCGCGGAATCGACTGACAGATCGAGGGATAATCCACTCGGTCGGATTTTATTCACTCAATAGCGATTTAGGATGAAGAACCTCATCAAGCATATCAGTCGAGCCACCGGAAGGACGCGTTGCGTCCTATTGACAGGTCTCCTAGACTCCTTGTTGGCCAACCTAGTCGCGGTCTTTGGTCAAGCGAATTCACAATCCCGTTACTACTACGCGATCGAGAACCTCGATACGGCCCAGATTATCCGCCGTGGCCAGACGACTACCAACGGCATTCCTCGCAACGGACTCATCCTAGCCCCCAGCACGCATTACCGCGAATGGCTCTTTGAAGCCGACACTGGCCTAATTGGCTTCTCCGATTTCACGACGCCACCACCCGGATCGCGTTTCGACATTCCCACTATCCGACTCGGCCTGCCCTTGACACCCGACACCGACGGCGACGGTTTGAGTGATGATGGCGAGCGCATCGTCAACGGCAATCCCACGAACCGTTTCAGCTTTGTGGCCGGCGTGGAAGACGGCGCGGCTGCGCGCCTCGGTCTCATTGACCAATCCGGCGCCTTCACCGGCATCATCGGCTCCGTCGATACGCCTGGTACCGCCGTGGACGTGTGCGCGTTCAACGACATCGGGGTCGTGGCCAACTCCTCTGCCGGCATCTCCGTCTTCAACGTTTTCAACCGCATGGCCCCGCTCATCATTGCGCAGGTGGAAACGCCCGGCACCGCCACCGCCGTGGCCTGCGCTGGCGGCCTCATTGCCGTGGCCGACGGCTCCGCCGGCCTCGCCATCGTGGACATCAGCGACCCGCCTAACGCCGGGATCATTCATCAAGTCGATGTCGGCGGCGGCACCGCACAAGCCGTTGCAACGGCGGGCGGACTCGGGTTTGTCGGAACCGACCAAGGAAACGGGAAAGGGCTTTTGACGGTCGTCGATCTGCCCACCGGCTTCGTTCTCCAACAACTGAGCATCGCTCCGGTGCAAGACCTGGCCATTGAGGGAGACACGCTCTATGCTTACGGCAATTCGCAACTCCTCATTCTGACAAACGCTTTTGGGAGCCTTGCGCTTGCCCGCACAATCACTTCACCGGGAGGCCAGCAACCGTTCAATGGCCGCGGCCGAATTTTTGTGGGAGGCGGTTTGGCGTATCTGGTTCGCGCGGACGGTTACAATCGGTTCAGTGTGACCAACACGGCGACAGCCCAGTTGCTCAACTCGGTTATTACTTCGCAGATTGGCTGGAAGCATATCGTCCCGGACGGCACCGGTGTTGCCGTGGCCGCGCGAGGCGTGAATCCGCGTGACGACGGCACGCACAACGTCTCGCTCTACAGTGTGGTCAACACAGCCACGAATAGCGGGTTCATCACGGAATTTCCAACGCCGGGCGTTGCTCGTGCCGTTGCAATCTACAATGGCCTCGCCTACGTGGCGGATAGCGCGGCGGGGTTGCAGGTCATCAACTACGAGGCGATTGATCTCGCGGGCGTTCGACCCGGCATCAGCATCACTCCCACCTTCACCCTCACCACCCCCACCAACGGCGTAGTGGAAGAAGGCAAACTCGTGCGCGTCACTGCCCGCGCAAGCGACGACCGCCAGGTGCGCAACGTGGAGCTTTACATCGACGGCGTGAAAGCGGCCACGGACGGCAACTTCCCCTTCGAGTTCCAGTTCATCGCCCCGCGCCGGGTCGGGCGTACATCGTTCAGCCTCCAAGCACGGGCCAGCGACACCGGCGGCAATTTCACATTCACCGATCCAATCGTCGTGAACCTACTTCCCGATACTACGCCGCCCAGGCTTGTCGGCAGCTTCCCTCCAGCCAACGGCATCGTCACCAACGCCGATTCACTTTTCTTCTATTTCAACGAGCCAATCGATCCCGCCACGCTCGGCGGCACGAACCTGACAATTATTTTCGCTGGCGCAGACCATCGCCTTGGAACTCTGGACGATCTGGTGCTGACGAACGGCTTGTTCAGCTTCCGGGATTCTATTAACGCCGCCGTTGTCGCTTTTCCATCCTCGCTCCTCGTCGGCCAGTATCTCATAAGCGTGACTGGCAACATCCGCGACCTAGCTGGGAACTCGCTCACCAACCCGCCCGCCCGTCCCTTCTGGCTCCTGCCCGATGGTACCGGCGGCGACTACGACAACGACGGCCTAACCAACTCCCTCGAAATCGTCCGCGGCACCAACCCACTGCTGATGGACACCGACAGCGACGGCTGGGACGACGGTGTGGAAACGGGGGATGGGACAAATCCGCTGGACTCGAATTCACGCCCGCGGATAACGCTGGCATCCGCGCCGCCCATCGAGATGAACCTCCTGACGCCCGAGGAAACCGGTGCGGCGGGCAGTCCGATGGTAGTCGCCGCGCCCCCAGTCGAGACGTATCTGGTGACACCCGAGGACACGGGCATTTCAGGGTTTTCGTTCGTTTTGGCACGGCCACCTGCCGAACTTTACCTGTCGACTTTGGAGGACATCGGCGGAAATGTGCTTGGCAGCGTCCTGGCCTTTCCTCCGCTGGAAATCCAGATCATGACCGATGAGCAGGTTGGATTGCTCGGATTGCCCCTGTTTCTCGCGGTTCCTCCGGTAGAAGTGCAGATCGCATCTCCAGAAGGCGTTGGACAAATCGGAGCGCCCCTGGTTCTTGCGTTGCCTCCCGCACAAATTCAATTCGCCACGAACACTCCTGCCCCGGCCAATGCGGGCGCTGCGCGTCTGAACCCGCCTCGTTTCTAAACAATCCAAAGCCACGACAGCCATGAAAACAGAAAGTGCCATCTCACTCGTCGCCGTCTTCTTGTTGGCATGCAATGTGACCTTCGCGGCGCCGTTCAACGCAGGAAGCACAGGAGCGGACGGGCCCCTGATCGTGACCAGCAACCGAACGCTGAACTTGCCACCAGATGGGATTTTTAATTTTACCTCGATCACCGTCGCTCCGAACGCCACGCTGACGTTCACCCGGAATCCACTGAACACGCCAGTCTATCTCTTGGCAACGACCGACGTTGTGATCAACGGCGTGATTGACGTTTCTGGAAAGGAGCATCAAGGAGTAGTCGCCGGTGTCGGTGGTCCAGGTGGGTTTGATGGTGGATTTGGAGGCTTCGGCCTGAACAACACCGCTGGTGACGGGCTGGGTCCAGGAGCCGGGCGGGGCAGTGCAGGAAATGGCACGTTCGGGACTAACTATGCTAACGCACTACTTGTCCCACTTATAGGTGGGTCCGGCAGCGCAGGTGTCAATGGAAACCCCGGCTTGGGTGGACAAGGGGGTGGTGGCGCAATCCTCATCGCTTCCAGCGCCAAGCTGACGGTCAATGGTGCAATCCGCGCGATCGGCGGAGAGGTTGCAAGCGACTGCTATGACGCCACGTACTATGGCGCTGGAAGTGGCGGAGCTATCCGCTTGGTGGCTGCAATCGTTGACGGCAACGGATTCTTGGACACACGAGGTGGAATCGCCAGGTATACGGATCACCCTTCTTGGTATTGTCGCGCCACAGTGTATGCAGGAGCGGGCAGAATTAGAATTGACTGCCAGGATCGCAATGCATTTAGGCTCATTACGTATGCAGGCACTTCGTCGCGAGGATCGCAGATGTTTGTCTTCCCGCCTGTCGTTCCCCGCTTGGACATCACCGCAGCAGCGGGAACTACAATAGCGGAAGGCACTGGTCAATCGGTCTCAATTGAGCTTCCAGTCGGCTCACCGACAAACCAGGTTGTTCGCGTGCAGGCCCGCAACTTTGCGAACGACGTGCCCATCCAAGTTATCGTGACACCGGAGAACGGCCCCTCGCGCACTTTCAGCACGAACATCAGCCTTCTCTCCGGCAACCCACCGAACGTGGCAGTGAACGTCACCATCCCACTGGGCACCGTAAACCGAATCAATGCCTGGACTCGTTGAACTTCATGAGCGGGCTGCGGAAAAGTTCGCTATCAAAAAACGTATGAAAGCAAAAACTACAATCCTCGTCATTACGGTTTCTATGTTCTTCACAGGGATTTGTCCAGCGGCCAATTTCGATTCTGGCAGCACCGGCGCTGACGGACTTTTGAACGTCACAAGCAACATGACCTTGAGCGTGCCGACGAATGGAATTTTCAACCTCGCAACTATCACAATTGCATCCGGGGCAACGCTTAGTTTCAGCAACAACGCCCTCAACACGCCGGTTTACCTGCTGGCAACGAGCGATGTTTTGATCACGGGCGCCATTAGTGTCTCTGGCAACTCTCCGCAGGGTTTCCAAGGTGGGTTTGGAGGGCCAGGTGGATTTCGTGGAGGGAACGGTGGATTCGCCTTGAATACGACTGCTGGAGACGGCTTCGGCCCAGGCGCTGGTCAGGGTAGCGGAGCCCGCGGAGTTTTTGGCACCAACTACGCCAACGCATTGCTTGTTCCTATAATTGGAGGCTCAGGTGGGGCAGGTGTAAATGGGAGCCCGGGCAGAGGCGGGGCAGGAGGTGGAGGGGCGATTCTAATCGCTTCGAATACCAAGATAACGGTCAACGGAATAGTCTATGCAAGAGGGGGGAATGCAGCCGATGATTGCGACACCGGTAACTACGGCGCGGGCAGTGGCGGTGCTATTCGCGTCGTTGCACCCATCATAAATGGCAGCGGAGAGTTGGATACTCTCGGTGGGCTTTTTCATGGGAGAGACCAAAGTTTCCATAACTGCGCCAGCGCCCGCCGGTATGCATCGTCTGGACGTGTACGCGTAGACTGTCTCGACCGAGATGCTTTCAGGAATCTGAACTACGTCGGAACAACGACGCGTGGTTCGCAGATGTTTGTCTTTCCTTCGATAATTCCAAAACTGAACATCACCGAAGCAGCCGGGACTTCCATCCCGGAAAGTGCGGGGCAACCAGTCGCAATCGAATTGCCAGTCGGTTCGTCCACGAACCAAGTAGTGCGGGTACAAGCTCGGAACTTCACCAACGATGTACCGATTACCGTCGTGGTGACGCCCGAGAATGGCTCTTCACGCACATTTAGCACCAACATCAGCCTGCTTTCTGGAAGCCCTCCCAGCGTTGCTGTAAGCGTAATCATTCCTTCTGGCACCGTCAACCGCATCCATGCTTGGACTCAATGAGAACCTACGCTGCAATTAGTGATGAGCCTTAATCGCCCCCGCCAACCCAAAAAGCAATGAACTGTACAGTTCCCTCGAGCAACTACGCGCCAGAACCAACTTGGCGGCCTGCGGGTTGGAACTCGCTTGCTCTGGTAAGTCTGTTCCTTCTCCACTGCTATCGGCTGCCCGGTGCGGACGCGACCTTGACTGTCGGAAGCACGCCAGGTTTTCCGGGCGCTACGGTGTCCGTGCCTGTCGCGCCACGTAACACCACAAATGCCGTAGCAGGCCAATTCGACGTAATGTTTAGCACGAACAAGGTCTCCTCCGGCACTGCCGTGGCCGGCCCCTCACCGCGCCATAAAATCCGCTCGCGCGAAATCGCGCCTGGTGTGCGACGAGTCGTCGCCTATTCCCTGGCCAACACTGCATTTACGAATCGTACCGTGGCGACCATTCCATTTACCCTGTCCCCGCGCGAATACGTCGGCTCCGGCCCGATTACGCCCATAAACATTCTCATGGTGAAACGCGATGGGATGCCGCTGACGCCAGTGAGCGCAGTCTCCGGCCAAGTATTCGCGCGCCCGGTGAACCGGAATCCCGACGGGTCCGTGCAGTTTTTCCTCCCGTCGCAACCGGACACGCGCTATCTCATTCAGGCCACCACGGATTTCGTGACTTGGGAGAGCCTCACGAACACGACCGCAACGGGGAACTTCATGGACTTGATAGATACCGACGCCGAGCGCTACCTCTATCGCTTCTACCGCTGGGTGCTCTACGATGGGGCTGGAGAAATCGGTTCCGTTATGCAATTGCCGGGAGTCGGACTTCGCTTTCAACTAACTGGTCTTACCGGCAGAACCTACGTCCTGCAAGCCTCGACGAATCTTCAAGCGTGGACTGACATCAGCACCAACGTCGCAACGACAGGCGTCCTCAACTTCACAAATCTTGTAAGCCCCGCCATCCCTCATCGCTTCTTCCGGTTCAAATCTGACTAACGGTCCCTTTCGCACCAAGAAGAGTACGGAGGACGCGAGGGATGAAGCCGATTTCCCCTTGTTAACGCCATAGCGGTTGAGTCGGATGGCGTTCGCTTGCTTCCGGACGTAGGCAGGCGAGTGCCAGCAACTTCGCCAGCAAAAGTGTACTGCCACAGCAGAAACAAGTTCAGTCGGGGGCGCAAATCAGCTTTTGAACAGGAAGCTGAGAGAGTAAAGGTAGGCCATGATTGCTTGTGAAATTGCTCCCACAGGTTTGGCCAACACCCATCGTCTGGAAACACTATTGCCCGCTGATTT
>Ga0134127_10000958_pt1 | contig 22785 bp, 20 predicted proteins | sample KB31753_FD_96459 | JGI IMG/M metagenome (GOLD analysis project Ga0134127, IMG submission 96459) | Terrestrial soil microbial communities with excess Nitrogen fertilizer from Kellogg Biological Station, Michigan, USA - KB3-175-3 | ecosystem: Environmental > Terrestrial > Soil > Unclassified ... | reverse complement strand
CATCTACATAACGAACTATCCCGGTGATGTCGTTCTCGGCAGTCTTGGCCGGATCGTTCCCGGATATGAAGCAAGCATCGTCGACGCCGAAGGCCGCGAGTTGCCGGCTGGCGAGATGGGCACACTTCGAATAAAGGGTGATTCCGCGGCGCTATGCTACTGGAACGCACATGAGACATCGAAGGCCACTTTTGCTGGGGACTGGTGCACGACCGGAGATCAGTTTCGAGTGGATGAGCAGGGTTACTACTGGTACTGCGGCCGCACGGACGAGATGTTGAAAGTGGGCGGCATCTTCGTATCGCCTACCGAGATTGAGAACTGCCTGCTCGAACACGAGGCGGTGCGCGAATGCGCTGTGATTGGCGCAAGCGATGAAGACAAACTGATCAAGCCCAAGGCATTCGTAGTGACTGCCGAGGGCTTTTCAGCGAGCTCAGATCTCGAGAACGAATTGAAGGATTATGTGAAGCGGGTGCTGGCGGTCTACAAGTACCCTCGATGGATCGAGTTCAGAGACGACCTGCCGAAGAACGATCGTGGAAAGATCGATCGTCGATCCCTCAAGCAATGAACGAACAGAGTCTAGGAATGGCGGGTAAAATAATGACGTTTATTATTGTGATGTTCATAGCTCTGCACTCACTCACCGCGGCGCAGTCGGGCGGTTCACAATCGAGCGAGATTCCGGAATCTGTAACCACGGTCTTCAAGACAGCCGGGCTTGATCGGCACTATGAACTCTCATCCCATATGAAGCCTTCGCATCTCAAAGGAGACTTCGACGGGGATCGCAAACCTGACATCGCGGTGTTGGTCAAAGAAAAGAGCGCCGGTAAGATAGGCATCGCGGTCTTTCATTCATCCACCAACAACGTGGTATTCATCGGCGCCGGAACCAAACTCGGCAACGGCGGCGATAATTTCGACTGGATGGATGTCTGGAGCGTAACCGCGAAGGCGGCCGCCGCGAAGCAAGTCGGAAAAGCTGCGGCAGTACTTCTGAAGGGCGACGCGTTGCACGTCGAGAAAAGCGAATCGGCGAGTGCATTGATCTACTGGAATGGTAAGCGGTATATCTGGCGACAACTTGGCGATTGATAAGGAGCCGCGTTATCGGCCTTCTGGAACGAGCGAATCGCCGTGTGGTATCAAATGAATTATTGGAGGTTGAATTGTTATGAGTACCGCGACAGATTTGTTAACAGCAGATGAGCTTCTGAAGAGGCCGCACGACGGGTATCGATACGAGCTTTCGAAGGGCGAACTCATAAGAGAGCCTCCCGCCGGGAATATACACGGCAATCGCACAATGAGGTTAGGATGGCGACTGGCTCGACACGTGGAAGCAAATGACCTCGGCGTTGTCTTCGCCGCTGAGACCGGCTTTAAGCTTGCCGCCAATCCGGATACAGTCCGCGCACCCGACGTTGCATTCGTCACAAAGACGCGGGTTGATGAAGTCGGTGAGTTCGAAGGCTTCTGGCCGGGTGCTCCCGATGCCGCTGTCGAAGTCATAAGCCCGGGCGATTCATACACCGAGGTTGAAGAGAAGGTAGAGGAATACTTAAACGCTGGATCAAAAGCCGTGTGGGTCGTCGATCCTCGACGACGGACGATTACCGCTTACCGATCGCTGACCGATATTACGATTCTGACCGAGAACGACGCGCTCGAGGGCGGAGACATTATCCCAGGATTCAGTTGTCTCGTTGCCGAGGTCTTTGGCTGAACTGCTGCTACCTTATCCCGAAAACAAATTGTCGAGGAGACTAACAATGGATCTCCGATACCCAATTGGTCCATTCAAACTTGAGGGCGCGGTCTCGAGTGAAGACATCCAACGAGCGATCGCACAGATTTCAGAAGCTCCGGCCGAGCTTCGAGCTGCCGTGGCGGGCTTGACGCCGGACCAACTCGACACGCCCTATCGCCCGGGCGGTTGGACCGTTCGCCAGGTTGTGCATCACGTCCCCGATAGTCATTTGAACAGCTACTGCCGGTTAAACTCGCGCTCACCGAAGACGAACCAACCATCAAGCCTTATCGAGAGGAACAATGGGCAGAGCTTTCCGATTCTCGTGATACCCCTGTAGAAGTGTCTCTTGCGCTTCTTGAATCGCTTCACCAACGATGGGTGACTCTGCTTAAGTCATTAGGACCGCCTGAATTTGAGCGCACGTTTCGGCACCCGGCGATTGGTGTCGTAACGCTGGCACAGAATGCCTGCCTCTATGCGTGGCACGGTCGGCATCACACCGCTCACGTGACCTCCTTGCGCGAACGAATGCAATGGGATTAGATAGCATCGATTTCTTAAGGGGGATTCGCCCATTGCGCAAGTTCACGATCACCACAATTCTCGCCAGCGTCCTTTTTTCACTTGCCCCGTCTCCAAAAGCACAGAGCCCGGCCTATGACCTCGTGCTTAAAAACGGACGCATCATCGACGGATCGGGCAGCCCGTGGTACCGAGCCGATCTTGCGATACGCGGCGACGCGATTGTCAAAATCGCGCCATCCATAACCGAATCTGCGGCTCGAACTCTCGACGCTGAAGGCCTGATAATATCGCCGGGCTTTATAGACATTCACACTCATGCGCGTCGCGGAATTTTTCAAGTTCCGACCGCAGAGAATTATGTTCGCCAGGGTGTGACCACCTTGATCGAAGGTCCCGATGGTTCCTCTCCCGTTCCACTAAAACCGTTTCTCGATAAGCTCGAAGCGCTGCCGAAGTCAGTCAATTTCGGCAGCTTCATAGGGCAGGGCACGGTGCGTGCGACGGTGATCGGCAACGCCAATCGCAATCCGACCGCCGAAGAGCTGGAAAAAATGCGCGGCCTGGTCGAGCAGGGCATGAAGGACGGCGCTTTCGGGCTCAGCTCAGGTCTGTTTTATGTGCCCGGCACATTCACGCCAACAGACGAAGTCATCGAACTCGCGCGAGTCGCGGGTCGCTTCGGCGGGATCTATATCTCTCACATGCGCGACGAGGCCGCCGGCATTCTCGACAGCGTCAAAGAGACCATAGCGATTGGCGAACGAGGCGGGCTTCCGACACAGGTCACTCATCATAAGGTCATCGGTCCGGCAAATTGGGGAAAGAGTGTCGACACCCTCCGATTGATCGACGAAGCGCGGGCGCGCGGCGTCGACGCGACGATCGATCAGTATCCTTACACCGCTTCAAGCACGAGCATTCAAGCCGCGCTGCTTCCGGCGTGGGCGCAGGAAGGCGGCCGCGCTGAAACCCTCAAGCGCCTCAAGGACCCCACCGTGCGCTCGAAGATCAAGGCCGAGACGATTCGGATTATCAAGAACGAACGCGGCGGAGGAGATCCCAAGAACATCGTGATTGCCGGGTGCGACTGGGACAAAACACTCGCCGGAAAGAACCTCGCAGAGGTCGTTAGGATGCGGGGGATGGAACCGACGATTGAAAACGCGGCCGAAGCCGCGCTGTGGATAGTCGAAAGCGGCGGCTGCAGCGGAATCTTTCATGCAATCAACGAAGCGGACCTCGAACGGATTCTGAAACATCCCGCGACCATGATCGGCTCGGACGGCGAGATTCCGATCTTCGGACAAGAGCATCCTCATCCACGAAGCTACGGCACGTTCTCCCGAGTGCTCGCGGTTTACGTGCGCGAGCGCCACACGCTCGCGCTCGAAGACGCCGTGCGAAAGATGTCCTCGTTCCCGGCGCAGCGACTCGGCTTGCTCGATCGCGGCACGCTGCGACCGGGGATGAAAGCCGACATCGTCGTATTCGACCCAAATCGGGTGCGCGACGCCGCGACGTTTGTGCGGCCGCATCAATACGCCGAAGGCACTTCCGCGGTGATTGTGAACGGCCAGGTCGTGTTCGAGCGCGGAGCGATGACCGCGGCGAGACCCGGAAAGGTCCTTTACAAACGACAGTGAGCATCAAGTTGTGAAGTCATTTCAGAACCATACGTGGAAGGAAGCAGGCGAGGCGCTGACGCGAGGCGCGGTTGTCATTCTGCCTGTCGGATCAACGGAGGCTCACGGCCCGCACCTTCCGCTCGCGACCGATGTGATCATATCGGAGGAGATGTCGCTGCGAGCAGCCGAGAAGCTGAGCGCTAGCGGCCTCGAGACTCTCGTTCTGCCGGCGATTGCCTACAGCGTCACCGATTTCAGCGCGGACTTTCCGGGCACGATTTCGATAAGGAAAGAAACTGCCGTCTCGTTGATCCACGATATATGCGTGGCGGTTTACGAGCAGGGTGCGCGTCTGATCGCAGTAGCCAATTCGCATCTTGAACCTGAGCACATCGCCTCGATCAATGACGCTATCGAAGCGGTAAAACGGGAAACAGGACGTCCGGTCGCGTTCCCCGACAAGACCCGACGACGATGGGCTGAAAAGCTCACCGAGGAGTTTCGCCGCGGTGACTGTCACGCCGGATCCTACGAGACGTCGCTGATAATGGCTGCGCGTCCTGAGCTTGTTCGCGAGGATATTCGACTCACGCTCGAACGGGTGCCTATCTCGATCGCTGAGAAGATCCGGGAAGGCGCGCGCACATTCAACGAAGCCGGGGGAACAGCGGCTTACTTCGGCGATCCAAGAGCCGCCTCGCGAGCGGAAGGCGAGGCGATGTACGAAGCTCTGTCGGAAATGATAGTCACTTCTGTGAAGGAAGCGCTCGGACAATAACGTTCAACGATAGATGAAACAAACTGCGTTCAATGACATCGAAGCTGCCCCATCGAGCTACGGTTCCATTTTCCTGAACAAAGCCGAGTTCATCGAAGCGCTGGGCGAGCTGGACTCGCAGATAGAGATCTCGGCGTTGCGTAACAGGACGGGCGAGTTGAAGCGCTTGATCACGGCAGTGAATTCGGGTGTGGCCGTCGATGCCCACTCAAACGACAACTTCGTTATCCTTCGGCGAGATGTGCTGGCTTCTGAGCTCGATCAAATAATGGAATCCCGCACAATCGAACGCGCCCGGTATTACGTGAAACGACTGGAGCGCGGCGTCAAAAAGGTCAAAACCTCGAAGATCAACGATATAAATCTACATCGCTGGAAAGAGCACGCCGAAATCATCACTGACAGCCTCTGGGTCTTGCCCAAACGCGATGCTACCGGTGCGCATCTCGCGTGGTATTGGGGCAATTTCATCCCGCAGATTCCGCATCAGTTGATGCTTCGTTACACGAAGAAAGACGATTGGGTGCTTGACCCTTTTCTCGGGAGCGGAACAACGCTCATCGAATGCCGAAGACTCGGGCGTAACGGCCTGGGCATAGAATTGAATCCGGAAGTAGCACTCCGAGCCGAGGAGCTTGTTCAGCAGGAAAAGAACCTGCACTCGACCAGAACCGAGATAATCATGGGTGACGCAATGACGATCGACGCCCAACGGGTCCTTGATACCCTTGGCACAAAACAGGTCCAGCTACTCATGATGCATCCGCCTTATCACGACATCATCAGCTTCTCGGAAGACCAAAAGGATTTGTCGAACGCAGCGACCACCGATGAGTTCTTAGAGATGTTCGGCCGGGCGCTGGACAACATCGGTCCGTTGCTGGAACCCGGGAGATACTTCGCCCTGGTTATCGGCGATAAATATTCCAAAGGCGAATGGATTCCGTTGGGTTTTCACTGTATGAGCGAGGTTCTCAAGCGGAATTACTCGCTCAAGAGCATCGTGGTCAAGAACTTCGAAGAGACTCGCGCAAAGCGAGATCAGAAGCAGCTCTGGCGGTACAGGGCATTAGTCGGCGGGTTCTACATCTTCAAGCACGAATACATCTTTATCTTTAAAAAGAAGTAGACCTACTTGCGCATAGTGTATTCGTACAACTGTTTGGAATCAGCCGCGCCGATGTATCTGACCTTCAATGACCCGGCGTCGGCTTCAAGGATGACGAAGCCATTGAGCGACTGCGCAAACAACGTGCGCGGTCCGGGCTTCACCTTGTAGAGGCGCGCCCCGCCGCCTCCCGACACAAAGAATTCAACCCCAGCTTCCGCCTTGATGTGATTGAGTATGTGATCGTGCCCTACAAGATAGATGTCAGCCCGGTTTCTAAGCAGCGGTAATAGTCTGCGTATGAGGGGTTGGCTGTCGCCGTGTTCGCCGTCTGAATATATCGGATGATGTCCGTAAACAACCCTCCATTTTGAGGTGCTGTTCTTCAATTCTGCGTCAAGCCACATCAACTGCGCTTCTGATATTTCATTGGTGTCCAGCGCAAAAAACTGGACAGGGCCCGCGGTGAATGTGTAGTAGGGCGAGGGCATGCGCCAGCTCGGACTGCTTGATGAATAGAGGATTTCAGCCGCCGGGCTGTCGCTTAAGACCCAGTCATGATTCCCAAGCGACGCATAGAATTTCACCTTCAACGGGTCGTAAAGCTCTTCCCACTGGGTTTTCCATCTCGGATCAGCCGGACTGACCATCCCGGCCGAATAAAAGTTATCGCCCAGGGTAACGCCGAAATCGAAGGGTGTTTTCTTATGAAGCTCGGCCATCGCTGCCGCGGTCTGTTTTTGTTCGGGAGATCCGGTGCCAAAGTCGCCGAACGCAAGCATGCGCACCGGCTGGTTATCGGGCTTGACCGAGAAACGCGGCGGCGGGTTTCGCAGGAACCCGGGCAACATCGTGCCCTTTACAAGCGAAATCCATCGTTCGTGCTCGGCAGCCAGCCGAGCCACCGCCGCGTCATCGTGGGCCTTCCGGGCTGCGTCGATTCTTCGGTTCAACAAGTCGCGCGCGTCCTGGACCAGTTGAACCCGAAGCCGCTCTAGAGCCAGCAGTGAAACGCGCACATCGGCGTCCGACGCCGCGAGAGCGGCGAGGGCCTCTCGCATTTTCGGGCTCTGGTTGCGTCCAAGCGAGTCGACAATCGCCAGCCGAACGCCGGCAGACTGGTCCGATGCCAGCAAAGCAATCATGAGATCGAGCACGGCGTTGGCGTCGCTTCTGATGAGCGCGGTTGCCAGTTGTGCTCGTTTGCTTTCGTCGGCTTCTGCAACCATGGCGCGCGCTCGTTCGCCGAGCGCCGGCGCCAATCTCGCGAGCTCGGTTTGCACTTGGGAGCTCGATTGCGGTGTTTGAACGGTTGCCGGTTTCGTTTGGCCAACGGCATTGAGGGCCAGCAGTAGGGCGATGACTAGTCCGAACAGCTTTCGAGGCCGCATGAGTTCTCCTCTCCTGGTCGCGAGATTATACATGCGGACCGAGCGGGTGGAGAAGCTCATCGGAGCGATAACGATCGAAAGCGGGCACGAATCGCGAGTGAGGATAACACGCGGGCCACGTGCGAGGCCCGCGTGCGCGGTTTGGAGTAGGTGCGGATCAGATTACTGCAGCCGGCTTCACCGCGTACACCCTCACGCTCGCTGCGTAGTCATTCACGTTGTAACGCTTCAAAAGGTCGCTGAGCCGATCAGCACTCATTTCAGATTGGCCAGGCCCGCAGCAGCTTGAGCTTGCTATCGGCAACTCCGCTGCAGCCGTTGAACAAGCCTGCTGGTTGTCGATTTTGCCGTACACGCTCAGATCACTTTTGGTGTCTACGATCTCCGCGTGTGCGAACCCGGCTTCCACGAGGCATCGTTTGTAGTGGTCGATCAGAATTGCGCCTGCCACACAGCCGACGTACGCGAGCAAATCGCTCGAGACCGCCGCCGGCAGCTCCTTCTTGAGAGCGATATCGCTGACTGCGAGCCTGCCGCCTGGTTTCAGCACGCGGGCGATCTCGCGAAACACCGCTTGCTTGTCGGGCGCGAGATTGATCACGCAGTTGCTGATCACACAGTCAACCGAGCTGTCAGGCAATGGAAGATTGTCGATCTTCGCGAGATGAAACTCGACATTGGTGAAACCGCCTTTTTCGGCGTTCCTGCGCGCGCGCTCGATCATCTCCGGCGTCATATCGATTCCGATCGCGCGGCCTTCGGCTCCGACTTTCGGCGAGGCGAGGAAGACATCCAGGCCGCCTCCGCAACCCAGATCGACCACGACTTCTCCCGGCCTAAGATGTGCGTAAGCGGTGGGGTTTCCACACGACAAACCCATATTGGCCTCGGCGGGTATTGATGATAACTCGTCGGCAGAATAGCCGAATGCCTCTGCGACCGCGCGAACGCCCTGGTGCTCGCTCGAGAGGGCGCTTTCGGCGAATGAGCCGTATCGATCTCGAACTGCTTCTTCTATCTGTTTAGACATGATGGTTGTTTTCCTTTTTCGAATTACCGTCGCGCTCTCGCCGAAGTAATCTTGACCGGCTCGACCACCTTGCTGCGGGTACAACACTCAGCGTAGAGAAATCCGAGCAGGTCCTGCAGTCCTTCGGCGTTGGCGGAGTACCACAGCCACTGTTTGTCCTTACGGACTGTGACGAGGCCTTCCATTCTCAGCTTTTCCAGATGGTGGGACAGCGTAGAGTTTGGTATCTCGAGTTGGGTTTGGATGTCGCTTACGATCATACCTTCGGGGTGAGCGGACAGCAGCAACCGCACTATCTGAAGTCTCGGTTCGGCTCCGAGGGCGGCGAACATATCCGCATACCGGGCTGTCCCTTCGTTATTCATATTTCTAAAATACTAGAAATACCTGTCGACGTCAAGAGAATAATCTTCTTAAGATTTGTGATTGGTATTTGTCGCCTTCGCCGGCAGGAAATAGCAAATACAAAATCTCAAATAACAAATCTCAAAATAGCCGCCTCTGGCACCGGCTGCGATACACCTGCAAGCCTTCTTTGGCAAATCTGCTCCGTTGCGGTAAAAGTGATCCTCGCAGCTCTAGCGGAGCAGCCACTTCCCGTGAGTCGCACCGGAGGATCAATGAGAAGAATATTATCGGCGAGCTTGTTGCTGATGCTTATCGCCCCGGCGTGGTTCGGTTTGATTGCGCAAAATCGGACCCTCGTTCCGGTTGTGCTCATTTCGATTGACGGGTTGAAACCGGATTATGTCCTCGAGGCTGACAAACACGGACTCAAGATACCCAACCTGCGCCGGTTGTCAGCCGAAGGCGCCCACGCGTCTGGCGTCACCGGAGTCCTCCCCACGGTTACCTATCCGAGCCATTCGACGATGGTGACCGGAGTTGCACCCGCGAAACACGGCATCATCGCCAACTCGCCCTTCGATCCGTTCAGCAAGAATATGAACGGCTGGTACTGGTACGCGGAGGATCTCAAGGTCCCAACGCTGTGGGACGCGTGCGCGAAAGCCGGCATTCCCACCAGCTCCGTGGACTGGCCGGTCACAGTGGGAGCTAACATCAACTTCAACATCGTTCAATACTGGAGGGCCGACAACGCCGAAGACCGCAAGCTTATTCGCGCGCTCTCCACGCCCGGCCTTTTCTCAGAAGCCGAACGCGCCCTTGGTCCGTACACCGACGGCAACGACTACTCGCCTGCCGGAGACATTCGCCGGGCGGATTTCAACGTCTATCTTCTCGAACATAAGAAACCCCGCTTCCATCTTTCGTATTTTGGGAGCCTCGACGACGAGGAACACAGATCCGGGCCTTACAGCGCGCAGACGTTTGCTGTGCTGGAGAAGCTGGATGCGGTGATCGGCCGGCTTCGCAGCGCCGCCGAGCAGATCGGCGGCGGGCGCGCGATAATTTGCGTCGTTTCGGATCACGGGTTCAAGCTCACCGACAAGGAAGTCAACGTGAACTCGGCGCTTCGCGCAGCCGGGCTAATCGAATTGAACGAGCAGGGAAGGGTGAAATCCTGGCGAGCGTTCGCGTGGTACGGCGGCGGATCGGCGGGAGTCATGCTCCACAACGATAAGGATGACGAAGCAAGAAAAATAGCCGGTGATGTTCTTAACCGATTGGCAAGCGATCCGTCGACAGGCGTGGCGAGAGTTTATGACCGCTTGTCGGCCCGCGTCCTGGGCGGGTTCCCCGACGCCGCTTTTGTTGTAGCGCTGCGGCCGGGATATCGGCTTGGCTCTAAACTTCAAGGGCCGGTGACCGCGGCAGTCCGGCCGTCAGGCACCCACGGCTACGCCCCGGATGTTCAAGAGATGAACTCATCGTTTTTTATTGCTGGACCGGGAATCGCGGCGGGCCGTGATCTGGGGCAGATCGACATGCGCGATATTGCCCCGACGCTTGCAGCGTTCTTGAAGGTTCCGCTTCCCACAGCCGAAGGTCGCGCCCTTCCAGTTCGTTGACTTTTTTTGCGTCTTTGCGGTTCTTGGCGTCTTTGAGCTGAACCAATCCTTGCAAAAGCTTGTTCCGCGCAAAGGCGCCAAGGACCGCAAAGACGCAAAGAAGATACCTCTCTCAGTTTTTAGAACTCTTCGATCCGATTGGGTCGCCCGGCGGCGTCGCGAGCGGCGCCGTCTGCTTACGGGTGACATCGGGACGCGTGAGAAATCGCTCGATATCTTCGCGAGTGGCGCTGCGATGCGCCGCGTTGAGACCAGCCGAGGCAGGCAGCTTCAACCAGCCGCTCAATTCGCGAAGCGCTTGCGTAGCGATTGCACGAACCTGCGGCGACGCTGCCGAGTCGGATGCAAGCTCCATCAAACGGGTGACGGTCAGGCTTTGAACCGCTCGCCCGATCTCCTGGTGATAATCGCTCTTCGGGATCGGCGGCCTCCAACTGGCGCGAATGAGCGCGTCGAGCACCTCTCTAAAGTCAGGGTTTGCGCCGTCCCGCGAGTGGAATTCAATCAACCGCGCGGCGCGATTAGGATCGAGCAGACCCGATACCGCAAAGTCCGCAGCGATCGTTGCAGCCGCAATCGCGTCGAATGTAGGGGCGGTTCTCTTGCTGAACAACTCTATGGCTCCGCCTTCGTATCCGAACGCTCGCGGCGGAATCAGATCCAGTATCCGCGGCGGAATCGCAAGCGACTCTACCTGGAGGGTCTCCAGAACCGCCGCTAGGGCGTCCCGCTGGCGCGCCGGAGAAACTATTTCCCGCGTCTTCGCAGGACCGGCTGCCGAAGCAGTTTTCACTGCATACGAATAATTCACCCCGCCCACGGATTTGACGGCAGCTTGCAGTTGATAACGATGGTGCAAATAGAGCGGCAGGAGCTTGGCTTCAAGAAGCGACAGCGGCGTACCTGCGGGAATGCTGCCAAGTCCAAACTGGGAGAGTCCAATGCGACGAACTTCCATTTCGTGCCTGAGCATCGCGATCGGGTCACTCCCGTTGTCCCAGAGGCTTGCGAGCGGGTGCGCAGCGCCAGGTGGGCGCGAGTCGGCGTCTGAGATAAACAGCATTCCGGACGCAACTCCCTCAGCCAGAATCCGCTCCAATTCCGCTTGCTCGTTCGCGCCTGCTCCGGGTTGTGAATAGCCATAGTTGATGGCGAACTTGTCGTAAGATCCGATCCCGGTCGCGTATGCATTCGACAGATCGAGTTTGCCGTTTCTTATCTCGACCATAGGCGCGGGATAATCCATAACCGACGCGCGCCCATAAGTGCTGGCCGCAAAGTTGTGCGCAAGCCCAAGCGTGTGGCCGACCTCGTGGGCCGACAACTGGCGGATGCGGGCCAGCGACATCGCCGCTGCGTCGGTTGCAGGATCGAAAGCCGCAAGGTAATCAAGTTCGGCCGCCGCGCCAAACTCACATTCGCCTTCTCCCTGCCCGCCGCTCAGGAAAGGCGGAATCAGGCCGGTGCCGATCAAGTAGTCTTGCCGGATTCGAAGCGAGCCCAGGGTCACGTTCCCCTTTATGATCTCGCCGGTTCGCGGATCGTCAACGCTTCCTCCATAAGACCAGCCGCGCGTCGAGCGATGCACCCAGTTGATCATGTTGTAGCGGATGTCCATGGGATCCGCGCCTTCCGGCAGAACCTTCACTTGAAACGCATTCTTGAAGCCGGCGGCTTCAAACGCCGCATTCCACCAGGAGGCTCCTTCGACCAGCGCGCTGCGGATCGGTTCGGGCGCGCCGTTGTCGACATAGTAGACGATGGGTATCACGGGCTCGGATACCGCGGCGCTGGGATCCTTTTTCTGAAGACGATGACGACTGATCCAGCGTTTATCAATCGGCTCGGTGATTGGGGACGCGTAATCGTTGAAGGTTATTCCGTGCAGGCCGACTCTTGGATCGAGCTTGCGGGGTTTGTAGTTGTTATCGGGGAGCTCGACCAACGAGTGATGTTCGCGCACTGTTAAGGACTGGGGTGTTGGAACGGTGTCACGAACCATCGGGCCCGTCTCGGCATCGGAGGTAAAAGTGAGGATCGTTTCAACCTCGGTGTTCTTCGGAAAAGCTCTTGTGCGCGGAATGTAAAAAGCGCTGCGAGATTCATCGTAACGATACTGCCCCTGTCTCGCCTGTCTGAGACGGTCGATGACGCCGTGCGCATCGCGTAGAAAGAACGCAGTCGCATCGACCAGCACGCGTTCTCCTTCCGAGGCTTCGACTTTGAATCCCCACAGCACGGATTGAGCGAACGACTCCTCGACTGCCCGTCGCTCCGCGGCATCCGGTGAGATTGCTCGATAGCGATAGTTGGATTCGATTAACAGGACTTTCGGCCCTATGCGTTCGAAGCGAACGACATGTGAGTCTCCGAGCTGTCCGCGATCAAGCCCAAGCGGATTCGATCCGACGCCTGTTGGAAGCGAGATCTGATACAAGAACTCGGCATTGAACCGCGAGATCTCCATGAGCATCTTGCCGTTGGCGGCGTCCCAATAGAGCGGCACGTAGCCGTCCAGCTTTTGAAGACCAGCAATTCTGCCGGCGAGGGTTTTGTCCTGCGACCGTTCTTGCGCGGCAATTGGGAAAGCAAGAACGGTGATCAATAACACAACGGTAAGTCGACGCATATGGGACCTTTCGATAAAGATGAGTTTGCGCGGGTTCCAGCCTGGCACCCAAGGCAAGCGGAAGGTGAGAACCAGCAATGCGCACGCTTCCACTGAATCCGATTCCGCTCGCGAAGAACCGCAGAATACTATCCTGAGTCTCTGGCTAGCAAGTTGAGACGTCGTGGCAAATTGTTGACCAGCCACAAAGTCAAAGACATTAACACCCACCTTCCTTCAGTCAGGTGGGTGCTGAGACGCGCGGGCCCGTCTGCGAGCCGAGTTGCTAGGCGAAGGGTGATCGAGCTTCTCAATGCGGCCGGAGGAAACGTCGCCCTGGCTCAACACCCAACTGAAGTTGGGTGTTAATTTTGGTTCAATCAAGAGCTGTGGTTGTCATATAATCCACGATTCAATGATTACTGCCGAGACGCAATGGAGCGAGATGAAATGATCAACGAAGAAAATCCTCACCAACCATTCGTCGCGCCGCGAGGTTTGGCGCAGCTTCGATTCGCGTTGACCGTAATGCCAGGACGCCTGGCCGGCATATCAAATGAGCGGGCCTCCGCAAGTCCTTCGCCCCAAAGCTGGTCAGCAAAACAAGAACTCGGCCATTTGATCGATTCCGCAGCCAACAACCATCAGCGAATCGTCCGGGCGCAGATCGAGAATCATCTTGCGTTGCCCGGTTATGACGGCGATCGATGGGTTGAGATTCATAACTATCGGCAAAGGAACTGGTCCGATCTGATTGCCCTCTGGCGAGCCTTGAACTCACAGCTTCTCGCGGCTGCGGAAAATGCCCCCCACGCTGCCTGGTCGCACACTCTTAGCATCGATGGTTCCGAAGTGGTCACTCTTCGCTTTGTTCTCGACGACTATGTCGATCATATGGCAGCGCATCTTCGACACATCGGTGTTGAGGTTGACGATCTTGCCACGCCGTCTCTCAGCACCGAATCGATCTATCCCGCGAAACTCGCTCACACGGATCATCCCATCAACGAGTTGATGCGGCGTCGTTGGAGCCCTCGCGCCTTTGAAGAAGCGCGGCCAGTCGAGCGCGAAAAAGTACTTGCCCTGCTCGAAGCCGCACGCTGGTCGCCATCGTGCTTCAACGATCAGCCGAGGCATTTCCTGGTCTTTGATGGTTCAGATGCTGATGCCTTGCAACGAGCACGCGCCTGTCTGACTTCCGGAAACGCCTGGGCCTTAAAGGCTCCGATGCTTATGCTCTCCGTTGCGCGCGAGACCTTTGAGCGCAACGGCAAGCCCAATCGGTGGGCACAACATGATACCGGGCTCGCGACTGAGAATCTGCTTTTGGAAGCCGTTGAACTCGGGCTCGCGGCTCATCCGATGGCGGGCTACGACGACGAACGCGCGCGAAAAGAGTTCGAAATACCCGAAGGCTTTACACCCATTGCGATGATCGCGATCGGTTATCCCTATCGCGGCGGGCTCAACGGTCTGGACGAGAAGCTGCGCGGAAAGGAACTTGCCGCCCGCGAGCGCAAACCCATCGGTGAGATAGCCTTCGACGGGAATTGGAATGTTGCTTACGGCAATTCGTGATTCGCCGGACCCTCAGCCCGCTCGCGAACCGTTTGGGACGTCTTTTTCGGGCACGGCGAGTACCGGCGTCAATCCGTCCGGGTAACCGATGTCAAACAGCATTCCTTCTGAAACCTCGCCCATCATTCTTCTCGGTTCGAGGTTCACTACGAACAGCGCCTGCTTGCCTTCGATCTCACCCGGCTGCTCCCGTTCCTGTTTCATTCCCGCGAGGATCGTTCGCTTGTGATCGCCGAAGTCCACGGTCAGCTTGACCAGCTTGTCCGAGCCCTTTAGCTCACCGACGCGCTCTATCATTCCAACGCGTACGTCGATCTTCTCGAGCAGGTCGAGTCCGATCAGGGGTTTGATCGGCGCAGGATTGATTGACTTCACGATTGATCCACCCTTTCTACCAATACTTCCACCGCGGAATGACGTGTTCCTCAAATGCAAATGGTTCAGCCGCGCCCGGCGTTACCACGACCCGAACCCAACCTACAGCGGGCGAGCCTGGAACCTGCAGCCGCGTAACGTTTTCCAAAAGCTGCCCGGTAGTGCGCCGCACGAGCGGCTTATCTACGGTGTATTTATGGCCGTCTCCGTGCGCCAGAAGAACCGGCCTGGCGAATCGTTCTGCCTCCTCCTCGATCGCGGTTATGAAGGGCTCAAACGCCTGGCGATAATCGTCGCCGGCGTTGCCTTCGAGTTCCGCGCTGGCGTGAAAGCTCACGACCACTGCCGAGGCGTTGATGTTCCGAGCTTCGGCGAACGCCTCTCGCACCCATGCTGCCGCAGCCTCGGTGCGGCGCTTCGAGGCGACATCGTCGGCTTCAGTGCGGGCTGGAAACGGCCTCATCGCGTTTTTGCTTCCAACGATATGAACGGTCGCAAACACGAAGCTCTCGTGGATCCAGCGGACGTTCTCGACGAACTCGGAATACTGATTTCCGTTTGCCTGGCTGACGACCGTCAGGGAACGACCGCCGAGGCTGCGCTCCGAGGCGCCAAAGAAGATCCTGCGAATGCTGTCCAATCGTTCACGGGGTACGAACCCCCCGGATTCAGTTTCCCAGCAGTCTACCCATTCGTTGTCGCCGGGTGTGAAGATGACCGGATGAGACAGTGTGTTAAAACGGTCCAGGTATTTCCGATAATGTTCGTCCGTACAGGGCCGCCAAAAGATATCTCCCACGTGGATGATCCAGCTCAGGTCGTTGGCGTTGAGTGACTTCATGACGAGCTTGAATTGCAGATCCTCCCACGGATAGTAAGGAGCATCACCCAGAACGGCGAAGGAAAAAGTGCCCGGGGGATTGGGCACCGGCGCTTCCGGACCACGGGTGATCAGAAACACGACAACGAGCAGCGATAAGATCAATGCCAGAGACCACGCCTTCCTGCGATTCACACTCTCACCTTGCGCTAAGACACATTGATCGATCAACCGGAAAACGAACAAAGCCGGCTTCTGAGCCTCAGAAGCCGGCTTTGTTGATTCTCGAGACTTACTCGGAGTCTTGTGAGCGATCGTTACTTCGTTGTTGGAACTGGAACGAGCTGACCCCTGATCTCACCTCCCGGGAACAGCGCCGAGTGCACGTTAGCGTAGACGACGCCTGCGCGAATAGCTTTCAAGACTTCGGCAAATTCCCCGACGGCGACACCTTGGCTTGCCGCGCCTCCGGAGACGTTAGCCGCGGTAATCGTACCGCCAACGGTACCGTTTGCAGGGCATGCCTGCACCGCCGGTCCCGGAGGGGCATTTCCCAGGTTGGTGCAAAAGAAGACGACAATGCCTCCGTTGACACCCTTCTGGCCTAAGTGTATGTGGGACTGAGTGGCTCCCGATCCCGACATACCTGAGAAGGTCAGCGAAAAGTCAAACGACGTGTCGCCGAAATCAATCAGCAGGTTAAAAGTGCCCGAGGCTACGTTCGAAAGCGCAGGCACCTCCTCAGTGGGGACCAGCGTGGCCCTGAACGCGCGACCCTCCTGGGCTTGTGCTACGGCTGGGACGATGCCGACGAGGGCTAGCAACATGCAGACCTTCAGACATGTTTTCAGCATTCTTCACCTCCGTTAAAGTTGAGACAGTTAACGCGAAATGCGTAAAGCAGCTTACATCTTTTACTTCAATCCGAAAGGCAAGTCAACGAAATCGAGCGCATTCTTAGTAGATATTTGGTGAGGAACCTACAGTATCCAAATTTGATGATCAATGAGCCACGTTGAGAGAGTAGCGCCACAGCGTAAAGCAGGTTACATCTTTTACTTCAATCCGAAAGGCAAGCGGACGAGAACGAGCCCATTCTTGGTAGATATTTGGTGAGGGAACTACTATATCCAGATTTGATGATCAAAGGGCCGCATTCACACGTGACCCCTGGTGGTTCTCTTCTTCCTCTTATTGGCTGTCTGTAGCGTAAAAGTCTCGGACTTCAAGACTGCGCGCAGACTGGACAAGTCTACGCTACAGGCCGGCCGGCATGCCCGGCCGACCTACAATCCCCTGGTTTAATCAATCGCGACCGTGCCTGATCAAGTGGTAGAGCGCTCCACCGCCGCCGCCAAGCAGCGCGCCGATGCCCGCACCCTTGCCGCCCTTAACAATTCCGCCAATGCCCGCTCCAATTGCGGCAGGCGCTGCTATCCTCAGAATCATGTTTCTGGTCGAATGGTTGCGTCGCGGCGCTGCATAGTACGTCGCGCCGGCAACCCTGGTGCGCGGGCTGTAGCGCCGCACATAGCTGGAACGCCTGACGCTGGGTCCTGTGACGCTCGCCTCGACCGACGAGCAATCCTGGTGACCGTCTCGGTATCCGGCCCTGTAACCGTCCTCATAGCTCGTTTGGCCCGAAGTCGAACTCGTAGCCTCGGATGATTCGTAGGAGCTGGATTGCTGAGCCGACGCCGGCGCTGTAGCGCTCGGGTTTGTCTGAGCAAGCGTTGCAGGTTCGTTCTTGCGGTTGCCGCTCGAAACCAAGGCGAGGCCGCCCAACGCCAGAACGACGGCAATCAGTGTCGTAATGAAAGTTTTACCTGTCTGTACGTACATAGTACATTCCTCCTGTCAGGCAGTTTGGTGTAACTGCTTGATGATAAGGTCCGACTAAAAGATGCCTCTCAAGTCACCCGCAAACGATATTCCAACTTTTCCGCTCACCTGGTGAAATGTAACAAAAGGCCCGCTGGTCAATACTGGGTATGCTAAAGGCAGTTTTTGAATAAAGGGTCGGATGGATTGAGGGTGAGGGTAAGCGGCGAGAGCGCTGGGCCATCCACCGACCCTGTGTCGGTGGGAGTGTGATTGGAGGCTAACATAAGCCGTGGGAGCGCTCCGCTCTCCACCGACCCTGTGTCGGTGGGAGTGTGATTGGAGGCTAACATAAGCCGTGGGAGCGCTGGGCTCTCCACCGACCCTGTGTCGGTGGGAGTGTGATTGGAGGCTAACAGATAAGCCGTGGGAGACTCCGCTCTCCACCGACCCTGTGTCGGTGGGAGTGTGATTGGAGGCTAAGCGACGAGAGCGCTGGGCTCTCTGCCGACCGATTATTTCGTCTTCGACCTCACGATGACCGCTGGAACGTCCTGGTCACGCACTAATTTGTTGAAAGCCGGCAGATCAGTGCGCATCGTGTCCTCGAGCTTTTTCAGCTGCGCGTTGATCTTCGCGGCCAGGTCCTCATAAACGACGTAGCTCTGGTCCGTCGGAGCCGAGTCCGAGCCGCCGACTACTCCCGTAAGAGCCGCCAGCTTGTTGTTGAGTCGGATTGGATAGTTCAGCGGGTCTTGACTGCTCTGGTTCTTGGTTTGATAGAGCTCCTCCTCGATCGCAGTCAGTTTCGCGTTGAGCGCCTTTGCCGCATCGGCGATCGCCTTGCCGCTCGGCTGATCTTTCATGCGATTAGTAATCTCTTCGACTTGTTTGCGCGCATCGCGAATCTGCAATACCGCTTCGCTGGTCTCGCTGAACTTGTCGCGAATCTTTAGAAGCAAGTCGAGCTGCCTGGCGAAGTCGGCTTGAGTAGTTTCAAGACGAGGGTCCTTCTTTATTTCGAAGCTTTGCGTGAGCGACTTGCCGTCAACCGTGAGCTTCACCTGATAAGTGCCCAGAGCCGCCCGAGGTCCACTCGTGCTGCCCGACCACATTATCAAACCCGGGAACCGAGTCGCGTCAGGATACCTGAGATCCCACACGAAGCGGTTCAGCCCTGCTTCGGCCGGGAGCCTTCTTGGCCCGCCACCTCCAAAGCCTTGCTCATCGCCTGAGGGAGGTCCGGCCGGAGCCTGAACCGCGCTCGCGCGAGAGGTGAACTTGTTGATCGATTTTCCCGAGGCATCGAGCACCTCGAGCGTCACCTCGCCCGCGGGCTTGCTCTTCGAATAGTAATAAATCACCGCGCCGCTCGGAGGGTTTTGTCCGACGGCTCCACCACCCCGGCCGCCCCCGCCGCCACCACCGCCGCCAGCCATCCGATAGCCCTCTTCCGGCTTGAAGAGGTAGACATCCGAGGTCGCGGCTTCGCCCATCTGATGAAGCGTTGAAAGGTCGTCAAGCACCCAGAAGGCGCGGCCTTGAGTAGCCGCGACCAGATCCTTTTCACGTTTGTGAACAGCGAGGTCGGTGATGGGCACCACCGGGAGATTTAGCCGAAGCGGCTGCCAGGTCTCGCCGTCATCGAATGAAAAGTACATGCCGGTCTCGGTTCCAGCGAACAGCAAACCGCGGCGATTAGGATCTTCGCGAATCACGCGAGTAAACGCATTATCCGGAATTCCGCTAGTGATCTTCTTCCAGGACTTTCCGTAGTCACTGGTCTTGTAGAGATAGGGCTTGAAGTCGTCGAGCTTGTACCTTGTCGCTGCTACATATGCCGTGCCTGCTTCAATGGACGAAGCATCGATCGAGTTGATCTGAATCCACTCGGGCAGGCCGCTCGGAGTCACGTTCTGCCAGTTCTTGCCTCCGTCTCGAGTCACGTGCACCAGGCCGTCATCGGAACCCACCCAAATCGTACCCTTCTCGATCGGCGACTCCATAACAGTGAAGATCGTGCAGTAATATTCAATACTGGTGTTGTCCTTGGTTATCGGGCCGCCTGAGGAACCCTGCTTGGACTTGTCGTTGCGAGTGAGGTCTCCGCTTATCGGCTGCCAGCTCTGCCCCTCATTTGTGGATTTGAACAGTACATTCGCAGCCGCGTAGAGGGTGTTTGAATCGTGGGGCGAAAAAACAATGGGGAAGTTCCATTGGAAGCGATACTTCAACTCACCCGCTCCCCAGCCCATCGGGTTCTCAGGCCACGGATTTACGTTGCGCTCCTGTCCGGTGCGATGGTCGTGACGGGTTATCAGCCCGCCGTATGAGCCGGCGAAAACGACCTGTGAATCCTTCGGGCTCGGGGCGATCCAGCCGCTTTCGCCGCCGCCGACCTCGTACCAATCGGTTCGATCGATGCCGACCTCAGTCGTCCGGCTGGCGATACGCACAGTCGAGTTGTCCTGCTGGGCGCCATAGATGTGATAGGGAAAGTCGTTGTCGAGCGCGACGCGATAGAACTGTGCCGTGGGTTGATTGTTGATTGAGCTCCAGCTCCTCCCCCCGGTGAAACTCACTTCGGCGCCGCCGTCGTCGCCGATGATCACCCGCATAGGATCATTGGGCGCCACCCACAGATCATGACAGTCTCCGTGTCCGACGGGGATGCTGGAATATGTGCGGCCGCCATCATTAGATTTGTAGAATCCCGTGTTGAGCACGTAGACCGTTTCGGCGTTTTTCGGGTCGGCGTAGATGCGCGAATAGTACCAGGCGCGCTGGCGAAGGTTCCGCTGTTCATTCACTCGTGTCCAGGTCCTGCCGCTGTTGTCTGAGCGAAACACCCCGCCATCCTCCGCTTCGACAATCGCCCACACGCGTTCGGAATTCGCGGGTGAAACGGTGATGCCGATCTTGCCCACAACGCCTTTAGGCAGCCCTTGATTGCGGGTTATCTCCGACCAGGTGTCGCCGGCATCCGTCGATTTGAAAATGCCGCCTCCGGGCCCTCCGCTTTCAAGAGTCCAGGGCTGGCGATATACCTCCCAGAATGTCGCATAAACTATGTTGGGGTTCGTTGGATCGAGTATCAGATCCTGTGCGCCGGCCTTGTTGCTGCGAAAGAAGATCTTTTGCCAGTTCTTACCTCCGTCCACGGATCGAAAGACACCGCGCTGTTCGTTGGGTCCGAAGACATGACCCAGCGCCGCCGCGTAAACGATATCGGAGTTGCGGGGATGCACTCGCACTCGAGCAATCTGTCGGGTGTCTTCGAGACCAACATGCTTCCACGTCTTGCCCGCGTCGGTTGATTTGTACACGCCGTCGCCGTGCGAGACGTTTCCGCGAATTGGAGACTCACCCATCCCGACGTAAACAACATTCGGGTCTGACTCCGAGACCCCAATTGCTCCGACGGAACCGGTTTTGAAGTACTCATCGGAGATCGCTTCCCAGCTGTTGCCGCCGTCGCTGGTCTTCCAAACGCCGCCGCCGGTCGAGCCAAAATAAAAGACGTTCTGCTGGGATGTGACGCCGGCGACCGCGGTGCAACGTCCGCCGCGGTAGGGACCGATGCTCCGCCACTGAAGTCCCTTAAGCAGGCTCGAGTCATAGGACTTTTGTTGTTGGGCGGCTGCCGATGTGGAAGGAATGCAAATCGAGGAGACAAGAAGCACAAGCCACACAATTGCGCGGCTCTGCCTGGAGGCGTGCCTGTAGGTCATTAGGGATTCTCCTTGTGCACAGCGATCTGAAGTCAACCACTGAAGCGCTGCGGGTGATGTCTTATCACGGAGAGGCCGGGAGTTTCAATCAGTGCGGTTAAGACAAAGCGGGCCGGCCGTGCGATGGCGTGCACGGCCGGCCCTTCAGCTTACGGAGGAGTAAAAGTCTAGAGCTTCTTACAACTGTTGATCAGGCGGCTTGGTCTCAGGCGGCTTGGTGTCCGCTGGTTTACCGTCGGAGTCTCGCCTCTTCAATGTGGGCTTGTCTTTTGGACCATCCTCACCAGTGGTGCTGGGCTGCGACGGGTCCTCGCCTTCCTTGCGCCGCTTAAGCGTCGGGCGCTTCGGTCCGGTATCGCGGCCGCCTGCTTCAAGAGTCTTGGAGTTGGTGATCGCCAACAACCGGGATTTCACTCGATTGAACTCGGAGGTCGAGACGGTGTACTCATCGCGATCTGGGAATCTCGAAAGCAGGTTTTGAACCTTGACTATCCGATCCGGTGTTGGAGGATGCGTTCCAAACAACTTCGACAGGGTGCCGGGCTTGTGCTTCTCTTTCTTTTCGAGTTTCTCAAAAAAGCTCAGAAAGTTATTCGGATCGTAGCCGGCTGCCCACAGGTACTGGGCTCCGAGTTTGTCGGCTTCGGTCTCGACGTTGCGGCTGAACTTGAGAAACGTCAGCGGCACGCCGATCTGCGCCGCCTGGTAAGCAATGTACCCAATTCCACCGGTCATGAAGATCAGCGGTATCATTGCGTAATTTGCCAGCGTAGCCTTGGACGCCTGCTCGACACCGTGACGCGCGGTCACGTGCGCGATTTCGTGGGACATTACTCCGGCGAGTTCGGCTTCGCTGTCAGCGGCCAGAATCGCGCCTTTGTTGACGTACAGGAATCCCCCGGGCAAAGCGAAGGCATTGACGTCATCTGAATCGAGAACCTTGATGGTGAACGGGATCTTCGCGTCCGAATGGAGGGCGATGTTCTGACCAACCCTGTTGACGTATTCAGTAACGACCGGATCTTCGACGAACTTGCCCTGTCGATCGACGTCAGCAGCGAGCTGCCGTCCCATGTTTACTTCTTTGTCCAGCGAGTAGAAATTGATTTGATGGCTGTTAATGTTGCGCTTGCCGATCAACAACGGATTCTCGTCGTCATTGAGCTTGCCCTTCGGCGCGCCCACGCCGCCGCTCCCGGTTGAGGTCTGCGCAGGCTCCTGGCTGGCGGCTGGTTTCGGATCATCTGCGAACAGTGTGCTCGGCGATACGATGATTACCGCGAGCAGCATTACCGTCACGCGCTTAAACGAATTCATGAATTTACTCCTCTGCTGCTGATTGATGTTGGAGCCGCTGGATCGCTCCAAGTTTTAGCTTAACACGATGCTGATTTGGGCCGGAAGCCCTCACCTGCGCTGTCCCTTTCGGGATCCGTTGAGCGGTAGCGGCTCTTTTTGCTGCGAACTCGCTATCCAGGACTTCACCCACTGATGACAGTTTATTATAAGCCCGCCCAGATTAGATAAGTATTAGGCTTTCATTATAAACCGCTAATTGAGAGCCGGGGGAGAAAGCAGACAGGGAGACGGGGAGACGGGGTGAGGGGGAGAGGGGGAGAGGGGGAGACGGGGAGAAGAGGGCGGGGGGGGGGCGGGTGCTCTG
>Ga0134127_10000956_pt1 | contig 22795 bp, 24 predicted proteins | sample KB31753_FD_96459 | JGI IMG/M metagenome (GOLD analysis project Ga0134127, IMG submission 96459) | Terrestrial soil microbial communities with excess Nitrogen fertilizer from Kellogg Biological Station, Michigan, USA - KB3-175-3 | ecosystem: Environmental > Terrestrial > Soil > Unclassified ... | reverse complement strand
TCGCTCATCGACGGCTGGAGCGCGGGACTGAGCGCCTACACGCCCGCGGAAGTGGAAAGGGCGACGGGCGTGGCGGCACGGAGGATCGAGCGGCTCGCTCGCCAGTTCGCCGACACGCGTCCGGCGGTCGCGATTATCGGCGGCCCGCCGCTGGCGCACACTAACGGCCTTTTCAGCGCGCTGGCGGTGAATGCGCTCAACGCGCTCGTGGGTAGCGTGGAACAGCCAGGCGGCGTGTTCTTCACCCCGCAGCTCGACGTCGTCGCCGCGGCAAAGCTGCAGAACGTCGCGACGACGGCGCCGCCGCCGGCGCTCGATCGCTTCGCGGCCGGCATCCTGTCCGCCGGCGCGGCCCCTCCCCAGGTGCTGTTCATCGACGGAGTCAATCCCGTTTACGCGGCACCGTCGGCGTGGAGAGTCCGGGAGGCCTTCGAGAAGATCCCGTTCATCGCGAGCTTCGGCAGCTTCCTCGACGACACGAGCAAGCTGGCGGACCTGATCCTGCCGGATCACACCTTTCTCGAGTCGTGGTCGGAGGCCGTTCCCGAATCCGGCGCCACGATCGCCGTGGCCAGCGTGGCGCCGCCCGTCATGTCGCCGCTGCATCAAACGCGCGCGACCGCCGACGTGCTGCTCGACGTCGGACGGCGGCTCCGCCGTCCGGTGGCGCTGCCGTGGCAGACCTTCGATGAAATGCTGGCCGCGACGTTCGGGGCGCTGCCGAAGGCGACGCCCGATGCCGACACCTGGAGCGACGCGCAGGAGAAAGGCGGCTGGTGGGGAACGCTTCCCGCCGGCCTCGCGGCCGCGGCTGCGCCGGCGCCCGCCGCGCGTCCCGTTACGTCCGCGGAGCCGCAGTTCGACGGCGACCCGCAGCAGTATCCGTTTCATTTCCTCCCCTATCCGTCGAGTGCGTTCCTCGACGGATCGCTCGCCCACCTGCCGTGGCTGCAGGAGATGCCGGATCCGCTGACGTCGGCGATGTGGAGCAGCTGGGTCGAGGTCAACCCGGCAACCGCCACGCGCCTCGGCATCGGGCAGGGCGACGTGGTGGAAATCGCATCTGCGCACGGCACCGTCCGCACCGCGGCGATGATTTCGCCGGGCATCGCGCCCGATGTCCTGGCGATGCCGGTCGGTCAGGGGCACCAGACATTCACGAGATATGCGAGCGGCAGGGGCGAGAGTCCTGTTCCGCTGCTTGCGCCGCTGACCGAGCCGGCGACGGGCGCGCTGGCGTGGGCGGCGACGCGTGTTCGCATGTCGCGAGTCGGCGACCCTGACGGGCGGCTGATCCTGTTCGCGGGCGGGATGCGCGAAGAGACAGAGACGCGCCGGTAGGGGAACCACGAAGGACGCGAAGGTATACACAATGCCGAAGTGGGGAATGACGGCGGATCTCGATCGCTGCAACGGGTGCGGCGCCTGCGTGACGGCCTGTCATGCGGAAAACAACATTTCGACCGTCGGCGCCGACGAGGCGGCGCGCGGCCGCGCCAAGCACTGGATCCGCGTGGAGCGCTACTGGGAAGGCGAGTTTCCCGACGCGCGCCTGAAGTTCCGGCCGGTGATGTGCCAGCAGTGCGACAACGCGCCCTGCGAGCCGGTGTGCCCCACCTACGCCAGCCATCACACCGCCGACGGGCTCAACGCGCAGGTGTACAACCGCTGCATCGGCACGCGCTACTGCGCCAACGCCTGTCCCTACAACGTCCGCTTCTTCGACTTCTTCAACCCGTCCTGGGACAAGCCGCTCCACCTGCAGCTCAATCCCGACGTCTCGCTGCGCGAAGTGGGCGTCATGGAAAAGTGCACGTTCTGCGTCCAGCGGATCAAGGCGGTGACGATCCAGGCGAAGGCCGACGACCGGCCGGTTGCCGACGGCGAGATCCAGCCGGCCTGCGCGCAGGCATGCCCGGCGCAGGCCCTGGTGTTCGGCGACCTCGACGATCCCGAGAGTGCGGTGTCGCGGCTGTCCCGATCGTCGCGCGGCAGCAAGCTGCTCGAAGATCTCGGCACCCGTCCGAGCGTGACGTACCTCGATCGGCAATCGCGGACGGACGCATGACCAGACCGACGCCGCGCCTCGCCGCGGCAGCGCCCCGGATGCCGGCCGATCAGCGCATCAACAGCGACCTGCTGCGCCCGCTGACGGAGACGTCGTGGCGTTTCTACGCGCTCGTGGCGGTGTTCGGCGGCATTGTCCTGGCGGCGATCGTCGCGTGGCTGTCGCAGGTCACCAGGGGGTTCGGCATCACCGGCATCCGCTGGCCGATCTACTGGGGCTTCTACGTCACGAGCTTCGTCTTCTGGATCGGGATCAGTCATGCGGGGACGCTCATCTCGGCGATTCTGCGGCTCGTGAACGCGGGCTGGCGGCGGCCGGTCACGCGCTGCGCCGAGGTGATCACGGTGTTCGCGCTGATGATCGGGGCGATGTTCCCCATCGTCCATCTCGGGCGTCCCTGGCTCGCCTTCTGGCTGTTTCCGTATCCGAGCGAGCGGATGATCTGGCCGAACCTGCGGTCGCCGCTCGTCTGGGACTTCTTCGCGATCAACACCTACCTCACGGGCAGCGTGCTCTTCCTCTTCCTGCCGATGATTCCCGACTTCGCGGTCGTGCGCGACAAGTCCACCGGCCGCAGACATCGCATCTACCGGGCGCTCGCGCTCGGCTGGCGTGGCACGCCGAGGCAGTGGCACCGCCTCGAGACGGCGATGCAGATCATGGCGATTGCCATCATCCCGGTGGCGGTCTCGGTGCACACGATTGTCTCGTTCGACTTCTCGATGGCGCCGGTGCCGATGTGGCAGACAACCATCTTCGGGCCGTATTTCGTCGCGGGCGCGATCTTCAGCGGCATCGCGGCGCTGCTCATCGCGATGGCGGTGCTGCGCCGATTCCTCCACCTCGAGGACTACCTGCACCCGGTGCACTTCGAGAACCTCGGCAAGCTGCTGCTCGTGATGGCGCTGCTGTGGGGCTACTTCGTGTTCAACGAGCGCCTGGTCACCTACTACGGCAACAAGCCCGCGGAGATGGCGGTCTTCTGGCGAACGCAGCGCGAGTCGTTCGCGCCGCTCTACTGGACGATGGTCACGGGCAATTTCATCCTGCCGCTGCTGCTGATGGGCATCAGGCGCTTCCGGACGATCACCGGCTGCGTCATCGCATCGATCGGCGTCGTCGTCGGCATGTGGCTGGAACGCTTCCTGATCATCGTCCCCGCGCTCGGTCACAAGTACCTTCCCTACAGCTTCGCGGTCTACCGGCCACAGCCGGTCGAGATTCTGATCGCCGGCGCAACGTTCGCGGCGATGACGCTGCTCTACGTGCTGTTCGCCAAGGTCGTGCCGATTATCTCGATCTGGGAGCTCAAAGCCGGCGCGCACGTACCGTCCGCACTCGTCCCTCCGGCCACGCAGGAGCATCCGCTCGGGGAGTTGCACCTGTGAAGGCCGTCTACGGGCTGTACCCGGACGGGCAGACGGCGCAACAAGCGGTCAACCGCCTGCGCGCGGCCGGCTTCGCGGAGCGCGACATCACGGTTCTCTCGCCGCAGCCGATGGAGGACTACGAGTTCGGCCAGCGCGACAAGGCGACCTGGATGTGGTGGATCGCCTGCGCCGGCGGTGCGGTGGGGATGGCGACCGCGTTCGGCCTCGCCTGGATCACGGAGGCGTCGTGGCCCATGAACGTCGGCGGCCTGCCGACCTTTGCGTGGTGGCCGAACCTGATCATCATCTTCGAATTGACGATGCTCGGAGCGATTGTGGCAACGGTGGCCACGCTCGTCGTCACCGCGCGGCTGGGGCGTGCCGGAGGGCTGTACGACCCCGCGGTGTCCGACGGACAGATCCTGGTCGGGATCGAGCACCCGCCCGACAGCGCGGTCTCCGAACTGCAAACCGCGCTCGGCGCCGTCCGTCACGCGACCGTGAAGACCATCTGAGGCACCCTCGAGGAGATTCTGGCAATGAGACAGTATGCGATCCGGATAGCGGTGGCCGCCGCCGCAGCGTGCATCATGACCGTGGCCGGGTGCGGTGGCGGGGGCGATACGTCGCCGAGCCCGTCGCCCGCGCCCGCACCGGTGCCGACACCCGCGCCGACGCCGACGCCGACGCCGACGCCGACGCCGACGCCGACTCCGACTCCGACTCCGAGCGGCGGCACGACGTTCGTCATCACATCGGCGGGCGTGTCACCACGATCGCTGACCGTCCCGGTGGGCACGCGCGTCACGTTCATGAACAACGACACGCGGACGCACGACATGGAGTCCAATCCGCATCCCGAGCACACCGACTGCCCCGCGATCAACCAGGCCGGCTTTCTCACGCCCGGGCAATCGAAGCAGACCGGCAACCTGAACACGGTGCGCACGTGCGGGTTCCACGATCACGATCAGCCGTCGACCACCAATCTCCAGGGGACGATCGTCATTCAGTAGTCTCGCCCGGTTTCAGTTCCAGCACCTCCACGCCGCGCGGCTCAACGAGCGTCTTCAGGGCCGCCGGCGTGCCGGTGAGCAGCGGGAACGTGCCCCAGTGCATCGGCACGACCTGCTTCACGCCGAGCAGCTCGCATGCCCTGGCTGCCTGCACCGGGTCCATCGTGAAGCGATCGCCGATCGGCAGGAACGCAATCGCCGGCGCGTAGAGCTCGCCGATCAGGCGCATGTCACCGAACAGGCAGGTGTCGCCCGCGTAGTAAATCGACAGCCCGTCCTCGAGGCGGACGACGAAGCCCGCGGGCTCGCCCATGTACACCATCTGCCCGTTGTCGAAGTAGCCGCTGCTGTGGCGCGCGTCCGTCATCGTCACGCGCAGGCCGGCGACGTCCTGCGAGCCGCCCTTGTTCATCGGCGCGGTGCTCGCAATCCCTTTGCGCGTCAGCCAGTCGCACAGCTCGAAGATACCGACCACCGGCGCACCGCCCTCACGAGCGCAGGCGACGAGATCCTCGATGTGATCGAAGTGGCCGTGCGAGGCGAGGATGAGATCGACCTTCGGCGGCTTGCGCATCGAGTCGGGGCACGAGGGATTGGAGGAAAGCCACGGGTCGAACAGCAACCGCTTTCCTCCGGGGGTGCGCACGATGAACGTAGAGTGTCCCAGCCAAGTAATCGAGAGGCGTTGCATACCTCCGGATTGTTACACTAGGCATAGATGGTCGAGGCGCCAGTAGAGTTCATCCGTCCCCGTGAGCCCAAGCCAGCGTGGCTGAAGGTGCGCGCACCGGGGTCGGAGAACTATCTCCGGCTCAAGGGCGTGATGAAGGAGCTGAAGCTCCACACCGTCTGCGAGGAGGCGCGCTGCCCGAACATCGGCGAGTGCTGGCACCACGGGACCGCGACGTTCATGATTCTCGGCGACGTCTGCACGCGCGCGTGCGCCTATTGCGCGGTCGCGCACGGCAAGCCGAACGAGCTCGACCTCGCGGAGCCGGCGCGGGTGGCGGACGCGATCGAGCGGATGGCGCTGCGGCATGCGGTCATCACGTCGGTCGACCGCGACGACCTCGCCGACGGCGGCGCGTTCATCTTCGCCGAGACGATCCGGCGCACCCGCGAACGGGTCCCCGGATGCCGCCTCGAGGTGCTGATTCCCGACTTTCAGGGCCTCGAGTCGTCGCTGCGGACGGTGCTGGACGCCGGACCCGACGTCCTCAATCACAACATCGAGACCGTGCCGCGTCTCTACCGGATGGCGCGATCGGGCGGCAAGTACGTGCGCTCGCTGGAGCTGCTCGAGCGGTCGCGGCAGTACAGGCCGGCGATCGCCACCAAGACGGGCATCATGGTCGGACTCGGCGAGGAGGTCGACGAGGTCGTCGCCGTGTTCGACGACCTGCAGCGCGCCGGCGTGTCGATCCTGACGATCGGCCAGTACCTGCGGCCGACCGCCGCGCACGCGCCGATGGCCCGCTACTACCATCCCGACGAGTTCGCGGCGCTCAAGCGCCTGGCGCTGGCGCGGGGCTTCGCGCACGTGGAATCGGGGCCGCTCGTGCGAAGCTCGTATCACGCCCATGAGCAGGCCGACGCGTACGAGAAGAGCCGCTAGCCGCGGCGGGCCGGCTGAAGCCGGCCCCTCCGTCCTCGCGCTGTCGTGCGTACTTGCGCTGTTTCTCACGCTGGCCGGCGCTGCCGCCGCACAGGCTCCCTCGCGCGCCGACGTCCTACGCGGCGAATACGGCCGCTACCGCGCCAACAACGACCTGCTCTCCTATTACCTCGACATCCGCGTCGACCCGGCGAAGCAGTTCCTCGGCGGCAGGAACACCATCCGCTTCCGGATGCTGAAGGACGACACGCGCATCCAGATCGACCTCTACGCGTACCTGAAGGTCGAAAAGATTCTCCTCGGCACGCGCGCGCTCCGCTACACGCGCGAGATGAACGCGGTGTTCATCGACTTTCCGCAGATGCTGCGCGCCGGCCGCGAATACGCCATCGACTTCTACTACTCGGGGATGCCCGAGCCGGTCGCGCGCTTCGGCTGCATCACCTTCCGCAAGGACACGGCTGGCCGCGACTGGGTGACCACGGCGTGCGAGGACGCCGGCGCCAGCTACTGGTGGCCGAACAAGGAACAGTGGCGCGACGAAGTCGAGAGCATGCGCATCAGCGTGGCCGTGCCCAACGGCCTGATGGACGTGTCGAACGGCGCCTTCGTCGGCAAGACCGACCTGCACGACGGCTACACGCGCTGGGACTGGATGGTCCACTATCCGATCAACAACTACGACGTCGCGCTCAACATCGCCGCCTACGAGCACTTCGGCGATCGGCTGGGCGACCTCCCGCTCGACTTCTACGTCCTCCCCGAGGACGTGGACAAGGCGAAGGAGCAGTTCGCGCAGGCCAAGCCGATGCTGCAGGTGTTCGAGCACTACTTCGGCGAGTACCCGTTCCAGAAGGATGGCTACAAGCTGGTCCAGGTCCCCTATGCCGGGATGGAGCACCAGAGCGCGGTCGCCTACGGGAATCACTTCGTCAACAGCTACTACCCGTCACGCGACTGGACCGGCGTCCAGATCAGCCCGCGCTTCGACTTCATCATCATCCACGAGAGCGCGCACGAGTGGTTTGGCAACGCCATCACCGCCGCGGACGTCTCCGACATGTGGATTCACGAGGGATGGGCCACCTACCTGGAGTGCCTGTTCGTCGAATTCATGTACGGCCATACCGACTACCTGGCGTACGTGAACGCCGAGAAGAACAAGGTGCGGAACACCGAGCCTATCGTCACGCCGCGCGGCATCCACCGCGAGCCGACGCAGGACATGTATTTCAAGGGCGCGCTGTTCCTCAACACTCTGCGCAGCGTCATCGACGACGACCGCCGGTGGTTCGCGCTGATTCGTGACTTCTACCAGGCGTTCAAGTACCGGACGATTCTCACCGAAGACGTCGTCGCGTTCTTCAACACGCAGACGGGGACGAACCTGACGCCGATCTTCGACGAGTACCTGCGGCACGCCGACGTGCCGATGCTCGAGCTGGCGTTCGACGAGCCCGCTCACACCGTCGCCTACCGCTGGAAGGCGGGCGAGAAGGATTTCGCGATGCCGGTGCGCGTCGGCGATCCCGCCGCCTGGCAGCTCGTTCGTCCCACGCGCGAGTGGCAGACGATGACGTGGCCGTCGAAGCCAACCGACTTCGAGGTCGCGACGGATTTGTACTACGTGTACGTGGAGCGAACCGCCCCGCCGATCACCTTGCCTGCCACAACAGGTACACCGCCGCCGCCGAGCCGATGATCGCGCCGCCGTAACAGACCGCGGCGATCACCTCCTGCAGATGCTTGATCTGCAAGCCGTCGTAGAGCGTGTGGCGGAAGCGGTGCGCCCAGTGGAACAGCGAGAGCACGATCAGGGCGAGCAGCACGAGGGCGACGAGCGGATTGGCCAGCAGCATCGCCATGTGCCCGCGCGTCGGCGCCGTCAGCCATCCGAGCGGAAAGGCGACGCCGAACAGGAACAGCAGGGCGGGCATCAGCATCGCGGAGACGACGCCGCCCGCGCTGAAGAGCATCCACAGGAACGGCTCCGCGTCTCGTTTGATCATTTACGCCCCTAGAAGGAGCCAGAAGACCACCGCCGATGCGACCAGCCAGGCGGCGTAGTGCGACGCGCCGATCAGCTGCTGCGGGGCGCGCTTCTTGCCGACGTGCACCACCAGCGCACGCGGTGCCGCATCGAAGAACGTGATCGCGTGATACACGAGGAACAGGAAACTGACGATGTTGAGCAGGAGCACGGACGGGCGCGCGGACCAGGTGAGAAATTCCTGGTAGGCGGCATCGCCCTGCAGCACCCGCCAGATCAGGAGCAGCAGGTAGACGACGAACCAGGCGACGAAGAGGCAGCTCCCCTCGCGCAGCACGAACGCGAAGTAGGACCGTTTCTCCAGCCACCAGTACGTCGACACGCGGCGGCGCAGCCAACGCGGGTGATAGTTGTAGGCGGGACTTTCGGCCATTACGCCCCCCTCGGCATGAAGAACGCCTTCATCGATTCCACGGCGCCGGTCAGCTTGTATCGCTGGATCGCGCCGGCGGGGTCCACGTGCTTGGGGCACACCTTCGTGCACTCGCCGACGAACGTGCAGCCCCAGATGCCGGCGTGCTCGTTGAGCACGTCCATCCGCTGCGCCGCGCCCTCGTCTCGCGTATCGAGGTTGTAGCGCTGCGCGAGCGCGATGGCGGCCGGGCCGATGAACTTCGGATCCAGCCCGTAGATGGGGCACGCCGCGTAGCAGAGCATGCAGTTGATGCACATGCTGAACTGCTTGTACTCGTCGAGCTCGTCCGGCGTCTGCAGGTACTCGCCCTCGGAGATCGGCTTCTCGTAGCGGCGCAGGATGAACGGCTTGACGGCGGCCAGCTTGCGCATGAAATCGCCGATGTCGACGATCAGGTCGCGGATGATCGGGAAGTTCCGCAGCGGCTCGATGCGGAGCGGACCGGGCGCGTAGTCCGCGAGGAACGTCGCGCACGTCAGCTTCGGCTCGCCGTTGACGGTCATGCCGCAGCTGCCGCAGATGCCCATGCGGCACGACCAGCGGTACGAGAGCGTGCCGTCGATGCGATCCTTGATGTAGTTCAGCCCGTCGAGGACCACCCAGTCTTTCGGGCAGGGCACCTCGTGCTCGTCGAACGTCGGCTCAGACTGTTTCTCCGGCAGGTAGCGAGCGACCTGCAGCGTGATGTGGTCCCGCATGTGCCGCAGCCTCCCCGTAAACCCGCTCGGCCGGCGGCCAGCGGGTGATGGTGACCGGCATGTAATCGACACGAGGTGTTCCGTCGGGATTGCGATAGACGACCGAGTGCGAGAGGAACCGGATGTCGTCGCGCGCCGGGAAATCGGTGCGCTGGTGCGCGCCGCGCGACTCCTCGCGCTTGACCGCGGAGGCGATGATCGCGTCGGCGATGTCGACCATGAACGCGAGCTCGAGCGCCGAGACGCGCTCGGTGTTGAAGGTGCGGCTGTCGTCCTCGATGGCGACGTCCGCGAGGCGCACGCGCAGCTGCCGCAGCCGCTCGACGCCCTTCTCGAGCTCCGCCCGCGTCCGGTAGATCCCCGCGCTCGCCTCCATCGTCGCCTGCATCTCGGTGCGCAGGTCGGCGATGCGCTCGTGCCCGCGCCTGTTCAACAGGTCGCGCTCGACGCGCCGGCGCTCCTCCTCGGTCTGCACGACGATTCCGGGCGTCACGTCGTAGAGCCGCGAGGCGTATTCGGCCGCCGCGTGCCCGGCGCGCGCGCCGAACACGAGCAGCTCGGGGAGCGAATTGGACCCGAGGCGGTTGGCGCCGTTGATGCTCACGCACGCCGTCTCGCCCGCCGCGTAGAGCCCGGGCAGCGTCGTCGCACCGTCGATGTCGGTGTGCACGCCGCCCATCATGTAGTGCACCACCGGGCGCACCGGGATCAGATCCTTGACCGGGTCGAGCCCTTGGTACTTCATGCACAGCTCACGCACGAACGGGATCTTCGCGTCGATCTTCTTCGCGCCGAGATGCCGCAGGTCGAGATGGACTACGGGTCCGTACGGGGTGTCGGTGGTCCTCCCCTTCGCGAACTCCTGCATGAACGCCTGCGAGAGGCGGTCGCGCGGCCCGAGCTCCATCGATTTCAGCACCGGCTCCTTGTGCGGCGTGCCGAGGTTGTAGTCCTGCAGGTAGCGATAGCCGTCCTTGTTGATCAGGTAGCCGCCCTCGGCGCGCGCCGCCTCGGTGATGAGGATGCCCGTGAACGGCAGCCCCGTCGGGTGGTACTGGACGAACTCCATGTCCTTGAGCGCGGCGCCGGCGCGGTAGGCGAGCGCCATGCCGTCGCCGGTGTTGATCGCCGCGTTGGTCGTGAACGGGAACACCTTGCCGCAGCCGCCGGTGCAGAGGATCACGGCGCGGGCGGTGATGGCCTCGACGCGGCCCGAGGCGAGATCGATCGCGACCACGCCCTGCACACGGCCCTCGTCGACGAGGAGCCTGGTGACGAACCACTCGTCGTAGCGCCTGACGGTCGTGTACTTGAGGGAGGTCTGGAAGAGCGTGTGCAGCATGTGGAAGCCGGTCTTGTCGGCGGCAAACCACGTGCGCATGTTCTTCATGCCGCCGAAGGGACGCACGGCGATGCGGCCGTCGGGCTCGCGGCTCCACGGGCAGCCCCAGTGCTCGAGGCGAAGCAGCTCGCGCGGCGCCTCCTGGACGAACATCTCGACGGCGTCCTGATCGCAGAGCCAGTCGCCGCCCGCGATCGTGTCGTAGGAATGCTCGTCGAGGCTGTCGTCGGGCGCGACCGCGCCGGCGGCGCCGCCCTCGGCGGAGACCGTGTGGCTCCGCATCGGGTACACCTTCGACACCACCGCGATGTCGAGGCGTGGGTTGAATTCGGCGATGGCGATCGCGGCGCGCAGACCGGCGCCGCCGCCGCCCACCAACACAACGTCATGAGTAGGGATCACCGGGTTCTCCTCCGCCGACCGTGGTTCGTCGAGGCGTTGTGCGGAAGGCGGCCTGTGCGAGGCCGCTCCTATTCCGCGGACAGGAGCTCGTCCACCATGACGCGTCCGTCGTGGTGCACGACCCTCCGGCTCACGCTGCCGTCGTGGTATTCGCGGTCGATGCTCATGCATCCGCACGCGTATTCCACTTCGCGGGTGACGAAGTCGTCGTCGTGATCCTCGTAGTGTTCGCTGTCCGCCATCCGCCCGCATGGTGCGGACTGACCCTTGAAGCTGCCGTTTGCGTTCACGCCTCCCCCTCCTTCCGACATTTCCACGGGGACTCCGAGACGCCGACACCGAACGAGCAAGCGAGGCTGCTGCGTGTCAGCAGCCATGGGCACGGCCGGGGACCTGGGTGACGTTGGGTGGGGTAAGGAAGCCTCCCCGGTGGCTTCGGTGCGCCAGATACTACGTCAAAGGCGGAGCAACTTCAAAATCACTTCGGCGGTGTCACCGCGTCGAACCACTTGAACCCGAGCTTCTTCAGGAGCACGACGTTGTCGTGGTTCCCCTCGAGGCAGGTGTTTTCCCACACTTCCTTCGCGTAGGGATCGGCCGCCCGGGCGGCGCCGGCGGCGGCGACCGCGTTCGGGATGGCTCCTGCATTGGCCCCGGCGCCGGTCCCCGTCCGCCGCTTCGGGTACGTCATCGTCCACGGCCGCGTGTAGATCGTGGGGTCTTCGATCGTGATCACGTAGTCGATGGTGTTCGGCTCGACCCGCGTCAACCGCTCGACCATGTGCGTGTTCGGACCGTAGAAGTTGCCGGCGCTGTCGATCCACGTCTCGCCGTTGATGCCCGTAATGTCCACGACCAGCGTCTCGCCTTCCCAGCGGCCGCGCGAGTTGCCGAAATAGAACTTCGCGTCCGGCGACATGTGCGGCCGGCCGTCGGTCGGGATCACGCGGTAGGTATTCGCGGTGAGCAGGATCACCTGGGCGGGTCTCTGGATGATCTCCTGTCCGCCGAACGCCAGGCGAGGCATGCCGTTCAGGCAGAGCGACGACGGATCGCTGTAGAGACGCTGGCCCGTCTCACCCGGCCAGCCGCGCGCCAACCCGGCGCGAATCTCGTTGCGCTTCGCCAGCGCCCACGGCGTGTACGGGACCTTCCCGTCCGCCGGATCGGAGACGTAACTCTCCTGTGGCGGCGTCGTCACGTCGACGTACTCGTGCTCCTCGAGGTCGTCGTTGCCGCCCCCGACGGGACCGTTCCAGTTGCCCTGGAGGTCGGGCACGCCGTCAGGCGTGCGCGGCGCCTTGTAGGGCGGCAGCTTGGCCTTCTGCGCGACCCACGTCCTGGCCTGCGGGAATTTCGGGGTGTCGGGCCTGAAGAAGGCTTGCGGTGGGTCTCCACCGGCCGCTCGTCCGGTCACCGGCAGAATGACCACCACGCCACCCACGACCGCAAGCGCCGCCAACAGCCAACGTCTCATCTGAAACCTCACCGGGTATTGAAATAGGGTGAATCCGGCTTCGCCCACTCCTGCTTCAGCAGGTACGCCCCGCACTCGTATTCCAGCAGCTCGACGTCCTTTTCCTGGCGACGGTAGAGCGGCATGCTGATCTTCCACGGCCGGGTGAACACGTTCGGATCCTCGATCGTCACTTCGTACAACATGTGATCCGGCCCGGTCGGCGTGAACCGCTCGACCAGGTGCAGCGCGTCGCTGTGGTAGTTCCCCGCGCGATCGAACCAGGTCTCTTCGTTGAAGTGGATCACGTCGACGACAAGCGAGTTGCCCTCCCACCGTCCGCGCGAGTCGCCCATGAACCAGTCGATCGGTCCCTCTGGATGCGGGTTGCCGTTCATGTAGACGTAGCGGATGATGCGCGAGTACTCGTGCAGGATGACGACCTTGTCCGCCTGCTGCACGATGCGGAACGGATACGGCATGTAGGTGATGCGCGGAACGCCGGGCAGGATGCACCGGTTCTCCGGGTCGAGCTGCTGCCGGTTCTTGAAGTTCTCCTGCTTCTTCGCGAGCGCCTCGGGCTTGTACGGGATGTCGTTCCCCTCGACGACGCCGTGGCCCGCGGGGACACCGAGCGTCGCGCCGTGATCCTGCAGGTCCCAGGCGGCGGTGTTCAGCACCTGCCAGAGGCCCTGCAGGTCGGGCTGCCCCTCGCGCGTGCGCGGCGGCGTGTAGGCAGCCGCCGGCGTCTGCGCCGCGGCCGAAGGTGGCAACAGCAGGACGGCCGTGCAGGCTGCGAGGGTGACCGCGAACCCGGCGAACCAGCGCTTCACTGGCATCTCCTCTTCGTTAACTGATTGAGGACCGAAGTCTAGGGAGGCCGCATAGCACTGTCAAGCGTCGGCAGGTTTGGAGGGTTCCAGATTCTGCGCGAATGCCAGGCCGCGAGCGTTTCAAGGATTGCGCGATCGATCGGGCGGCACGCGCGAAATGGCGGGAAAACGGGCGGCACGCCACACGCATTGCCTGGTGCCGGAGCCGACGATGGTACGATGGAAACGAAGCCAGCGAGCCGTACTCGTCACGGTACTGCCGGCAATGGCAAACCTGGGTGCCGGTGCATTGATTCCGGGCCAGGCCTTCGGACAGCGCCCGTTCTCGTGGATGATGTTCGCTGTCGGCATCGTGCAGTGGATCGTTCTCGTTTCGGGAGCGGTAATCATCGCCGGAATTGACGATGTTGAATGACGCCGCGACTGCCTACGCCGTTCTGATCCCTCTGACGATCGGTGTCCTCGCGTGGGTGCTGATCCTGTTCGACTGGCTCGGCCGGCGGCGTGACCGCCGGAACACCGAAAGGCCTGAGCTCCGCCCCTAATGTGCCGGGTCCGCGTGCGCCCGGCACCGGTGCTTCGCGGCACCCGGCCTACTTTTCATTACCGCTACCGCAGCATGTGCAGCAGCCGCGTCACCGGGTCGTAGAACCGGCTGACGACGCGCTCTTTCAGCGGGATGATCGCGTTGTCGGTGATGTGGATGTGCTCCGGGCACACCTTCGTGCAGCACTTCGTGATGTTGCAGTAGCCGATCCCCGCCTTCTCCTTCATGTCCGGGATGCGGTCGGCCGCGTCGATCGGGTTCATCTCCAGCTGCGCCGCGTAGACGAAGAAGCGCGGGCCGATGAACTCGTCGAATTTCTTGTGCTCGCGCAGCACGTGGCAGACGTCCTGGCAGAGGAAGCACTCGATGCACTTCCGGAACTCCTGGATTCGGTCCACGTCGCGCTGCGCGACGCGGAACGTGCCGTCAGGGGCGTCGGGCGTGCGGGGCGTGATCTTGCGGATCCCTTTCTTCACCGCGAAGTTCCACGAGACGTCGGTGACGAGGTCCTTGATCGGCGGGAACGCGCGCATCGGCTCGAGGGTGACCGGTTCGTCGAGGTTCACCTGGCTGAGGCGCGTCATGCACATCAGCCGCGGACGCCCGTTGACTTCCGCGGAGCACGACCCGCACTTGCCCGCCTTGCAGTTCCAGCGGACCGCGAGGTCGGGCGCCTGCTCGGCCTGGATGCGATGCACGGCGTCGAGCACCACCATCCCGTCCGACACGGCGGTCGTGTAATCCCTGAAGCCGCCGCCGCCACCCTGCTGCGTCCGCCAGATTCGAAACGTGGCCCGATCCTTCATTAGGTCTTTTGCTCCTCGATCGCCTGCTTCAGGTCGCCCGGCATCGGCGGAATGGGTACGCGCGACACCTGCATCGAGCCGTCGCGCGCCTGCTTGACGACGATGTTGAAGGTGCCGAACTCGGCGGCCTTTTCCGGGTAGTCCTCGCGGAAGTGGCCGCCCCGGCTCTCCTTGCGCTCGAGGGCCGAGAGCGTGATGGCTTCGGACACCGACAGCAGGTTTCGCACGTCGATCGACGTGTGCCAGCCGGAGTGATACTCGCGGTGGCCTTCGGCGCCGAGTCGCGCCGCCCGCTCGTTGAAGTCGCGGATCCGGCCGAGCGCCTCGCGCATCTCCGCCTCGTTGCGGACGATGCCGACGAGCCGCTGCATCGCATCCTGCAGGTCCTGCTGCACGTTGTACGGGTTTTCGCCCTCGGCGCCGCGATCGAACGGCGCCAGCGACTGCGCGATGGCGCGGTCCGCGGCGCCCTCGTCGATGCGCGGCTGGCCGTTGGCACGCGCGTATTGCGACGCGTACTCACCGGCGCGCTTGCCGAAGACGATCAGGTCCGACAGCGAGTTGCCGCCGAGCCGGTTGGCGCCGTTGATGCCGGAGGCGCACTCGCCGGCGGCGAACAGCCCGGGCACCGTCGACATCTGCGAGTCGGCGTCCACCCGTATCCCGCCCATGATGTAGTGCGTCGTCGGACCGACCTCCATCGGCTCCTTCGTGATGTCGAGGTCGGCGAGCTCCTTGAACTGGTGGTACATGCTCGGGAGCTTCCGCTTGATGTGCTCCTCGGCGTTCGGCAGCTTCTCCTTGATCCACGCGATGTCGAGGAAGACGCCGCCGTGCGGCGACCCGCGGCCCGCCTTCACCTCGCGGTTGATGCAGCGCGCGACGTGGTCGCGCGTCAGCAGCTCGGGCGGGCGGCGCGCCGACTTGTCGCCCTGCGTGTAGCGCCACCCTTCCTCGGCATCCGAGGCCGTCTGCGGCTTGTAGTTGTCGGGGATGTCGTCGAACATGAAGCGGCGTCCTTCCCTGTTGCGCAGGACGCCTCCCTCGCCGCGCACGCCCTCGGTGACGAGAATGCCGCGGACGCTCGGCGGCCAGACCATGCCAGTCGGATGGAACTGGATGAACTCCATGTCCATCAGCTCGGCGCCGGCTCGGTACGCCAGCGCGTGGCCGTCGCCGGTCCCCTCCCAGCTGTTGCTCGTGATCTTGTACGCGCGCCCGGCGCCCCCGGTCGCCAGGATGACGGTCTTGGCGGCAAAGATGTGGAAGCGCCCGCGCTCGCGGTCGTACCCCACCGCGCCCGCCGCGCGGCCGCCGTCGAGGAGCAGCTCGATGACCGTGTGCTCCATGTGGACGGTGACGCCGAGGTAGATGGTGTGGTCCTGGAGCGTGCGAATCAGCTCGAGGCCCGTGCGGTCGCCGACGTGCGCGAGCCGCGGATAGCGGTGGCCGCCGAAGTTGCGCTGGTTGATGCGGCCGTCGCGCGTGCGATCGAACACCGCGCCCCACCCTTCGAGCTCGCGGACGCGGTCGGGCGCCTCCTTCGCGTGAATCTCGGCCATGCGCCAGTTGTTGATGTACTGGCCGCCGCGCATCGTGTCGGCGAAGTGCACCTTCCAATTGTCCCGGTCGTCGTTGTTCGCCAGCGCCGCCGCCATGCCGCCCTCGGCCATCACGGTGTGCGCCTTGCCGAGCAGCGACTTGCAGATCAGGCCCACCGAGACGCCCGCGTTCGCCGCTTCGATGGCGGCACGCAGTCCGGCCCCACCCGCCCCGATCACGAGGACGTCGTACGTATACGTTGACGCGGTCGGCATTACTGGTGGATTCCTGCGAACGTTGTCAAGGGCCGCTCCGTTGTCGCGGCCCGCAGGCTCGCGGTCGATGGCTTGTTGTGATTCCAGCTCCCGCTGTTGAGACTCCCCACTAGAGGATCCTAAAGTCGGTCCAGATCCCCATGGAGCAGAGTCGGACGTACAGGTCCGCGAAGCCCACCGTGCACAGGCTCAACCACGCGAAGAGCTGGTGCTTGTAATTGAGCGCGCTCGAGCACGCGTACGCCATGTCGCACGCGCCATGCCTGGAGACTTCGTCGTGGAAGCCGCCGACGATGTGGCGCATCGCGTGGCAGCCGAGCGTGTAGGAACTGAGGAGCACGACGTTGAGGGCGAGGATGAGCGTGCCGACGCCGACGCCGAACCTCGTCCCGCCGGCGCCATCGGGCCAGCGCGTCGCCAGCCACACGTCGTACGACAGCAGGAAGAGGAAGATGCAGGCGATGTAGAGAAAGTAACGGTGGATGTTCTGCGCGACGAGCGGAAACGACTGCTCGCCCCAATAGCTCTTGCGCGGCTCGCCCACGGCGCACGACGGCGGGTCGGCCCAGAACGACTTGTAGTACGCGCCACGGTAGTAATAGCAGGTGAACCGGAACAGACCGGGGAACGGAAGAATCAGCAGCGCGGGCGAGAACGGCAGGAACGCGGGGATCCAGGCCGGCTTGACGCCAAACCAGGCATGCTCGAGCCCCGCCGTGTCACCCGGCGAGGCAAACAGCACCGGCGCGTAGAACGGCGACAGGTATGGGCCGAACGTGTAATGGGCGTTCTGCAGCGCTGCCCACGTCGAGTAGGCGACGAATGTGCCGAGACCGAGGAAGACGGCGAGCGGGGCGACCCACCATGCATCGCGGCGGCTGGTCGACCCAAAACCGCGCGAGACATCAGTCACCGGAATGACTTGCATTCAACCTCCAGATAGGTGTGACTGGTGATTCGTGACTTGTGAATTGACGTGCAGGTCAATCACCAGTCACAGATCACCAATCACCGATCTTATCTAGCGGCTGCTTGTCCCCGCAAGTTTGCTCGTGGCGAGGAAACCTGCCTTCGCGCACTCCTCGGCAGTGGTGAGATAGCGCAGGATCGCGGCGTTGCCGATCACGTACGGATGACGCTCGTTCGGCTGTCGCGTGCGCAGCGCGGCGATCTTGGCGTTGGTGCCGTCGTAGGCCGTGTGATTCGAGAGCACCACGTCGGCGCCGGACTTCTGCACCACGCCGCGATACCGCTCGGCTGATCGAATATAGGGCAGGAAGTTCGCCGGCTTCGGCGCGAAGTTGAACGCCGTGCCGCCCCACGTCGCGACGGTGTGCGTCGTGCCGCGGTCCTTCACCTGGAAGACGCTCGAGATCGTCCCCGGCGTGTGGCCCGGCGTGAGGTACATCGTGATGGTGGTGTCGCCGAGCGTCAGTTTGTCACCATCCTTGGCTTCGATGTCGCGCCGCGGACGGATGCGCTCCGGGATCGTGCGATCCGACACGTCCCAGTCCTCCTTCGACATCACGACGCGCGTGCCGAAGTGATCCTGCAGGTACTTCGCGCCGCCGATGTGATCGGTGTGCGCGTGGCTCACGAGCGCGTACTTGATGTCGGCGGGGTTGAGCCCGAGCTTCTTCAATCCGTTCACGACCTCGTCCTCGACCGAGTAGTCGTAGATCGTGTCGATGACGATGATCCCCTGCGAGGTGGTGAGCGCCCAGGCCGAATACTCGGTCATGCCGACGAAGTAGAGGTTGTCGAAGACCTTCACCGGCTCGGCGTGCCACTGCGCCGCCGGAGGCGGACCGGCCTGGCGGCCACCGCCGCCCCCGCCACGGCCCTGTCCGGCGGGCGCTGGCGGCGCCAGCGGCTTCTCGTACTCCATGCAGATGCGGTCGTAGAGCGCCGTGAAGTCGCTTCCCGCAGCCTTCTTCGCGGCCGCAAGATGGCTTTCGACGGTGCCAGTCACCTGCTGGGCCACGACACCGGCGGTCGCAAGCGCGAGGGCCGCGCACGTCGCAATGGCCACGTTCCTCATTGGGCTGCCTTCACGGTGGTAATCCACGCCACCAGCGTTTTCACTTCCGGATCGTCCATCGACTTGAAATGCTTGCCGCCCGGGTGGAACTCGGTGCCGCCCGCCTCGTGCTCGAGCGGCATCAGCACCAGCCGACTGAGCTTGGGCTGACCGGGGACCACGACGCGCTGCATCGCCGCGAAATTCGCACGCGACTGCGCTTCGGTCCACGAGGAGGCGCCCGGCGCCATCTCCTGGAGCCGGAGCGGGGTGCCCTGTGAATGGCACGCGTAGCAACGGGCGTGATCGCCGCGCTTGGCGAGGAAGATCGGCTCGACCTTCGTCCGGAAGGTCTCGAAATCGAGGCCGCGCGGACCGGTGGCGGGCGCCGCGGAGCCCTGTCCCTGCAGAGTGGACCGGGCACAGATGAGGACGAGGAGGACCGCAAGGCAAAGGGTTGTTCGGCGCATGGGCGCTTTATATACGGTGGACCGGCTAGTGTAAAGTACGCGGACATCGCAGAGGCGGACCTTCAGGTCCGCCTGGAGCGGGAGGTTTGTCTATGCAGCGCGTTGTCCTGACGGCGGCGATCGCCGTGGCCCTGACCGCCGTGGCGGGCGCGTCGTCCGTCCGCATCATTCAGACGAATTCCGCGGGACCGACCGTCCACCTGATCGACCCGGCGACCAACACCGTCGTCGGCGTCATCAACGGCATCGAGGTGAACCACGGCGCCACCTCCGCGCCCGACGGCTCGCGCTTCTACATCAGCAACGAAGCCGAGAAGACGCTCGACGTCGTCGACACGAAGACCTTGAAGGTCATCAAGTCGATCCCGCTGACGGCGCATCCCAACAACGTCTCGATCAGCAAGGACGGCAAGCGTGTCTACGTGGCGATCGCTGCCGCTCCGGGCGCGGTCGACGTGATCGACACGGCAACGATGACGCGGGCAAAGAGCATTCCGGTGAAAGGTTCCGCACACAACACGTACGTGACGCCCGACGGCAAGTACGTCATCTGCGGCTCGGTCGCCGGCAAGTTGATGACCGTCATCGACCAGAAGACCGAGGAGCCGCTGTGGAGCGTGGCGTTCGACGCCGGCGTGCGGCCGATCGCGTTCGAGAAGAAGGCGGACGGATCGACCGGGCGCGTCTTCGTCCAGTTGTCCGACTTCAACGGCTTCGCGATCGTCGATTTCGACCAGCGGAAGGAAGTGGGCCGCGTCGAGCTGCCCGAGGTGTCCGAGAAGGAACGGGTCACCGAGGGGCTGCAGGGCTCTCCGTCGCACGGCATCGGCGTCACGCCGGACGGCAAGACGCTGTGGGTGCTCAGCAAGATGAACAGCCACATCTACGAATACTCGATGCCGGACCTGAAGCTGATGGGCGACGCGCCGACAGGCCATCACCCGGACTGGCTGACGTTCACGCCCGACAGCAAGTCGGTCTACATCGCCAATGCAGGATCGAACTCGGTGACGGTCGTGGACATCGCCAGCCGCAAGGTCGTGAAAGAGATTCCGGTCGGCTATGTGCCTAAACGGAACGCCACCGCGGTCCTGCCCTGAGGAGCAGGCGGACGCCCGCGTAGGGGCCGGCTTCAGCCGGCCCAACCTTTTCCCTTACTGCCCGCTGCCCGCTGCCCGCTGCGCGCTCCGCTTCGGCTTGTAAACGTGCGTGCTCTGACCGAAGAACACCTCCGCCGCTTCCATCAGGCCTTCGGATAGCGTCGGGTGGGGGTGAATTGTCAGCCTCATGTCCTCGGCGGTCGCGCCCATCTCGATCGCCAGCGTCCCCTCGGCAATCAGTTCGCCGGCGCCCGATCCGCGATGCCCACGCCGAGCACGCGGCCCGTCTGTTTGTCGAGAATCAGCTTGGTGAGCCCTTCCGGTGAATCGACCGTGATGGCGCGGCTCAGCGCGCCCCATGGGAACTTCGCCACGTCGATGTCGCGCCCGTCGGCTTGCGCCTGCGCCTCCGTCAGTCCCGTCCACGCGATCTCCGGGTCGGTGAAGACGACGGCGGGAATGGCGAGCGGCTCGAAGACCGCCTTGTGCCCCTGGATCGCTTCCACCGCGACGCGCGCCTCGTGCGAGGCCTTGTGCGCGAGCATCGGCTCGCCGGCGACGTCGCCAATTGCGAAGATGGTCGGCTCGGCGGTCCGCCGCTGGCCGTCGGTCTCGATGAACCCCTTCGCGTCCACTTTCACCGCGGTCTTCTCGAGCCCGGGGATCTTGGAGTTCGGCCGCCGGCCCACCGCGACGAGCACGCGGTCGAAGGTTCGATCGGTCTCGTCTCCTCCTTCGAACGCCACGCGAATGCCGTTCTTCTCTTCGGCGATTTTGACGACCTTGGTGTTGAGCATGATCTTCGCGAACACCTTCTCGAGCCGCTTCTGCAGCACCGCGACGAGGTCACGATCGGCGCCCGGAAGCAGGCCACCGGTCATCTCGACGACGGAGACCTTGCTGCCGAGCGTGGCGTAGACGGTGCCAAGCTCGAGGCCGATGTAGCCGCCGCCGATCACGAGCAGCGACTTCGGGATGTCGGGCAGCTCGAGGCCCGAGGTCGAGTCCATCATCCGCGGGCTGTCGAGCGCGAGCGACGGTATGCGCGTCGGGCTCGACCCGGTGGCCAGGATGCAGTGCTCGAACTGCAGCTCGGTCTCGCCGCCGCCGGTGGCGATCGTCATCGACTTCGGGCCCGTCAGCGCGGCGCGCCCCTGGATGAACTTCACCTTGCGCAGCCGGCCGACCTGGCCGACCCCGCTCGTCAGCTTGTCCACCACGCCCTGCTTGAAGGCGCGCAGCGTGTCGACGTCGATCTTCGGCTCGGCAAAGGTGACGCCCCAGGCGGAGGCGTGGCGCGACTCGTCGACGACTTTCGCGACGTGGAGCAGCGCTTTCGACGGGATGCAGCCGCGATAGAGGCAGACACCGCCCGGGTTCTTCTCCAGGTCGACGAGCGTCACCTGCATGCCGAGGTCGGCGGCGTAGAACGCCGCCGCGTAGCCGCCCGGGCCCGCGCCGAGGACTGCCAGTTGTGTGGATTCGCGCGCCATGCGTCAGCCGAGCAGCGAGAGGAGGAACGGCTGCTCGATGGCCTGCACGACCCAGCGCAGGAAGCGCATCGCGTCCGCGCCGTCGATCACCCGGTGGTCGTACGAGAGCGACAGCGGCAGCAGCTGGCGCGGCTCGAATCTGCCGTCGTGACCCTCGACGTGGCCCGGGCCGCCCTGAGCGCCATTCGGAGGGCGCCATACCGGTTCGACGATGCCGCGCGACACGCCGAGGATGGCGACCTCGGGCCAGTTGACGATCGGCGTGAAGTAGGTGCCACCGATCCCCCCGAGGTTGGAGATGCTGATGCCGCCGCCGCTCATCTCGTCGAGCGTCAGCTTCTTCGCGCGCGCCTTCTCGGAGAGCTGATGCAGCTCGATGGCGATCTGCGTGATGTTCTTCTGGTCGGCGTTGCGAATCACCGGCACGAGCAGGCCGAACTCGGTGTCCACGGCCACGCCGACGTTGACGTACTTCTTGTAGACGATGGCGCTGCTGTCGACGTCGACCGAGGCATTGAACTGCGGGAACTGCTTGACCGCCGCCGCCACGACCTTCACGACGACTGCCGTCACCGTCAGGTTGCCGCCCGCCTCCTCCACCTGCTTGCGGAACTTCGCGCGCAGCTCCTCCATGGGCGTGATGTCGGCCTTGTCGAACTGCGTGACGTGGGGAATCGTGTTCCACGCGCGGCTGAGGTGTTCGGCCGTCTTGCGGCGGATGTTCGACATCGGCTCGCGCTCGACCTCGCCCCATTTCGAGAAGTCGGGCAGCGGCACGCTCGTAGGGGGCGCGCTGGCCGGCCGCGCCGTGAAGCCGCCTGGCGCGGACGTGGAGGGAACGCTGCTCAGGATGCGGCGCGCGTGCTCCTTGACATCTTCGTCCGAGATGCGACCGCCGGGGGCGCTCCCCTGCACCTCGTTGATGTCCACGCCGATCTCGCGCGCGAGCCGGCGGACCGATGGTGACGCGGGAGCCGCGGGTCCTTCGCTCGGACGCGGCTGCGGCGCGGGCGCGTCCGCCCTCGCCGCCGGGTCCGCCTGGGCCTGGCGCGCCGAAGCCTGTGGCGCAGGTGAAGAGGGCGCGGCCGCCGACTGCGGCGCTTCGCGCCGCGGCATCGACACGACCTTCTGATCCTGCTTCGGTTCCGCCTTGGTCGCCGGCTTCTGCTCTGCCTTCGGCGCGGCCTTTGGTTCTGCCTTCGCCGGCTTCTGCTCCGTCTTTGGTTCGCCCTTCGCTTCCGCCTCTGGCTCCGCCGCGGCCTTCTCCTCCGCCGCGG
>Ga0134127_10000954_pt1 | contig 22823 bp, 15 predicted proteins | sample KB31753_FD_96459 | JGI IMG/M metagenome (GOLD analysis project Ga0134127, IMG submission 96459) | Terrestrial soil microbial communities with excess Nitrogen fertilizer from Kellogg Biological Station, Michigan, USA - KB3-175-3 | ecosystem: Environmental > Terrestrial > Soil > Unclassified ... | reverse complement strand
TCTCCGTACATAGGTGCCTCGTCGATGATTCCGGCGGTGTGAGTCAGTAACTGATGCGCAGTAAGCGCCGCGAGCTTCTGGTTAAGCCCGCCGACGTGTTTTCCGATCGGTTCATCCAGCCTGAGCTTTCCTTCCTCGGCGAGAGTGACCAGCGCCAAAGCGGTGAACATTTTGGTGGTCGAGCCGATGCGAAACAGCATCTCGGGTGTCATCGGAGCGCCGGTTTCAACATTCGCGATGCCGAAGGCCTTTGTGTAAATGACCCGATCGCCGCTGACGATCGCGACGGTCGCGCCGGGTGTGTTCGTTTCCTTGAGCTCTTCGAGAACGACTTTTTCGAGTTGGTTTAAGTCCGGCAGCTGTTCCTGGATCGCGACGGCGGGCGGGAAGACAAGTGCGAGAAGCAGAATGGCCGGCAAAGATCGTCTCAACATGAAGAGCTCCTTTCAAATCGTGATTGAGCGATCTGATTCTACGATGCGCTGGCCGAAACCGAAACCAGATTATGGGATGTTTGAAGGAGAATAGACCACTGATCGGGCGGATCAGGCGGATCCGCACGGATCAGATCCGTGTGAATCCGTCCAATCCGTCCCATCAGTGGTCTATTCACCTAATTCGGACGCCATCAACACAGATCCAGGACACTCCCCAAGCTGCTACTGCGCCCGCTGGATAACCATTATCGTCAGATCATCCGACTTCGGCCCACCTCCACGAAATGAGCGTGCGTCCTCGATGCACGCGGCAGTCAAAGCCTGCGGTTCCAACGTATGCTTTGCGCCAACAATTCTGCTCAGCCGGTCAGCTCCATACTCAGCGTCATACGGGCTTCGTGATTCGGTCAAGCCATCTGTATAGATCAGCAGACTGTCACCCAGCTCCAATTGAAGCTCGCTGGCGGCATATTGTTCCTGGCAGAAGATTCCCACCGGAAGCCCCGTCGCGTCGACGCTTGTTACGGTGCCTCGCCGAATCAATAGCGGTGGGCAGTGACCGGCATTGCAGAGCTCGATCGCGCCCGAGCGGCGCGCGCGCCCGCAGACGAGCGTCGCGTAATACGAAGGCATTGTGCAATTTGTGAACACCTGATTGGCGCGTTCGACCAGCTGTTCGACCGGCAGGTCCAGCGTGATAAGGCTTCGGAAGATCGCGTGGAGATGCGCCATGAGCATCGACGCGGCGATTCCCTTGCCCGACACATCACCTAACAGGAAGAACAGATCTCCGTCCTCGTTGTACACCAGGTCGCAATAATCGCCGCCAACCGGACCCGCTGCCTCATAGTGATAATAGGCTCGCCAGCCATCTACCTTGAGGTCCTGAGTCGGAAGCAGTGAGTACTGCACCAGTGACACGTTGTCTAAGTCGTTCTGGAGAGCGCGTTGTTCCTGGGCGTTTAAACATTCGAGACAGAACCGGGCGATTGGATCCTTTGTCGCGTAGTCGTCGATGACCTCATCGCAGGCCTCACAGATGCCGGCTGTTCCGGTCTGCATTCTCTTCAACGCCGAATCGACTTCTGAAAGCAGCGACGCCAGGTGAGAGCTCTCCGCGGACTCGTCAATCGCGGTTTCAAGCCGCTTACGCCAGTCGATCAAATCAGAGCGAAGGACAAGTTGGCTTGTGGCCATTTTGTTTACTCCTTGAAGGTCCCGGTTCGGACATGTTGTGTTTCAAGTTCTCAAATTCTCGGCTGGTCAACTATCAAGTTACTGTGTCAATAAAAACGGATTTAATGGGTCTGCGGTTCCAATTGAATCCTACAAAAGTTCCTTATCTGATCGAGAATAATGGCCGGGGTTTAGAGACGGTTCTATCCGAATCTTGCGGGTAAACCGAATGGTAGGCTTGTCCGCCATCCGTCACTCCTCATGGTAGCGGAGCGGATCTTTTTTATGCTTCTCGCGACGCTCGTCGCGGCGTCGTTTGTCTTCGAATTTCTTAGATGGAAGGATCGGCGCCCGAGGTCGCGGTCGAAACTTCTCCTTTTCAATAGTTATCTTGTCGTCTTTTTTCTTGCGCACTGAGGCATTATACACAAGTCGCACAACCGGCAAGATTGGTGATATTTCATTCCGGCCTACAACGGGACCGTCCTATGACAAGTTTCGTAGTCCCGCCTTCAGCCGGAAACGTATTTACAGAAAACCAAAGCTTCGTGAGCCGTTGTTCCGCCTGAAGGCGGGACTACGAAACTTTTCACACAGTCCTGCCCGGTTGAGGGATTCGGAGCGTCCCTGTCGGCGCCCCTGCAAGATGCTCGACAATCAACGGTCGTTATCGCTCGCGGTGACTCCCGCGGCCAATTAACGAAAAGCCAGCCCAATAATACGGATGTTGATACTGCCCGCCACGCAGCAGTCGCAACATCGCCCGCTGCAACTGTTTGGCCGTCGAAACCAGGGGTCGCGAGCTCGACGCAGCCTGGAAACTTCTGTGCAAATCCATCATCAAGTCAGTCGTCGAAGGCGATCCAGTGGCCCACCGTGCTGCTACCAACGATGGACACCCGGCAATCAAGAGCGACCACGAGAGAGACGATAATGAACCCCCGGTCGCATATCTATCTGCAGAAGCCTCGCTTGATGACAACAGCAACACCTCAGCATTCAAATTGAGCTTCAGGATTTCCCGCACCTCCAGCAATCCATCCTCGCTGCCACCCTCTGCTTGCGACAGAGCGACATAGGAATACAGCGGGTTCACATCGCTCAGCAGCGCCGGCGCCGCAAGGTGAATAACATTCGATTTGCCCGCCTCTTGTTTGAGCAGCGATTCAGTCGCCTGATCGCCAAGATGGATCTTTCCGCGACTAACACCATAAAGTCGTTCCAGCGATTTCACCTCGTTTTCAGATTCAGGCGAGGACACAACCTGTTTGTCGCTCAACTTGTTCGCCTGATCTGCCGTCCGCTTTGTAATCGCCGGATTCCCCAGCGCAAACAGCGACGGCGAAACGCGAGCGGTCCTTGCCTGGTCTCCAGCTCTGCTGATTTCAATTAGGGCGGCGAGGGACCACCCGTAGCCGATTGCCTGGTCTTCGATGAGATAGCGATTGTCTGCCGGCCGCAAGGCGGCAAACGGCAATTGCCACAGAGCATCATCGGGCGCGATCAACCACGTGGTCTTTCCGCTCAACTGCTCACGAGCGCCGCTGAACAATAACTCGTAAATCTCGCGAGCAGCCTCGTGAATCTTCTCATCGCGTTTCGCGATCATCTCTCGGAATGACCTGATCCGTTCGGTGATCGCGCTTCGCCCGGCTTTGATTATGTAAGCATTCAACGTGTAGGTCGGAGGGCGGGATCGCGCGGCCGCATTCTGCGCACCGCGAGTCAGCGCGAATAAATAGCTGCAGCTGTCCGCGACCACAAATTCCAGGAATGCTGTCGAAGAATCCGTTAACCAGGCTGCGGCATCTTCGAATCCCGGCGGACCCGCTTCCGCGCGCAGGCTCTTCAATTTCGGGTGAGCGGAGTAGAGCGTCGCTTCGAATGACCGATAGTCCCCAAGGGCCTTCTGCAGGCGCAAATCCAGCAAGGCGTAACGCTCCAGATTCGGTGGTCTCTTTTCACGTTCGCTCGCCATTCGAGCCTTGATCGCAATGACCGTTCTCTCGAGCTTCCGCTCCTGTTCAACCTCGACCGGAGTCATCGACTTGACTATCTGAGCTCTTTGAAAGATGTCGATGAGCGAGTTGGCGCGCATCCGTTCGGCATACGAAAAGGCTTCGGTGACTTTGTTCTGAGCGACCAGCAGCTCCACAATCGCGGAGTATGCCGCGTTCTTGTTTTGAAAGAAGTGCTGAGCATCCGGCTCGCCGTGAACAAGTCTGGTGCGCATGAGCTCGATCGTTGCGATCGACAACTGAAGGCTCTCCTTCGCCTGATCGAGCTTTTCAGTCGCGCGAAGCGCCAGACCCTGGGTATAACGAGCGCGCCATAGCGCATCTGAATTCGAATTCTGTTCGGCAAGCTCAATCGCGCGCCCGGCGAGTTCCAGGCTGGCCGCATGTTCGCCTTTCGAATACCGGACGCTTGCGATTCGCTCAATGATGCCGGCAGCGCGAGACCTGTCGCCGAGCGACTCGTACATCGCCAGGCTCTTCTCGTAAGACTCAAGCGCAAGATCGTATTTCTGTTGGGCGTATCGAGTGCCGCCGATGCTCGCGTACATGCTTGCGACGCCGGGTGAGTGTTTGATCGATGCGAATTGCGCAAGCGCCTTCTCATAGCTCTCAATCGCAAGATCGAAGTCGCCCATGAAGAAATGTACGTTGCCGATCGCATAGATCCTCATCGACGTGTCGGCGATGCTTCGCAGCTCTTCAAAGATCTGCACGCTCCTCTGATAGTTGCTGAGCGCGAGGCTGTAGTTTCGGAGTTGAAAGTAAGCTTCAGCGGTCTCTGAAAGAGCGGTGGCTGTCTGCTTCTGATCGCGAAGCGCCTCGAATGTCTCCAAACCGGTATGCAAGTACTCGAGGGCGACGCTGTAGCTCCCGGTCGCCGAATAGACGTCGGCTATCCTCATTCGCAAATTCGCCCCGACGCGCTTATCGCGCAAGCTGTCTTGAAGCTTAAGGGCTCGGAGATAGTAGTCGAGTGCGACCTCGTAGGAACCCTGCGAGTACTCGGCGCTGCCGATGTTGCTCATGGTGCTCACCACCGAGTCTGGGTCCTTGATCGCGTTGGAGTCAGAATTATTCAGCTCCTCGAAGAGCACCAGGGCTTTCTGATAATGCTGAATCGCCGGTTCAAATTCCTGTTGTTGGAAGTATGTGTTACCGATGCTGTTCAGGGTTGAGGCTATCTCCGCTTTGCCGGCGAACGTCTCGCGCAGCTTCAGGCATTTCGCGAAAGTGTCCAGCGCGCGGTCGTAGCTCTCCTGATCGTAGTAGACGCTGGCGAGTTCTTCGAGCGTGTCCGCCACTGCGCGAGTGCTCTTAAGAGCCTCAAATTCAGCCAGCGCCTTCTCGTAAGTCTCGATTGCGAGTTTATGATTCTTCTGCGCGAAGTAGACCTGGCCGGCCCGAACCAGCGCGGCAGCCCTCGCGCTTCGCCGCCCATTAGCTTCATAGAGAGCCGCGGCGTTGAGATAGTGTTTAAGAGCATCGGGCCACCGTCCCCATTCCCGAAATGCATCGCCCATTTGCTGATCGGCCAACGCCACCCAGTTCTTATCCTCGAGCTGCTCGGAAATGTTTTGAGCCGAACGGAGGACGCTGACGGCGCGATCGTAACTGCCGGGAGCCTGAAGCTGACCCGCCTTGCGAGTCAGGGCATCGCGCAGTTCCGTCGTGACCATCTTCTTATTGTCCGCTAACAATCGCGCGCGCTCGATCTCGCCCGCGTTGACCAGCGCGGTTGCGAACTGTTCGATCGAGTCTGCTGATGCTCTCCACTCGGAGCCTTGCTCCAAAAAGGCTGAAAGATCTTGATTGCTGCTGGCGTCGCGCCACACTTTCCACCCGGTGTTCTCTTTGATGAGTGCGAAGTTGCGGACTCGTTTTTCTCGCCGGGCCGCGCCCGTCGGCGTGGCGGCTGACTCTACTTCAAAGCTCGCCTGGAGTATTGCCTTGTTGCCGGCAATCTTGATTTGCGAGATGGAGAGATTTGAAATGCTGTCGGCGCCGCCGCTGTCCATTGTGTGTTGCGCCTCTTCGATCCCGGTGCGGACATCGGGCGAGCGGAGGCTCCAGCAACCCACGAGCGCTACGAGGTCTCTCTTCGAGTATGCGGCGTAATATTTGGTTATCAGGGAGACGACTGCGGCTTCATCGGGCGACGCGTTCTGTGCGGCGCCCGACGAGAGAGAAGTAACTGCGAGAAAAAAGCACAGAAGCTGGAGTTTGCGCGGCGTTCTCAATAACGCTCTCCGTCCGGACTCTGATCATTGCCGACAAGTGAGGTGGAGCTTTTCCAGCTTGCTTAGACTCCGAATCTGCGGATTTGTTCCCGCCTGGGAGCGCAGGCATCCTTGCCTGCTGCTGGCATGATGCATCTGACGACGAAGCAGGCAAGGATGCCTGCGCTCCCAGGCCAAGTCCTCGCTAAGACGCGAAGAGAATAACGCAATTAGCTGGACCCAACCGGCACCTGAATCGGTGCGGTCAATTCCATCTTGCCCCACGCAATTTTCAGCGTCACATCCTTCAAGTTCCCTTTCTGCATCACCAGATCGATTGTGAGCTTCTCTTTCGAGTCGGATGCCTGGGTTACGGTCATCGGAGCTTTGTGAACTATCGCAGCTCGCTCGATCTCCGAGGCGTCGAGGTGGGCGGCCCTTGTCTTCGCGGGGTCGATGAACACCAGGCTCCAGGTGGCGCCGTCTTCCGAGCGGTGCAAACCCAGATACCACAATCCGGCCGGAATGGCCTTGCCGGCGATCGTCAGCGGGATATCCGAATCCAGCGTCGTCCAGAAGTTGCTCCCGAGGCGATAGACTTTGCCCTTGGTCACTTTGTCGAAGTTGGCGGTGTCTTCGTACTCCTTGCGCCAAATAGGCCGGCCGTAGTCTATCGCGAATTGTCCGGCGCCCATGTTCTTCTCGTTGTTCCAGTAGCCCACTCGCGTCGTGCCCCGCTCCGGCGAGTCACTGCCAAATGCGACGATCTTTGGCCGCGGCTTGTTCTCCTGAGCGGAAACTGCGGAAATGAGAGACATTACCACGGCAATACAAAACACCATTGTCGTAATCTTAGATTTCATTGCTCCTCCTTCCCAAACTTCATCGACTGATTGATAGGTTGGGTGGCTTGCTCTGCGTGAGGACGGGGGCAAGCCACGCTTCCTTACCTGTGATTCTTCTTCGCGAACGCCCACGATTCACTCATACCTGAGCGCGATCTAACCTGTGATTCTTCGCGAACGCCCCACGATTCACTCATACCTAAGTGCGATCATCGGGTCCACTTTGGTTGCGCGGCGCGCCGGGATGAAAGTGGCCACCAGAGCCACTCCTATCAGGATGATCGAAATGCTGGCGAAGATCACCGGGTCAGTGGTGCTAACCCCGAACAGCAGGCTCGACATCACTCGGGTCACCGCAAAAGCTGCCCCCAGCCCTATCGCAACACCAATTCCCGCCAGCAGAATGCCTTCCCACAATACGCCCCGCAACACAACGCTGGTCTCGGCGCCCAATGCCATGCGAATGCCAATCTCGTGGGTGCGCTGGGTTACCGAGTAGGAGATGACGCCGTAGATACCGATGGCCGCAAGCAAAAGCGCGACAGTGGCGAAGATCCCCATCAACGTCATGTTGAATCGTTGAGCTGCAAGCGACGCCGACATCACTTCGGTCATCGGCCGAAGCTTGGTCACCGGAATCTGTTTGTCCACCGACCAGATTTGATTCTTCACCTGTCCGGCCAGATTTGCATTGCCGCCATCCGCACGGACCGCCACGTACGCCCAGCGTTTCCATGGTTGATCTTGTTGCTGATAGGTGTTGTAAAACGCCGGCTCCTCCGGGAGATTCAGACCGTAGTGTTTGACATCGCCCACTACTCCGACGATCGTCATCCACCGGCGAGGATTTCCTCTGGCCCAGGCGATGCGCCCGCCGATTGGATTCTCATCGGGAAAATACTCGCGGACAAAGCTCTGATTTACGAGCCCGACCGGAGGTGCGTCCGCTTTGTCCTGGACGGTGAAGTCGCGCCCCTGCAGCACCGGGATTCCCATCGTGCGGAAGTAATCGCCGGCGACCGTTCGTGTTTCGAGTTCCGGTTCCTCGCCGGGCGGGACCGGCGGACGTCCGTCGATCACGAAGTTGTGCATCAGGTTCTCGGTCATCGGCAGCTCGCTGATCATCGCCGCCTGGACTCCGGGAATACCGGTCACGGCATCGAGAGCGCGATCGCGGAACTGTATCTGTTTTGGGATCTCCTTGTATCGCGATTCGGGAAGCTCTATTCGCATCGTCAGCAGGTTTTGAGGATCGAATCCGGGGTCGATAGTCCGCAGATTCCACATATTCTTGATCAGCAGTCCGGCTCCGATAAGCAGCACCACTGCAAGGGCAATTTCAGAAACAACGAGCACGCTTCGAACGCGATGCCTGGTCACGCCGCCGGTCGAGGCGCGGCCTCCCTCTTTTAACGCTTCGTGACATCGAGCTTTGAAGCGCTCAACGCCGGAACGAGTCCAAATATGAGCCCGGTCAGTAGTGAAACTCCAAGTGTGAACCCGAGGACCCATCCGTCAATTCCGATCGACGCGAGCCTGGGAAGATTGGCCGGCTTGAGCGCGGTGAGCAGGTCAACGCCCCACTTCGCCAGCAGAAGTCCCCCCGCTCCGCCAAGCACCGACAGCAGCGTGCTCTCGGTCAACATCTGCCGGATCAACCGCCAACGACCCGCGCCAAGCGCCGCGCGGATCACGATCTCCTGCCGTCGTCCGGCCGCCCGCGCCAGCAACAGGTTCGCGAAATTCGCGCAGGCAATCAGCAGCACCAAACCCACCGCTCCAAGCAGCACAAGCAATGCTGAGCGGCTGGTGGCGACGATGCGTTCGTGCAGCGAGAGGAGACCTGTGCGCCGCCCCTCATTCTCCTCGGGGTATTGCTGCGCCCGCGATTGCTAGATGCTCTCCCTCTCGCCGCGAGCATGGCTCAGGGTTACGTCGGGCTTGAGACGAATATACGTTCGCAGAAAATGCACGCCGCGAAACTGCGCAGCGATTGGATTCACCACTCGCACAGAAGCCCACAAATCAGGCGTTTCGGTCGGCATGATGAAATCGGCCGGCATCACCCCAACGACCGTGTAAGGCTTGCCGCTCAGTTGAATCGGTTTCCCGATGATGCTCGCATCTCCCCCGAAGGTCTGCTGCCAAAAACCATGTGCCAACACTACTACGGGCTCAGCTCCGAAACGGTCATCGTCGTCTGAGATGAGTCGTCCGATTGCCGGTTTGGCGCCTAACGCTTTGAACAGATCAGCATTGATCAGCGACGCTTGCACCTGCAGTGGTTCAGCGCCGCCGATATAATCCTGCGGCTGCATAACGGAGCCGCCGAAGTACTCGAACGATTCGCAACGTGACCTGATGTCTTCGAGATCCGGTACTGACTGGTTCGAGCGCATCGTCACCAGCCGCTCCGGGTTAGGATAGGGAAGCGGACGAAGTAGTACTGAGTTAACTACGCTGAAGATCGCGGTGTTGGCGCCGATTCCGAGAGCGAGAGTGATAACGGCGATTGTGGTGAACGCCGGCTTCTTTATCAGCAAGCGGCTGCCGAAGCGCAGGTCGTGTAACAGAGTGTCCATTGTTTCTCCTGGATGAGGCGATCGATCGGCTCCGCCCAGCCCGTGGGTTGTGCAAATGGTTTGAATCAAGCCGGCGGGCACGCCAGCCTAACAAGCCCTGCGAGCGCAGGCATCTTGCCTGCCTTTTCGCTGGATCTGACCGTGAAGTCAGCAGGCAAGATGCCTGCGCTCCCAGGTTACTTCTCCCGCTTTAAAGCTTCCGCCGATGCTGCCCTGGTCTCCGCGTTCAGCCAGGACTCGAGCATAGGTTCATTGCGATTTCTTATCGCATCGTCAATCCGTTCGAGCGATGTACGCTTTAGATCACGTTTGATGCGGCCGTAAACGGTGCGCGGGAGCGTCGCCATTTCTTGAGCCATCTCAATCGACCGTGGCAACAGTTGCTCGGGTGGCTGCAGTTCATCCACTACACCCATCGACAGCGCTTTTTGCGGATTCCAGTTCCGAGCTGTAAGCACCATCTTCCGCCCGACCGAGTTGCTCAGCTCAGATTGAACGATAGCCATCGCTGCAACTGGAAACGGCACCCCAACACGCGCCTCAGCGAGCCCAATCTTGTAATCGCCCTCAGCTCCGATTCGATAATCACAGGCGAGCAAAAGGATCACGCCTCCCGCAATCGCGTGCCCGTTCACCGCGGCGATCGTCGGGAGCGGCAGACGGTACAAACCGCCAAACAGACGATTCACCTGCATCACCATCGCCTGTTGTTGCGCTCGGTCGTAGGTTGGCACCGCCTTCAAATCCAGGCCCGCCGAGAAGCAACTGCCGGCTCCGGTGACCACTAGCGCGGCAATCGAATCGTTGTTTTCGACTCCCTCGAGCGCCGTTGCAAACTCGTCGGCAAGTTCCAGATCGATCGCGTTGGCCGGCGGCCGATCGATTCGCAGAACCGCGATTTGCCCGACTTGATCGATGTGAATACGTGTTGAACTCACGAGTGCCTCCGATGCCTCATCTTCTTATTGTGTGTTAGCGCCAAACTTCTCCGCGTATCCGCTGGCGTTCAGAAATTCCTTGCAGTTCTTGATCAGGAGCATGTCTCGCACGGCCTGCTTTTTGTCGCTGGCCTTCTTGAAATACGCCTCCGAGATCTTGTAGCCCATCCAGTAACCCAGATCGACCGGGCGCCCGTTTCCGCCGCTGCTGCCGTATAACCAACGAGACGTGTCCTTCCCGTCTATTTCCTTCTGAAATTCCAGCCACAACTCTCGTTCGCGGGCATTGGCCCACTTGTGCGTCGCATCCATTCTCGCGACTAATTCGCCCGCCGTGAGAACGCTGAGGAAATCGGCGCTGCCCTCCTTAAGACAAGCGCAGAGGAGGCCGCCCAGGCCCAGGTATTTCTGCTGAAAGTGAACAGACTCGTGCACGACCAGCGAGGGGATGTCTTTGGCTGGCATTATTGCGCCCCTCTCCCAGTCATTTAGTTCCGAAACCGGGGTACCTGGGCTTTGCGAAAACATCTCCGCTCCCATTAACAAGCCGTTGCTCGAAGACGTCCCGCCGCTTTGCAACTGGCCAATCACAAAATACGCTTCGGGAAAGATGGCGTCCGGATATAGCTCTTTGAGCTTACGAAACGCCGACACGGTTCGAGGCGACTGAGCATCGAGACCAGCCGTCAAAGGACGGATAGCCTTGAAAAAGTTGGGACGGGCATCAAGCGTTTTTACCAGGGTTTTGGCGTTGAGGCGCCCACTTGCCGCCCAATCTCTCAGTCCCACCGTCCCCGGGTCAATATAATCACGCTGAAAGATCGCGACGCGGTCCTCAGCTGGCGCTGCCATCGCTTTATCATAAGCCTTCCAAAAGCGCTCAATGTCGGCCGTGATGAATCGAGTCTTCTCGGGATCACTGTGGTCCTTGATCCACCTGGCTCGCTGCTCTTCGCAAGCCGCAACCATCTTCTCCCATCGGGGATCCTTGTGCAGCGAATTCAGATCGACGTCGTAGGTCAGATGACTTATATTGCGAAAGCCCGCCTGAATCGCCTTGTCCAGAAAGTAAAAAGCTTTTTCGATGTCGCCCGCCAGCGCCAGCGCGCACGCGGTGTTGTACAGCGCCTCAAGATCGCTCACACCCTTCGCGATCCCTTCCTGAAGCAGCTTGGCCGCAAGCGCGTATTCTTTCTTGTCGTAAGCCACCATCCCTTCTTTGATCAGCTGAGAGGCAGTCTTTTCCTGGTCGGTCTGGGACGCAAAAGCCCCCTTCGCGATGCCGTGACCCGGAACAATGATCAGAACGACTACGAATACTAAAAACCGGAGTCGCTGAACCGCCCTTTGAAGCGAGGGATTCATAAACCTCCTGGCTCAGCCCTGGGAGCGCAGGCATCCTGCCTGCCTCTTCGAGTAGTTACCCTTCGGAAAGGCAGGCAGGATGCCTGCGCTCCCAGGCCTGCGCTCCCAGGCCTGCGCTCCCAGGCCTGCACTCAGTTCTTCGGTCTTGCTTTAGCGCTTGTTCGCGGACCGCCGCCCTTTGCACCATCGTCCGGCAAGTCCGGCCGAGCGTCTGGGGTTTTCACCGGCGCCGCCGGGCGTGACGGAAGCTTCGCCGGCTTTTCCCTCAGCTTCTTCATGATCTCAGCGACGGCGCGGTCGAGCTGCGGGTCTTTGCCTTCGATCAGCGACTTGGGATCATTCTCAACTTCAATGTCCGGATCGACGCCGTAGCCTTCGATGATCCACTGACCCTTGGCGCTCGCGAACGCAGACTCCGGAACAAAGATCGCGCCGCCATCGATCAACGTACCGCGGTTGCCGATTCCGATCACGCCGCCCCACGAGCGCTTGCCGATCAGCGGACCCAGCCCTGCCTCGCGAAACATCGCCGGGAAGATATCGCCGTCCGATGCAGAATTCTCATTCAGCAGGGCAGCCATCGGCCCGATGAATGTCCCGCCGGGATACGTGGTCGCCTCTTCAAAAGTGCGCGAGTAGTTGAGCGCAAGCACTTTGCGCCGCAGCCGCTCGATAAGCATCTGCGACACGTTGCCGCCGCCGTTTGCACGCACGTCAACAACAAGGCCCTCCTTGTCCATCTGCCCGTAATACCACTTGATGAACTCGCGAATACCCGGGGCGCCCATATCCGGAATGTGAATGTAGCCCACGCGGCCGCCAGTCATATCCGAAACCTTCTTTCGATTCGCCGCCACCCACTCGAGGTACATCAAGTCGCTCTCGTTGGTAATCGGACGATATGAGACCGTCCGCGCGCCGGTCATCGTCGGCTCCTTGTTGACAGTCAACTGAACCGGACCGTCCGCCTTATTTCTGAGAAGCCGATACGGGTCGTCGTCTGCCTTCAACTCTTCGCCATTGATCGCCAGCACGTATTCGCCAGCAGTAACGTTGACGCCGATCTCGGTCAGCGGCGAGCGATAAATGTCCTCTTCATTTTGACCGGGGAAGACCCTGGCGATCTTGAACCGGCCGGACTTTTGATCGAGTTCGAAGCGTGCTCCTGGGAGACCGACTCGAGGCCTCGGCGGAATCTGGAAGTCGCCGCCTTCGACATATGCGTGCTGAACGGTCAGTTCCGAGATCATCTCTCCTATAACGTAGTTCAGGTCCGAGCGATGGGCGACGTACTTGAGAAGCGGCTCGTACTGCTTTCGCAGGGCTTCCCAATCGTAGCCGTGCATATTCGGCACGTAGAAGAAGTCGCGATAACGCCGCCATGCTTCGTTGAAAATCTGACTCCATTCTTCGGCCGGCACTCGATCGACGGCGAGACCCGCGGTAGAGACGGCCTTCCGCGAAGGGATGCCCTGTGGCGTGGCGTCGTACATTGCGAAGCTTCCACCCTGTCCGCCGACTAATACTTTTGCACCATCGTCGGAGAGCACCCAGCCGCGGGCGTCTTCGACAAGCGTCGTCTCTTTGCGGTCTTTGATCGCATAGATTCGAAGAGACGGCGGCTTGTCACCCTGCCGTCCGTAATAGAACGCCGGCCCGACGGTGTACAGGAGATGTCCGGTCTTTACCGCAAGCCCGCCGTAGTTATTCGCCTCGACCGGAACCTTAGCCACACGCGACCCGAGCCCGTCGAAATCGATCACCAGATCGGCGGGAGGCTTCGGCGCGGCCGCCGCGTCTTTTTTCTCGGGCTCCTTAGGCTTGTCGCCTTCGTCCTTGGAGATGGTCACTTCGTCGCTCTCGGGCGGGAAGGGACTCTTCACGTCCTTGCGAAGCGCTACGGCGAAGATGCCAGTCGACCTGCTGCTCGCGTAATTGAACTCGATGCCCGAAATCTGCGGTGCGAACTCGCGATCGCTCAGGTAGTAGAGATAGTTGCCTTGCGGGTCCCAGGCCGGCCCGTAGGCGTTGAATAACTCATCGGTAACCTTGCGAACCTGTCCATCACTTGCGCTCCAGATGTAGATCGAGCTGAAACCGTTTTCGCTCGGCATGCTGAAAGCCAGGTGATTGCCGCGCGGGGACCACACATAGTCGCGTATCTGCCCGCGTTTGGCGTCGGCAATCTCGGTAAGCTTCTTGTCGCCTACGGTCAGAATGTGAATCTTGCCGTCTTTGTCGCCGAAGGCAATGCGCTTGCCGTCCGGCGCCCACTCGGGAGCGTAGCGAAACGCCTTGCCGCCGGCAGTCAACTGCTCAGCAGAGCCCGATCCGTCCTGTGCTACGACCCACACTTCTTCCTCGCCGCTTTTGTCTGAAATAAACGCGACGCGCGAGCCGTCTGGCGACCATCGAGGCCATTTATCGTGAGCGCCCGATGAATGGGTGAGGTTGCGAGTCGGACCCTTTTCGACCGGCGCGCTGAAGATGTCACCACGCGCACAGAACAAAACGCGTTCGCCTTTTGGGCTGAGGGAAACGTCTTCGATAAAGTTTGCGACCGGGATTCGGCTGGGCCTTCGGGCGAGCCCGTCATCCGGAACGGTAATCGAGATTCCCGCGTCCTTTCTGGCTTTTGTGTCGAACACGTGCAGTTCGCCGTCGAGCTCGTATACGATGCGGCCGTCTTGCGAGGCGCTCGGCCATCGCACATCCCACGGCTTGTGAGTGGTCACCGCTGTGACCTTGCCGCCCGACACGTCGTAGGCATACAGGTTGAAGTGCCCGTCACGGTCCGAATTGAAATAGATTGTATTGCCGATCCACATCGGATCGCGGCTGGGACGCGGGTTGTCGCTGATTTTTTTCGCGTCGAGAGTTTTGAGATCGAAGATATAAAGCTGATTAGCCTGCCCGCCGCCGTAACGTTTCTCGGTTCTGAAATCTCGCGATTGGGGGGAATAAACCATCTTCGAGCCGTCGGGCGAGAAAGCTCCCGAGCCTGCTTCAGGCATCGGAAGCGCGGTCGCGGGTCCGCCGGTTGCCGGTACGGTGTAGAGCCTGGCTACAGGCAGAGTCCAGGAATCGCGCTGTGATTTGAATACGATCGACTTGCCGTCGTTGGTCCAGCCGTAAACCTGATTGTCATAGCCCCAGCGCGGCGTAAGCGGGCCGCGTGCGGGATAAAAAGTAAGCTGCTTTGGCTCGCCGCCTGACGCCGACACAACATAGACCTGCTCGTCGCCATCGTACTGCCCCGTGAAAGCTATCCACTTCCCGTCCGGTGAGAATTTGCCGAAAACCTCGACCCCGGGGTGCGCGGTCAGTCGTGTGGCAGTCCCGCCCGAAGAGGAAGCGGTCCACAAATCGCCGCCGTAAGTGAAGACGACTCTGTCGCCGTGTATGTCGGGAAATCGAAGGAGTTTGGTTTGTGACTTTGCAGTTATCGGGATAAGTATTACCGCCATAACAGCGGCAAATAGTATTCGTTTCAGCATAAGAGCTCCGTCCTCCTGTGAGTATTTCGTTCTTTAGTTCCTGGTACTTTGTGAGCCTCAACGGCACACATCTCATTTTGTCGTCAGATACTTTTCGGGAAGCGGATTGTCCGGGCCTTCACCCTGCCAGAATATCGTGACAATCCACCAGCGTTTGCCGTCGTTCATCAACTGGATGCTGTTGATTCCCCGAGCAAATGGCTTGGCGTCGTCTGATTTACGCCGCGATTCGTAAGTGCTAAAGACGTGCGCAATGTTACCGTAGTTCTCTGTGCGCCGCGCGATTTCTTTCTCGAAGAATCCGCCTTCTTCTAGCGCCTTTGACGAGCCGTTAATGTAATCCTCGACTGTCAGTACTCGACTGGCGACCTCGCCTGATTGTCGCTTGCCGGTTGGTATCAACCTGGCGCCCGGGATGAACAGCGAACGCATGCGGTCCCAATCGCGCTTCTTGCCTGCGGGCCCGGAGATCACGTCGTATAGCGCCGCTACGATTGAGTCCACAGAAGAGACATCAGCTCCGTTAGCGGCCGGTGGTGATGGCTTCTCGGTTTGAGCAACGGGACGCGCCGAAACCGTCATAGCGCTTAGCACGATGCCTAATCCCGCCAGAGTTGCGATAGTGGTTCTAATCCGAAGATACATCGGTTCTCCCTCGTAGATGTCCGAACAACTCAGCTTTGTCGTCGTGGGTCAGTTTGTCGGACACTTCGTCGCATTATCGGACGAGTTTCGGATCGCCGTTCTCGCTCAACGAAACCCGCCTTCCGAAATGCCGAAGCGAACCCGGTCCACGCGAATGCATCTGGCATTTCATCCTTGCGTGGCTCCACCGGATACCCTTCGACGATCTTGCCGCCACACTTACGAACGTAATCAGCCGCGGCATTCACAAGTTCGACTGATACGCCTTTGCGCCGGTAAGGACGCGCGATAAACAGACAGACAATGGACCAAACGGGCCGGTCATCTATTCGCTTCAATACTCGAGACCGTTCCAGAGCGGGGTAGGTTTCCCGGGGCGCGACTGCGCACCAGCCGATCGCGGTTCCGTTCGCATATGCCAGAATGCCGGGCGGATCGCCGGAATCGACCAGGCCCTTGAACGCGACTTTATTCTTCTCGCCTTTCTGCTCGTTGAATATCGACCGCTTCAATCGCCACCACATGCACCAGCAACCTCCGCATGCGCCGCGCTCGCCGAAGAGTTGTTCCAGATCGCTCCATCGATCGGGAGTGAGCGCCCAAAACTCGTATTTCTTTTTGCTCGTTCGCATCCGGTTCGGCGGCGAGAGGCCTATTCAGCTCAAGGAACTGGAGCAGGCAGGATGCCTGGGCTCCCAGCCATCCTAAGCAGCCTTCTTCTTCTCGAGCCCCGCAACGATTATCCGCATCGCATCGGCGATATAGGCCCGCAGCCCCTTCTTCATTGCTCGCGCATCATCAGTGTTGAACTGGACCGCAACGGCGATCTTGTTCTGTGGAAAGTACTCCATCTCGGACCGGTACCCCGGGAACCAGCCACCGTGCCCGTAGCTTATGCCCCAGTCACTCGGCCTGATCTGCACCGCTAGTCCATATTTGTTTCCCGACCCGCCGCCCCGGCCTTCGCTCGCGTCGACTCCGTTCAGCATCTGATCGAGTGCTTCCTTCTTTAGAACTTTGCCTTCGTAAAGCAGCTTCGCCCAGCGAGCCAGGTCTTCCGCCGTCGATGCGAAGCCACCACCGGTCCATTCCATCTGCGGATTTATGATGAACTTCCCGTCTATTATCACCGGCCCTTCGAATCCGAAAGGGCTGTTTGGCATCGAGTGGCCGGTGATGACTCCGGGCAAAGCGCGGCGATCGGAAGGAATCGTCCGCTCGAGTTTTAACGGTTTTAGAATCCGGCGTTCGACTTCGCCGTAAACAGTCTTCCCGGTGACCCGTTCGAAGATCATGCCCACGAGTATGTAGTTGGTATCCGCATACGAGAATCCCTGTCCGGCTGCGAACAAAGGCTTGGCATCGAGGATGTACGTGATCAGTTCTTCGGGTTTCCAGATGCGATCCGGATCCTTCTTCATTGCCGCGATAAAGTCTTTGTTGAGGACGTGCTCGGGGATTCCGCTCGAATGGTTCATCAGCATTCGGAGGGTGATGTCCTTTGCGTTTGGCAACCGAGGAAACCAGGATTCTTTTCCCAGCCACCGCTCGATCTTTGAGTCGAGTTCGAGCTTGCCTTCCTGAACTGCCTGCAGCGTCACCGCGGATACGTATGTTTTTCCGATACTGCCGGCGAGCATTCGATCGGTTGGTTTCAGTGCGCTCTTGCGTTGCAGCTCCGCAACGCCCGCGGAAACAGAAGCCGATCTGCCGTCGGGCAGCACGAATCCGATTGTTGCGCCGGGGAAGGAGGCTGCTTTGTAAAGCTCGTCGAGCTTGGCTTGCAGGCTCGCACGCAGCGCAGTGATCTCGGCGTCGCTCGCCTGGTCGTTGATGCTTGCTAAGGGAAGCTTCGGCGCACCAGTCGCGAGAAGACCTGGCGCCAGCAGAAGCAGGAACAACAAGAGTGGTTTCTTTAACATTGTGAAACAATAATCCTTGCGCAGCCGATCCGCCGTCGTCAACGCTCCGGTAATCCCCAAGCCGGAAGAGGCTGTGTGAAAATGCGGCTTCCTTCCGGCCTCCTTGTGTATGCTGGACTTGAACGATCCACCCACTTCCTTGGGTGGGATTCGGCGACTTCCTCCGGGCCTCCGCGTGTAGCTTGGACCTGAAAATCCACCCACTTCCGTGGGTGGGATTCTGGACTCTTTGCAAAGCCTCGACCATTCCGTTTTGGTTGACTCCTTAATGCCCGTCCAGATTCATCTTCAACACCACCGGATCTCGTAGCTTGTCTACCGGCGCAAGCTTTCCGTTCTCATCAACCAGCGGCCATTGGCTATTGGCGATGAAGTAGAAGGTGCTGTTCACCAGCACTCCAAGCGTCGGCTCAAGAAACACCGGGTTGTTGGCTTCGAGCACCGCGAGCCGTTCAGCGCGGCTCACATCTTTGCTGAGCGACACCCGAACAATGCGTTGTGGAGTCACTCCGTTTTGCACGCCGATCAAACTGCCTTTGTGGAAATAGAGACCGTCGATTCCCAGCAGCGTGGCCCCCGCAATTGGCGCAAAGTGAGTGACTCTCCGTGTCTTAACATCGATATCAAAGATCCCGGTCGAGTAGTCCGCCATGAACAGGTGCCGTTCGTCGCTCGAGAAGGCGAGCCCTTGCGGTGACCCGAACCCGGGATCTTCCAGAAACAATTCAATCTCATCCTTGTCCGCGCGAATGACGTAGACCGCCGCCGACAAACTATCCGTGGTGAACACATCGCCGTTGGACTGAATGGTCAAGTCGCCAAGCGCGTGTTTCTTCACTTCGTTCGTCAGCACGTATTTCTTCAGGAGCTTCTTTGATCGCAGATCGAACTTAAACACGGACGACAAGCCTTGTTCTTCTTTCTTGAAGTTGACCATCTGCGGGAATGCGGTGCTTGTGATCCACAGGTGGCGGCGTTTCGCGTCGACCGACATGCCCAGCACGCTGAACAAGCCATCCTGTTCCGAGGCGAAAGGTTTGATCTCACCATTCTTGCTGACTGAAAGAATCTTGCGCTTATGAACGCTGCTGACGAAAAACGTCTCCTCGACGGGATCAAACGCGAGCCCTTCGGTGATCAGCCCCTTTTCGTGAATCGTGAATGCCGTCGAGCTTTTGATTATGGGAGTCCTGGAGGCCTCGAAACGCTTCAGGATTGCTTTGAACTCAGCAGTCCCTTTGATCGAGTCCAGATCAGCATCCTTCTCAGCCGGCATTATCAGCCCCATATCGGCGACTTTGCCGAGATAAGACAGTGCATCATCTCTTCGTCCAGCAAGCGCGTACATACAAGCCAGGTTGTAGTGTAGCGTCGGATGATCGGGGATAATCTCAGCGGCCTTTTTGAAGTTCTCAATCGCCGCTGGGTAGTCCTTCGCTTTATAGGCTGCAGCTGCTTGCTGCCGATAGTATCTCGCGGTCTTTGGCGGATCATCGTTAGCGAACGTCAGTGTCTGCGGCAGGAGCCCAACGGCGACCACGAAAACCGCCGAGCCCGTCGCCGTAACTATCACCCCGAGCCTCGACATAATCCGATCAGTCAACGATTCCTCCTGTCGCGCGGATGCGACACGAACAATGCAAACTCACGAGTCCATCTGAAACAAGTTTGTGATGAAATCCACGTTGTTGGTGACGAAACGGCCTCAATGAGGGATGTAGAGAATGGTTTCTGGTTTCTCGTTTCTGGTTCTTGACTCCAGAACGCAAACTAAAACTAGAAACGAGAACCAGAAACCAGAAACCCTGAACTATCCCCTATTCGTACCTCAGCGCGACCATCGGATCCACTTTTGTCGCCCGCCGAGCGGGGATAAAACTGGCTGCCAGAGCCACCAAAGTCAGGACCACCGGGATGATCGCAAATGTAAACGGGTCCGTCGGCGTTACTTCATAAAGCAGGCTCGACATCACTCTGGTCAGCAACAACGCTGCTCCTAGTCCAATCGCAACCCCGATAAGAGCCAGAGTCAGACCCTGCCTGATTACCAGCCCCAACACTTCGCCGGTCTGTGCGCCGAGCGCCATTCGGATTCCGATTTCGTGCTGCCGTTGCGCGACACCATAAGAAATCACGCCGTAGATGCCAATGGCGGCAAGCACCAAAGCAACACCCGCAAAGATGCCCAGCAGCACCGCACTGAAGCGCGATTGCGAAAGCGAAGTCGCAACCAGATTCTCCATCGTCGCTACATCGGCAATCGGTTGTTCCCGATCAAGCTGCTGCACCTCATGCCGGATCGCCGACACCAGACTCAACGGGTCTTTTGCGGTGCGAACGGCAAGGTACATCGAGTTTGACGGGAACGCGAATTTGCCCGCGAGTTCCTGCTCGTGCAGCGAGTAAATCTCAGGCGACAGCGGTTGACTCACCCCGTTCTGCCTCACGTCCCCGACAACTCCGACTATCGTGAATTGAGGGAATTGAAAACCGGGTGGCATGGATGCCCGGATGCTCGGAGGCACGAGTTCATCCGGCGGCCCCAGTCGAAGTCGTTTGCCAACAGGGTCTTCATCACCAAAGAAGCCGCGCGCCAACGTTTCGTTAATTATCGCTACGGTCGGCGCGATACGCGTGTCGCGCTCGTTGAAAGAGCGGCCTTTTAGAATTGGAATCGCGAGGGTGTCGAAGTGTTTGGGACTCACCTGGAAGTACTGTACGGTCGGCACCTCATCGAGCGATTTCGGCGCGGGGCGATCTTCAATGGTGAAGAGTTTCCCCCACCCACTGTTCGTCAGTGGAAGTCCGGTAGCCACGCTTGCGGTCTCGACGCCCGGTAGCGTCTCGACCCGGTCGATCAACTGCTGATAGAAACCGGCAGTCAGGTCGGGGCGGTCCGCCGCGTACTTCGCCGATGGCAGCGAAATATGCATCGTCAGAATTCGATCGGTTCGAAAGCCGGGATTTACGCGCTGCATGCGAATCAGGCTGTTGATCAATAGTCCGGCTCCGAGGAGAAGCACCAACGAGACGGCAACTTCACCCACTACGAGTGAACTGCTCAGAACGCGACGCCGCGTTCCGCCGGTAGAGCTTCGGGCGCTTTCCTTGAGTGTTTCGTTGAGATCCGTCTTCGTCGCCTGCAGCGACGGCACGATGCCAAAGACGATGCTCGTTAGAATTGCCAGAGCGAAGGTGAAGGCGAGCACTGTGCGGTCGATTGCTACCTCGTTGAGGCGCGGAACGTTTGGACTCAATCCAACCAGGACGTCGATTCCCCAAACCGCCAGCATTAACCCTAAAGCGCCGCCGACAAAACCAAGCAACACGCTCTCGGTTAGCAGCTGCCGGATCAATCTTCCCCGGCTGGCTCCGAGCGCGGTTCGAATCGCGATCTCGCGCTGGCGCGCGGCCGCGCGCGAGAGAAGCAGATTGGCGACGTTCGCACAGGCGATCAACAGGACCAGGGCGACCGCAGCCAGGAGCACCAGCAGCGCTGTCGTTACTTTGCCAACCGTCGCTTCGTGTAACAGGGTTACCCGGACACCAAATCCGCCAAAAGTCGGCTCTTCTTGTTCGAGTTGCCGAAAAATGCCCTCTAATTCGGCCTGCGCTTGAGCTGCGGTAACGCCAGGTTTTAGCCGTCCAACAACTTCAAGCCAATAGTTGCCTCGAGTGTTGTATTCGCTTCCGTCGGCCAGAGCCAGCGGTGTCCACAGTGCGACTTTTTCGTCGGGAAATTGAAAGCCGGCAGGCATCACCCCGACGATGACATATTGCTCTCCGTTGAGTGTAAGCGTCTGTTCGGATAAACCGGATTCGGCGCTGAACCGGCGCTGCCACAACGCCTCGCTCAGGATCACAACGTGATGCTTGCCAAATATCTCTTCTTCTGATGTAAACGGCCGGCCGCGCACTGGTGAAACGCCAAGAAGGCTAAACAGATTCGCGGAGACCACAGCGCCGGTGACCCGCTCGGGCTCGGTGGTGCCGCTGATGTTGAAACTCTGCGAGTCGTAGGCGGCCAGCTTTTCGAAGCTCTGATTGCGTTCTCTCCAGAGGCGAAAATCCGGCATCGATGTTCCGAAATCGGTAAAGCCGCGCCCGAGGTTGGTTGTGTTGGCCATTGCCAGGCGATCAGGCTGCGGGAACGGCAGCGGACGAAGCAGCACCGCATTGACAACGCTGAATATCGCAGTATTAGCTCCGATGCCCAGAGCCAGGGTGATTATGGCCACGAACGTGAATCCGCGCGCCCGAGTCAATACCCGCGCGCCGTAGCGTAAGTCTTGAAGTAGGGTTTTCATAGCTACCTCCGTTGCCGATTGCCGATTTGCGATTGCCGATTTGGGCTTCCCGATTTGCGACTGCCGATTTTGGATTGCCGATTTGCGATTTTCACAAATCACCGAGGGCAATGCGCAGAATCACAGGTAGGGAAGGGTGGCTTGCCCCCGCTCCCTCAAATCCGTAACGTTTCGGGTAAGCGGGGGCAAGCCGCCCTTCCCTACCTGTGATTCTTCTTCGCGACGGGTCAATCATCGGCATCGCGTACCGTCAATCGAGATCGAAAAATATCCGCAATCGCAAATCGGCAATCGACAATCGGCAATACTAGTCAGAACCCCGAAAACTGAACTCTGAACCTACTCATATCGGAGTGCCACCATCGGATCGACTTTGGTGGCTCGGCGCGCCGGTACGTAGCAGGCAATGAGGGCAACTACGGTCAATACGCCGGCGATTAACCCGTATGTCAGCGGATCGCTTACCTTCACTCCGTACAACATCTGGTTCAAGTTCAGGACGCTCTCCAGATATCTGATCAGCACATACGCGCCTACAAGGCCCAGCACGACACCAATCGCCGCGAGCGTCATTCCCTGGCGCAAAATCATCTTGAGTACATTGCCGCGATCGGCGCCCAGCGCCATGCGAATACCAATTTCGCGGGTTCGTTGCGAGACGGCGTAGGCCATCACGCCAAACAACCCAATGGCCGCCAGTTGCTGCGCGAGCAATCCGAAAAGCGTCAGCAGCTTGGCAAAAAGACGCTCCATCCGCAGCGTCTCGTCGGCTTGCTCGATTTGTGTCTTGACGCTGTTAATAGGCAGGTTGGCGTCGATTTCGGCGACAGCCTCGCGGATGGCGGGGACTGCGGCGCCAGGGTCACCCGCAGTGC
>Ga0134127_10000953_pt1 | contig 22839 bp, 13 predicted proteins | sample KB31753_FD_96459 | JGI IMG/M metagenome (GOLD analysis project Ga0134127, IMG submission 96459) | Terrestrial soil microbial communities with excess Nitrogen fertilizer from Kellogg Biological Station, Michigan, USA - KB3-175-3 | ecosystem: Environmental > Terrestrial > Soil > Unclassified ... | reverse complement strand
TAACCTCACGAGAGCTCTTTTGGCCGGCTTGGACCACAAAAGGATGCCTGCCCTGATTTCCAATGACTTGCGAGTTTCCAAGATGGGAGGTTACTGGGCAGGGCGGGGTGAGGCGTGAGAACACCATACGGGGAGGTTCCGCGCTGAGATTGCCTTGGTGCATGGGTGCGTCCTTCCCGTTCCGCTCGGCGGGTCGCCGAGCGAGGCGGGCGGGTCGCCCGCGCCACCCATGCCGCCTGCTCCAGCCATGCCGCCACCCATGCCACTCCGTTTTCGAGTGGATTTTTTTGGGGCTTGCCGGTACGCTCTTTTCATGGCTGACAAAACGGCTAACGAGGTACCTCGGGATGTGCGCGACCTGTATTTTCGAGGGTCGCAGGCGCTCCAACGGCAGAATTTCGACTACGCCATCACGTTCTTCATGCAGGCGCTCCAGCGGGAGCCTGGTTTCCTGGAATGTCGCCAGCATCTTCGCGCGGCGCAGTTCAAGAAATCCGGCGGCAGCACCAGTTTCTTCAAGAAAATCGTCGGCGGCGCCGGCGCGCAGCCCCTCATTGCGAAAGCGCAGATGACCAAGGGCAAGAACCCGCGCGAGGCGATGCAGATCGCCGAGCAGATTCTCGAGGGCGATCCCTCCAATTCCAGCGCGCACAGAATCCTCGCCGAATGCGCCATGGAACTCGACTTCCCGAAGACGGCCTGCTTCTCCTACGAAATCCTGCTGAAGAATTCCCCGCGCGATTACGACCTGGGCATGGCCTACGCCGAGGCGCTCGCCAAGTCCGGGCAGAAGGAGAAGGCGGAAAGTTACTATATCGATCTTCAGCGGCTGTTCCCGAACCGGGGCGAGATTGCGACCGCCATGAAAAATCTTTCCGCGCGGCGCACGCTCGACGAAGGGGGCTACGACTCATTGGCCGGCGGCACCGGCAGCTACCGCGACATTCTCAAGGACAAGGGGGAATCCGTCCGCCTCGAGCAGGAGAACCGCGTGGTCAAGGCCGATGACACCACCGGGGCGCTCATCCAGGAATACGAAGCGCAACTGGCCCGCGAGCCGGGAAACGTCAAACGGATGCGCGACGTCGCGGAGCTCTACGCGCAGAGGAAGGAGTTCGACAAGGCGCTGGAGTATTTCGACAAGATGCGGGCTTCGGAGACGGGCAACGATCCGTCGATCGAGAAGGCGTTCGTGGAGATGGCGCTGAAGCGGCTCGATCACCAAATCTCGCAGCTCGATGTGACGGACCCCGGACAGGCGGCGGCGGCGGACCAATTGCGCGCGGAGAAGGCGGCCTTCCAACTCGAGGAGACGAGGAAGCGCACTGAGCGCTACCCGACCGACTTGCAGCTCAAGTTCGAGTTGGGCCAGCTCTATTTCGCGGCGGGGAAACTGAACGAAGCCATCCAGGAATTTCAGAAGGCGCAGAACAATCCGCAACGGCGGCTGGCGGCGATGAGCGCGCTGGCGCAGTGTTTTGCGGCGCGCAACATGAACGACATGGCCGCGCGCAAATTGCAGGAGGCCTTGAGGGAAAAGCCGGCGTTCGACGACGAGAAAAAGGAGATGGTCTATCAGCTTGGCGTGCTGTTCGACAAAATGGGCAAGAAGGAGGAGGCCATCAAACAGTTCGAGGAAATCTACTCGATGGACATCGGCTACAAGGACGTCGCCAAACGCGTGGATGATTACTACAGCAGCAGGGGGTAACCGCCCGTTGAATTGTAGCATCCGTCGTGAGATCGGATCGGATCGCCTCGTGATGCGCGTAGACCGTGAACGCCAACGGCGTTCCTTCCTGTAGCGGCGCTCTGCGAGCGCCGAGCTTCTTGGATTTTCTGCGCGGGAATTCGGCGGTCAAAGACCAGCGGCAAGTGGGAATTCGGCGGTCATAGACCGCCGCTACAATTGCGTGAGCGACTTTGCGGAGGTCTGCGTTGCCTCGCAGCCTCGCACGACGGGCAGGTCGTGCGCCACCAATCGGAAATGAACTTTTGGCACCGTCTAGACTGGTTGCCAAAAGTCATTTCCGAAATGGTGGGGCAAACCTGCCGGTTTGCCGCGGCGCCCAGCAGGGCGCCGCCCACCATTTCGGAAATGACTTTTGGCAATCACTCTAGGCGGTTGGTCCTCAGAAGTTCGCTTCACTCACGACTGAACTCAGCGACTTCCTACGCTGGTCACTCTTTGACCCAGCGTTGGGCTTTCATCTCGAAACGGGGGAGGGTGCCGGGCGGCACGGGCAGGACGGGGACGCGGAGATTCAGGGCCGATTCGAAGGCGCCTTCAAGTTGGCGGGCGAGGGCGTCGGGGTTTTCCAGGCCCTTCCGCGGCTCCAGATTCACGCTCAACTCGACGAGGGATTGCGCGCGTGAGATTCTTACCTGGTATTCGGCCACGTCAGAGTGGGCGCGGATGATCTGGTCGAGGGCGCCAGGGTAAACATTGACGCCGCGGACGACGACCATTTCGTCCACGCGGCCGAGGATGCCGCCTTCGAGAGCCAGGTCGCTGCGGCCGCATTCGCAGATGTCATCGATCGAAGCTTTCACGAGGTCGCCGGTGCGATAGCGCAGGAGCGGTGAACCGGTGCGGTTGAGCGTCGTGAGGACCAGTTCGCCCCGGTCGCCGGCCTCGACCTGCGCGCCAGTGGCCGGGTCGACGACTTCCGGAAGGTAGGCGGACTCCATCACGTGCAACACCCCGGGCCGGGCGGGACATTCGAAGCTGACGGGGCCGACTTCGGTCATGCCGTGATGGTCGACCACGCGTGAGCCCGGCCAAAGAGAGGCGATGTGTTCACGGACGGCCAGGATGGAGCCGCCCGGTTCGCCCGCGACGAGGACCGTCTTAACCTGCGAACGGCTGAGGTCGACGTTTTCCTTCACAGCGACTTCGGCGAGGTGAATGGCGTAAGTCGGAGTGCAGCAGAGGACGGTTGCGCCGAGGTCAATCACTGCGCGCGCGCGCGCCACGCTGCTCATGCCGCCGCCGGGAAGGCAGCGGCAGCCCAACCGCAGGCCGGCTTCGAACGCCGTCCAGAAGCCCAGGAACGGCCCGAAGGAGAACGCGAAGAAGAGATTGTCGGCCGGGGCCACGCCGGAGACGCGCATCACGGTCGCCCATTGCTCGAGCATCCCGTCCCAACTTTCGGGTGTGTCGAGCCATCGGAGCGGGACGCCAGAGGTGCCGCTGGTCTGATGGCACCGGGTGTAGCGCTCGAGGGGAAAGGTGAGGTTGGTGCCGTACGGGGGCGTGGTGGCCTGGTCCAGGACGAGTTCCTCCTTCGTCGTGAAGGGGAAACGCTCGTAGAAATCGTGCAGACGGGCGACCTTGCCGGGCGCGCCAGCCGCTTCGTACTTGGCGGAATAAAACGTGTTGTCGGGGCCAATCGCGCGGAGGAGTTCGCGGAGTCGCTCGAACTGTCGTTGGACGATGACTTGCCGACGCGGGAAAACTTCAGGCGGCACAGGAGAGGTCAGGCTTGGGGTTTGGCGGGGACGCCCGTGGCGGCGGGCGGCGCGGCGGCAGGCTTCTTCGGGGCGGCGGGCGATGCTGGATTGTACCGGGCGACGCAGTAACCGCCCGCAACGGCCAGCAAGATGCCCAGGTAAAACTGGGGCTTCACCGATCCCCAGCCGTTGGCCGGAGGATGCAACAGCGTCGAAAGCAGCGCATTGACCAGCGGCGCTCCGGCGAACACCAGCGACATGACGACCGGCGGCGTGCCTTTCGCCCCGAACGCGAGCAACACGCCGAAAGCGCCGATGGCGCCGGCAATGCCTGCGATCAGCGACCACCAACCGCCCGCAGACGTGTAGCCGCTGAAGGCCGTGCCCCGCGCCGCCAGCAGCAGCAGGGGCGCCAGGACCGCGGTCAAAAAGTAGGCGATGCCGACGAACAGAAACGCCTTGTATCGGCCGTTGACGGGATCGCCCATCAACACCTGGCCTTTGTGCAGCAGAATTCCGTAAACGCCCCAGGTCACCACTGTGAGAAAGGTGAACGCCAGCCACGTGTAACCGGGGGAGGAAGGTGAGTCGTTCATACGCCACGCAAAGAGTACTGGGTGGGGCGCTTTACTTCAACACGATTGTCCTGCATGGTACGTTGTGAATTGGACAGAATCGGTCTCACTGTCATGAAACGATTGTTCATCCTTGGGCTGGCGGCTGTCCTCCTGAGCGGCTGCGCCTCGACCATCGAGTCGCGCAAAAAGGAACACTACAACGTCTACACGCAATTGAGTGCCGACCAGCGCGCCGCCGTCGATGCAGGCCAAATCAATGTCGGCATGCCCAAGGACGCCGTCTACATCGCCTGGGGCAAGCCGCACCAGGTGTTGGTCACTGAATCCCCGGCCGGCAAGAACGAGGTCTGGCTCTACATGGGGACCTATCTGCAAGGCTACAATTTCTGGGGCTTCCGGCCGTATTACGGGCCCTACCACTATTACCATGGGCCGTACCTGTATTATGATTACGTGCCGATCTCTTACGCCAAGGCCGAAGTGATATTCGAGGGGGACAAGGTGAAGCAGTGGCGCACGCTGCCGCAGCCGTGGTACTGAGTCCAAACAAAGTTCAAAGCTCAAAGCTCAAAAGAAGCTCCAATGTGAAAACTCCAAGTTCCAGATAACTGTTCTGCCCAATTCTATGGGGAATTGAGTATTGGCCCTTGAATTCTTTTTGAACTTTGGGCTTTGAACTTTGTTTGGCATTCCTCACTTACCCGTCAAGCAGTTCCACCGGCGCCACCTCGATTTTCGCGGCGATCTCCTCCGGGATGACGGTGGCCTTCATCGTGCCGTCGGCGGTGTGCGAGACACAGACGATGGTGAGCGTGCCGCGGGCGACTTCTTCCGGCGCCGGCCCGTTGAGCCGGCGAAAGCGGACCTGGTAAGTGATGGCCTTCGAGCCTTTCTCGGCCACGAGCAGATGAATCTCCACGAGGTCTTCAAAGCGCAGCGGCTTGCGGTAGTCGCACGACGCGTGCACGCGCGGCCAGCCGATGCGCGGATGACGTTCCCGTTCCCAAATCGAGAACCCGATCGAGCGGAAAAAATCGTGCTCGGCCGTCTCGATGAAACGGAAGTAGTTCGAGAAGTGCATGATGCCGGCCATGTCCGTGTCACTGAACTCCACGCGGCGCCGGGACTTGAACTCGTAAGGCATGCCCCAGGGTAGCACAAGCGGGACGGAGGCGTGAAGCGCGAGGGAGCCCGGGGCATCGGCCGGCGCCGAGCCGGCGCGGAGGCTTACTCTGAAAACCGAAAACCGAAATCCAAATTTCCCGAAATCCGAAAGAAGCCCGAATTCCGTCCAAATACAGTCGGCATCGGGCCGGGCGAATCCAGTGTTGGGCCTCGCAAACACTGAGAGGCGCCCCTCGTCGCGACGCCGTCCTACTTTGGCTTGTTTCCGGCGCCTATTTCATGCACATTAGCCGCACTTGCCATGAAAGCTTTCCTGGATCGCGGGCGGCCCGCAAATCGTGTGTTGCTTTGTACGGTGGTGCTGCTGGGTTTCTTAGCGCTGCCCGCCCGCTCCGCCCCCGCGGTCTTCCTCAATGAAATCCATTATCATCCCGTCGAGCGAGCGACGTTCAACACGGACGGCTCCCCGTTCCTGGACCTCAGCGATGACGTTCACGAGTTCGTGGAGATTTTCAACGCCGGCCCCACCAACGTTCCGCTGGCCGGCTGGAGGCTGACGGGCGAAATCGACTTCAGTTTTCCGACGAACGCCATTCTGGGCGCCGGCCGCTTTCTGGTCGTGGCCAAAAATCCGGCGCGGCTGGCCTCCATCCCGCAGTACGGGCTGAACGTCACTAACATCTCGGGCCCTTACAACGGCCAGCTCAGCAACCGGGGCGGCACGGTGCGCTTGCGTGACGCGGTGGATAACACGGTCGATTCCGTCAGCTATTCGGCCGAATTCCCCTGGGCCATCAGCGCCGACGCGCTGGGCGCGGAGGACGAGTGGATCGGCCTGAACTCGACGAATTTCCAGTACCGCGGCCGTTCCCTGGAACGAAGCAGCGTGACGTGGCTGGCCAACGACCCGGCCAACTGGCTGGCCTCACCACTCGCCGGCTCTCCCAGCCCCGGCCGCGCCAATACCGTCCTCCGGTCCGTACCGCGCCCGGTGGTCGTGGCCTTCGCGGCGTATCAGGAGACGACCGGTTCGAAGATTATCCGCGCCAGCCAACTCGTGCGAGTCGACTGCACTTTCTCCGCCACGAACCAGCTCAGCGGCGTGTCAGTCGAATACTTCGTCGATAACATCAACATCACGAATGAGGCCCGAACCATCACGAGCATGACGGGCGTCGGCGCACCGGCCGAGGGACGCTTCACCGTGCTGCTGCCGGGCCAGTCGGACCGCAGCGTGGTGCGCTATCGCTTCCGGGCCAATCGCGGCGCCGGCACCGAGAACGTCTCGCCGCGCCCGGACGATCCGTTCGCCTGGCACGCGTATTTCGTGACCCCCGCGCGGACGTCGACCAACCGCATTTACGACTGCTTCATTTCGACCGCGAGCCTCGTCACTCTTCAAACGAACATCGTGGAGCAGAACCCGTGGGAGGAACGCCGGATTGTTGCGCCCGATCCGCCCGGCATCCCGCGAGCGTCCTGGAACGCAACCGAGCCGGCTGTGTTTGTTTTCGATGGTGAAGTCTACGACGCCCGCGCCCGGTACCACGGCAGCCAGTATCGGCGAGCCGCCTTGAACAATTCGTGGAAATGGCAGTTCCCGCGCTACAAACGGTTCGAAGGCCGCGAAGGGTTCTTCATCTCGGATAACACGGAGGAGTCGGTCGTGTGTCACGCGCTCTACCGCCTGGCCGGCTTGCCGTCCTCCAACACGAAGTGGATCGACTTTTACATCAATAGCTCGCCGGGGATCCGTCGCATGGACCAGGACGAGATGGACGACCGGCTGTTCGAGCGCTTCGCGGCAGAACAGGCTGCGGCCAGCCCGGGCTCGCCGGTGGAGAAGATGGGGGAATTCTACAAGTCCCAGGGGATCTTCCTTTTCCACGATCCCATTGGGCCCTACGGCTACGGCGGCTACCGCCTCCTGCCGGCCCGCCCGCCCTACTGGACCGTGCGCGATCGCTATGAGTGGACGTTCGGCCTGCAAATGAATGGCTGGAAAGGTCACAACCCCATGATCGAATTCGTGCAGGGCATGTGGGCCGCTCGCGGCGACACCCACACGGCGGTCAATCCGAACGTACCAAACCTGCGGGCGTACATGTCCACCAATTGCGATGTCGATGCGTTCCTGACCTACATGGCCATACGCAACTGGTGCGGCGGCTGGGACGACTTCAACCACAATCATTTCCTCTGGCGCAGGGCCAATGGAAAGTGGGCCGGTCTGGCCTGGGACTTCGACGGAGAACTGGGTGGCTTCGCGAACCAGACGACCTCGACCATTTACCACAGCGAATGGGGCGTGCCGAACATCTACAACTTTCCGCTCTCCTGGGTGGATGCCAATTGGGTCAAGGATTCCATGTACAAGGCCTTTCGCGAAGAGTACAAGCGAAGGCTTTTCATCCTGAACAACACCTTGCTCAATCCGACGAACATCGTCGCCCTGGGTTTCGGTTCCTACAGCAACTACGCCGTCGCGCGTTTCGCTTCCATCAACTCGCAACTCGGCCTGGGGCCGTTCCACCGTCCGCGCCAGCCCTTGAACATCTCGCCCGCGCCTTCACAAGGCGTCCTGGCGCCGCGCTCCCTGGCCGCCTCGCCCTATGGTCATTCCGCGAATCCTGCGCCGGCCCACGCTTCGACGACGTGGTGGATCCGCGCCACCAACGGCACCTACGCGGCGCCCCTGGTCAAGGTCACCAGCTCGAGCAATCTGACTTCGTTCGCCATTCCTTTCGACCAGCTGACGTTCGGCGAAACCTATTACTGGAAATGCCTGTACACGGACACCAACGGGCATCCCTCCTTCGAATCGGCTGAAACGGCCTTCCTCTACGGCGCGGATCCACCCACGGTCCCGCTCATCGCGATCGACGCGAACACCGTCTGGCGTTACTCCCCGTTCGGAACCAATCCGGCGGTGAACTGGAGAAATGTCGACTTCGACGACAGTTCTTGGCTGGAGGGCGCCCCGCTGTTCGGCAACGATTCGGGCCCGTTGCCGGAGCCGATTCGCACCCCGCTCACGCTGGGCACACGAGTCTCGACCTATTTTCGCAAAACGTTCGTCTATTCGGGGGAAACCACGAATACTTTCCTGCGCATTCGCCATATCGTCGACGACGGAGTCGCCGTGTATCTGAACGGCGTCGAGATCCACCGCCTCGGTCTTCCTGTCGGCCTCCTCCAGAACTCCACTCTGGCAAATCGGACCGTCACCGATGCGGTTTACGAAGGTCCGTTCCTCATCGTCCCCACCAACCTCGTCGTCGGAACAAACGTCCTCGCCGCCAGGGTCAACCGCGTCACTACGATCAGCCCGGACGTCGTCTTTGGACTGGCGCTCGATGTCAGCGCGCCGCCGATGCCGGGCAGTATTGTCCTCAACGAAATTCTCGCGCGCAATCGCCGTTCGGTCACTAATGGGACGACCAGCCCGGACTACATCGAACTCTACAACAACACCGCCCAGCCCCAGGACCTCAATGGTTTCAGCCTGAGCGACAACCCGGCGGTGCCGGGCAAATACATCTTCCCGCCGAACACCGTCGTCCAGCCGTCGAGCCACCTCGTCGTCTGGTGCGATGACGCCACCAATGCGCCAGGACTCCACACCGGCTTCGGACTGGATGACGACGGGCAGACCGTCGCGCTGTTCACCGTGCTGACCGATGGGTTCGCTCTGAGCGACTCCGTGAAGTTCGGCCTGCAAGCGGCCGACTTTGCCATCGGCCGCGCGACCGACGGCACGGGCGCCTGGGAACTCAATAATCCGACTCCCGGCCAGGCCAACAGCGTCGCGCCGACCGCTCCGCCCTTGACTCTGAAGATCAATGAATGGATGGCGAGCGATGCCGGCGGACCCGACTGGTTCGAGATCTATAACCGCGAGTCGCAGCCCGTCGCCATGGGCGGACTGTATTTGAGCGACTCTTACTCCAGCCCCACCAACACCCGTATTCCCGAACTCTCGTTCATCGGTCCAGGCGAATTCCGGCAGTTCATCGCGGACGATGACGAGGACGACAACGCGCGGCACGTCGATTTCCGCCTCGACAGCGGCGGCGATTCCATCGTCCTGTCGGACGTCAACCTCACGGTGCTCGATTCCGTCACGTTCGGGCCGCAAGTCAGCGGCGTTTCGGAAGGCTGGCTTCCCGACGGCACGGCCAATAAGGTCTCGTTCCCGGGAACGACCTCGCCGGGTGAAGCCAACTACGTGCTGGTGCCCGGCCTCGTGATCAACGAGGTCCTCTCCCACAGCGACCCGCCCTTCGAGGACGCCGTGGAGTTCTTCAACTCCGGCACGGTTCCCATCGACATCAGCGGCTGGTGGCTCAGCGACGCGACGAGCGCGCTTCAAAAGTATCAAGTCCCGCCCAACTACTCCGTCCCCGCGGGCGGCTACCTCGTTCTTTATGAGAACCAGTTCAATCCCAGTCCGGGCACGCCGGCCAGTTTCGCGTTCAGCTCGGCTCGCGGCGACTCCGTGCATCTCTCCGCCGTGGATGGCGCCGGGAGCCTGACCGGCTACCGGGTCATAGCGAACTTCGACGCGGCCGAAAGCGGCGTGTCGATGGGACGCTATGAGACGAGCCTGGGCACGGCCTTCGTCGCTTTGAACCAGCGGACCTTCGGCGTGGATAACCCGGGGACTGTCGAGGATTTCCGGGGTGGCACGGGCGCTTTGAATGCGACCGCGAAAGTCGGGCCGGTCGTCATCAGCGAAGTCCAATTCCACCCTCTCGATTTCGAGGGAAATTTCGATAACACCCGCGACGAATTTATCGAACTTCGAAACATAACGGCCAGCCAGGTGAAGTTGTTCGATCCGGCGGCGGACACGAACACGTGGCGGCTAAGGGACGCCGTCAGCTACACCTTCCCGACCGCTGTGACGCTCGGGCCGGGCGAGGCCATACTGGTCGTAAGCTTCGATCCGCACCTGGACACCAATGCGCTCGCCGGGTTTCTCGATACTTACGGCGACGTCACCAATCGCCTGTTCGGGCCTTACTCCGGCAAGCTCGACAACAGCAGCGACAGCGTCGAGTTGGTAAAGCCCGACGCGCCGGTGACCGAACCGGGCCTGGATTTCGGCTATGTCCCGTCCATCCTCGTGGACAAGGTCAAGTATACGGATCGTTTCCCCTGGCCCGACACGGCGGACGGCACAGGCCACTCGATCATGCGCCTGGTGAAGCAGGCCTACGGGAACGACCCGACGAATTGGTTTGCCTGGGCGCCTTCCCCGGGCCGTGAGAATGGCTATAATGAATTGCCCCATATCAGCGTGCTTTCGCCCACAAACGGCGCCGCGTTCGACCGGCCGACGGGGATTCTCCTTTCCGCGAACGCCATGGATGTCGATGGTTCCATTGCTTACGTCGAGTACTTCGTCAACGGCACGAGCAAGATCGGCCGGGCGACCACGGCTCCGTACCAACTCCTCTGGACGAACCTCTCTTATGGGGAGCGCGTCATCACGGCCCGGGCCCGTGACAATGGCGGCGCGGCCAGCGTGAGCGAGCCGGTGTCCATCCACATCTATTCACTGCCGCCGACGGTGAGGCTCAGCGGCCCAACCAACGGGGCCATTCTCCTCTCCACCAGCCCCGTGGATCTCGTGGCGTCCGCCACGGATCTCGACACCGCAGTGGGCAAGGTCGAGTTCTACGTCGACGGCGCGAAAGTGGCCGAGGATCTGGCCACCCCATACAACGGGACCTGGAACCCCAGCCCCGGCTCGCACGCGTTCACAGCCGTCGCCACGGACACCAGCGGCGCCAGTGCCACCTCGGCAGTCGTGAACGCCTTTGTCCAGACCGTCGCGGGGCAGGAGTCCATTGTCATCTCATCCAATTCGACCTGGAAGTACATCGACAACGGGGCGAACCAGGGCACGAGCTGGATCGGGCCGGCGTTCACGGAGGTCGGTTGGAAGACGGGCCAGGCCCAATTCGGCTACGGCGACTTCGACGAAACCACCACCCTCATCCGCACCAACGCCAGCGGCACCACCAATATCACTTTCTACTTCCGCAACAAATTCGTGCTCTCTTCGGTCGCCAACATCTCGTCGGTCCGGCTCAGCGTGATGCGCGACGACGGCGCCGTAGCCTACCTGAACACGGTGGAGGTCTACCGGAACAACATGCCTGCCGGGGCCATCAACTTTCAGACACCCGCCCCGGTGGCGATCAATGTTCCCGAAGAGAGCACGTTCATTCCCACCAATGTCAATCCGCTCCGCCTCGTCGTCGGCACGAACATTTTGGCCGTCGAGATTCACCAGCAAAGTATCACCAGCTCCGACGTGAGCTTCGACGCCGAGCTGAAGATCGGCCAGACGTCGCTCGGCCCCGCCATCACCAGTCAACCGCAAGGCTCGACGAACCTTCTCGGCGGCGGCGCGATAACGCTGTCCGTCGGGGTCATCGGCACGGCGCCCTTCACGTATCAGTGGCAACGCGATGGCGCGCCTCTCCTCAACCAGACCAACTCGTCATTGCTCCTCGACCCGGCCCAGGCTTCGGATGCCGGCACCTACACGGTGACGATCTCCAACGCCGTGGCCGGCGTGACAAGCCAGCCGGCGACGCTCGCCTTCCTCGATCCCATCGCGGATGCCGACGGTGACGGGATGAGCAACCAAGCCGAGCTCCTTGCAGGCACCGATCCGTTCGATGCGTCCAGCCAGTTGAGGATCGATTCCATCGACTTCGGCGAAGCGGCCATCGTGGCCTTTCAAGCGGAGGCCGGTTTGCCCTACACGGTCCAATATGCGACGGAACCCGCGGGCGCATGGCTGAACCTGGCGACCCTCCCCGCGCAGGCCGCCGCCCGCAAAGAAACCGTCGTCGATCGCTCCACCGGACCGAAGCGATTCTTCCGCCTGTCCACGCCTGTGGCTCCGGGGAGTGCGTTGCGGATCGATTCGCTGTCGCGCACGCGCGGCGTGACATTGCGCTTCAGCGCTGTGCCCAACCGGAGCTACACGGTGCAGTATGCGGACTCGCCCATCACCGGGCCGTGGCAGAAGCTGGCGGACGTGCCGGCGCGCCCCACGCGACACACCGCGACGGTGTCCGATCCGAACCCCGGCCCGAGCCGCTTTTATCGCGTGGTGACGCCGATGTTACCGTAGGGCCGACCCGAAGCTCCGAAGGTGATTTGGCCCGATGGGGCGCGTCGCAGTTTCTTTGCAACGGGACAGCTGGCCACCGTCTCACCCCCTCCCCATGAACCCCGGTAGGGCCGACCTGCTGGTCGGCCTGGACGCGCGGCAGCGCGTCCTTATCGCGGTTCGGGGGTTCAAGGCGCGAAGTAATGGTTGGGAGATTCTCACCCCGCCCGCCCCGTTAGGGAGAGGGAGTCGCGGCGAACGCTTGACGAGATTCGCAAGCGCGCTCCTGCGGTATGGAGAAGCGGGTGAAGCTTGGAGCGCGGTGAGATCGTTCCTGTCATCGGAGCCATCCGTCGCGCTCCCTCTCCCCTTATGGGAGAGGGGTGAGGCCGTGGGCAATCGCCGGAGGCAGGGCCATCGCACCGCGTCACGGACTGGCCGGCACTGTCGCCACGCCGTAAGCTCCCAGAGGAACCCACAGGCCCCGGCCCAACTCGCCATCGGCGTGCGTTAGGTCGAACCACAGGCAACCCGCAGGCCGGCCTTCGCCAACCTTCCGGAGCGTCGCGCCGTTCGTCGCGTCGAATAAGGTGAGGACGTTGTCCCAGCTCTGCGCCGCCAGCAGCGAGTTGAAGTTTGCAAGCGACTGGACGGGCGTCGTAAGCCTGACGCTGCCCGAGCGCGTCCAGCGGCCGGCGTCCGACAGATGCCAGGTCTCCAGTAAGGAGGGCAGGTTACTGGGCCTGCCGCCGACCCACGGCTCGCCAGGCCGCCCGACGAAGACATCGGTGCCCGCGACGAGCACCGGGTGCGGCCAGTTTTGCCCCAAGTCCAGCGAGTCGATGAGGTGGGCCGAGACGCCGTCGTAGGCGCTGGCGTCGAGGAATTCCTGCCAGGTCCACGAGGTATTCGTCGTAGCATGCTGTCCGACCGTGTAGAGGATCTCGCCGCGATGCGACAACCCTTGCAGCGTGCCGGGAATGTTCACCGGCCGGCGCACGAGCGGATGGACTGCATCCTCGTAGTCCACGACGTCGAGGAACGAGCGGGTCACCCATTGGCCGCGGTGGATGGGAACGACGGCCGGGTCGCCCCCCTGAACCGCCACCAGGACTCCGCCGCCGCCCTGCACGGTTGCGTCGTCCGCTACCACAAACTCGGAGGTTTGATGGCTGAGGTACACCAATCCCTGCGCCGTGAAGGCACGGCTGAAACTCCACCAGTTGTTCGACTGGAGGAGTACTTCGGAGGCGAATTGCGGCGCAGCGGGCCGGCTCACGTCAAAGGCGAGCAATTGGCCGCCGCCTCCGCCCGACCACGGGAACCAGGGCAACAGCGCGTCCGCCGCGAGCGGCACCGGGCCAAACCACCAGAAGTTGAAACCGCCACCCGACCACACGAGCACGTCGGGCCGCGGCCAGACGGCCTGGAAGTCGCCGCTGAAACCGAAGCTGCCCACATCCGTCGCCGTTTGTCCGAGCACGTTCAGGGTGGGCAATTGATCCAGTCCGATAACCGTCAGCAGGAACTTCGAACGCGGCGGTTCGGCAGGGTCGCCGCCTCCATTGGGGGCCACGATCCACGGCCCAAACCAACCCCAACCCTGCGGCGCTTGCGCGATGTAAAGTTTTCCGTCTCGGACGTCCGCGCCGACAATCGGCAGGTTCGTCAACGAAAGCAGAGTCAGAACTTCGTTCGGTGCGTCCGCCCGAGCGACGCGCACCGCGGGGTCGCTCGAGCTGCCCCACCAGCCCCAGCTGCTGGAACCGCCCAGCTCCAGCAGAAAGTTGCCCTGCACGAACACCCGATCCACGGGCCAGGACAGCGGCGTCGTCCCGCGCACGACCGGGTGATCCCGATCCGTCGCATCCACGCTGAGTAATTCCGAGCCGGAAATGGCCAGGACACGATCGGCATACAGCGTCGCCCGCCGCGCCGGGAACTGCTGCTCGATGGCGCCACGGGCCGTGAGACGGGCCGAGTTCAGGTCGATCAGTTGCACGCGCGAGGCGTAGCCGTTGGTCGTGCTGCCGGTGAAGGGCACGAGGATCAAGCCGGCTTCCACCAGCACGGTGAAGGCTTTCTCGTCCCAATTGGCCTCGCTCCACGAATAGTTCTCGCCGAGGCGGACGCGACTGAGCAGGGCGGGCGCCGAGGGATTGGCCACGTTGAAAAGCGAGACGGCCACGCGACCCGTTTCGACGCCAACGGTCACCAACCGGTCACCGAGCGGTTGGATGAACGTGGACCAGCCCGGCACGTCGACGCTCCCGGCGATGTGCGGTTTCGTCGGGTCGGCCAGGTCCACGACCCAAAGCGGGTCAATCTGGAAGAAAGTGACGACGTATGCGCGGTCCCCGTCGAATCGCGACCCGTGCAATTGCTCGCCGGCGCCCAACTCCAGCTCGGCGAGCTTGCTCGCGCCGGCAGGCCCGGCCGAGCGCGGGTCAGGCAGGCGAAACGTTTCCAGTTTCGTGGTCACGCGCCGGTTGGAAGTCGACCTCCAGTCTTCCGAAATCGATGTGAAGATGCCGCCTTCCCAGCGGAGTTTGAACTTGTCGCGCACGCGGCCTGCCGTGCGGATGGATTCGTAGGCGTGCAGGGTTCCGTCGGGTTGCGTGATGTCGATGCTGTGTACGATGGATTGCCACCAGTTCCCCAGGTCCTGCGTCACGACAAACAGCAGCACATCGGTCGCGCTGACGACGTTGCCATAGCCCGAATACCAAAGCGTGTCGCGGGCGACCGGTGCCGCGGGGTTCGACAGATCGAAGGAGGAAACCAGCGTGCCCCATTCCCAGGCCGAGTTGGTGCTGTTGACGATGGGGCGCAGGGATTGCGATGCCACATAGAGCGTCGTGCCCACCAACCGGCTTTCGATGATGTAACCCTTCACCGGCAGCCGGGCGACGACCGAGGGCGTGCCGGAATTGTCGGCCGCAATGACGACCTGGCTTTCGTCACTCGAACAGCCATTGCGCGCCAGCAGCACGACATGGCTGGCGCCGAGCAAGTACATGTCTTCGCCCGCCGCGGGCAGCTCGAGCGTGCCGCGAACGGTCGCGGCATCCGGGTGGCTGATGTCGATGACTTGCAGGCCGCGCAACTGGTTGAAGAAGTAGAGCGTCTGCCCGCGAATCTTCCAGATGTCCGATTCGACGACCTCGCGGGACGGACCTTGGTTTTGGCCAGGCGGCGTTGCACCAGGGCCAAGCATGTCCATGCCCCCTGCGCCGGCCGGACCGGGTCCGCCAGCGGCGGCGCCGAAGAATTGATTCGTACCCGCGAAAAACGACGCGGGCAGCGACTCCGTGGCGTCGGCGCGCACACGCAGGACTTCGAACGGCCGCGAACGCGGCAGCGTGAACGTGAGCGTGCCGCCGGCGCCGTCGAGCCGCGCCACGGCGCGCGGTTCCCACGAGCCGGCGCCAAGCCGGTCGCGACATTCGAGCGTCACTTTGCGCACATTGGACGGCACTTGCACCGTGGCGCAAATGTTCGTGCCGTCGATGCGGACGGACGAGATGGTGGGAGTGGTCGTTTGCGAAAAAACCGTCGTGCAAGCCAGGAGGACCGCAGCGGACGCCCAGCGCTTGCGCGACCCGGATGAAAAGAGGCAGGTCGTCTTCATACGAATGCGATGGAATTGTCAGCCTCAATTGAAGGCTGCGACGCCGCGGCTGTCAAGGCTTCGGGACTGGGTAATTAACCGGAGGGAGCGCATCTTGATACCCCCCCGATTTCTCCCTCTCCCCGCGAGGAACAAGCTGGGAGAAACTGAGAGCGGGCTGGCACCTGTTTGGCGTAGCTGCGACCGTGAGGTCGCGGGAAGTGAGCCCAAGGGGTTCGGTTGCTGAAATACGTACCCGGGTTGACCGCGTTCACTGTCACACCGCCGCTGCCGCGGCGGGTTGTTGCGTCGATTTGGATTCCGCGGGCTTGGGCTTGTAAACGGAGAAGGCGAGCAGGCCCAGGAGCACGCCGTGAACAAGGCCGGCGACGACCCACTTGGCGACCAGGCTCGGCGGCAGCGGCATCACCACGTAGTTGATGATACTGATGGATTGGCTGAACAAGGCCATCAGGACGCCGAAGGCGCAGGCGCAACCGGCGCACCGCTTCTCGGCAAAGCCCGCGGCCCAGATGCAGGCGAACGTCGACGAAAAAATAAACTGACCCAGCAGCATCCAGACGAACCGCGCCTGCATTTCCGGTTCCGACCGCCACAAGCTCATCGTTTCCTTGTACGTGCTCTGCAACCACAGGCCGTGAATCAAGAAGTTCATGAAGAAGTTGGCGACGAACAGAACAAGGATGGAGAGGAGGAGCCGCTTGGTGTTCATGCGCGGAGACTTTCATGGCCGGCCCACGCCCGCAACACTGCAAATCCATGGGTAGTTAACCCATCCGCTGTCGATTGTGAGGACTGCCCCCTCCTTCGTTCGCGGACCGCGGGCGCGGGGCAGTCAGTTCACTGAGTCCAATCACCATTCTGGATCAATCATCGCCAGCGGCACCCGGATCGCCTTGGGTCGGTAATAGTCGGGGTTCATCCGACCCTTGACGCAATTGGTCAGGCACGGTTCGTAGCCGTTGATCGAGTAGGTGACAAGCAGGCCGGCCTTCTCATCGAGGAACTCGGGGTGAGCCACCGGAAGGTAGAAGAAAGGATGATGGCCTTGCACCGTGTCATCCACGGTGAACACTTTTTTGCGCCGCGAGAACGGCCCGGTGGGCTGCTCGCTCGTGGACACGTAAATCTCCTTCCCATGGTCGCACCGGACGCTTAACTCGGCGCTCGTCAGCACGTACTTGTTTTTGACTTTGCACACGTGGAGCGACGGCGCCGCACCGCGCCCAATCACCGCCGCCTTGGTGACGGCTTCGACCCAGCTGTTCCCGTCCCAGTAAGTCCAATCGCCCCTGGGGTCCGCGGTCTTGAAGCGGGCGACGTAGACCCAGCTTTCCAATCCCACCAACTTGCTGCCGAACGCGTGAGCGTGGACGCCGTCGTTGTCCTTGACGAAGCCGCATCCGAAGTCGATGCCTTTGAAATCTGGGAGCGGGTCGTACCCCTCGATGCTCAGTTCGGGAAAGCGGAGCCTGGCCCAGGCGTGGCCGACGGTCTTGAAGCCGAGCCCGCCGCCCGGCTTCAGTTTCGTCAGGTAAACATAGACGGTGTGGCCCTCCTGAAAACCGTTGACCGGCCAGTACCAAAACGGCTCGCGGCCCGCGTAGCGAAAGAACGTGCGGTTGGAGGCGTTGGAGTGAACGAGTGTGCGCGCGCTCCGAAGATCCGATTTGGGATGGACCAAGGCGGTGTTGCGCACCTGGAACAGGCAGGGAACCGTGCCCGTTTTCGCATCGAACGTGTCGACGAAGCTATCGCCAAAAAGCCACAACACGCGTCCATCCGATAGCGGAATCGACATCGCCCCATCCCCAGCCACCCAGCCGTTCGTCCGGCGAAAGAACTCGGTAAGTGCAGCATCCTTGTGGACTTGCTCGCGGGGTTTGCCCGGTTCGGCGCCTGAACCGGTCGCGCCGGACACCCAGAGGGTTATCAAGGAAACTACAAGCCATGCGCGTGCGTCGATCGGTGGCGTAGTGATACCCATCTTATAGAGTTTGCCAAAAGTCATTTCCGATTGGTGGGGCTGCGCTGCCGCGCAGCCTCGCACGACCGGCAGGTCGCGCGCCACCAATCGGAAATGGATTTTGGCATCTTAGGTAAGCGCGAGGGCTGTCAGTCCAGCTTCGGCCGGTCCTTGCGCCATTGCGTGGCCTGCTCGTAAGCGTGTGCCACGCGGAGCATGGTCGCTTCGCCAAACGGTTTGCCCAGGACCTGCAAGCCGATGGGGAGCTTGGGATTCGTCGTGAAGCCGCACGGCAAACTCACTCCGCAAATGCCAGCCAGGTTGCAGGAAATCGTGAAGATGTCCGACAAATACATCTGCATTGGATCCTCGGTTTTCTCGCCGGCTTTGAAGGCAGCCGTCGGCGACGTCGGTGTGACGATGGCGTCGACTGTCTCGAAGGCCTTCAAAAAGTCCTGCCGGATGAGCGTGCGCACCTTTTGCGCGCGGAGGTAGTAGGCGTCGTAGTAGCCGCTGCTCAACACGTAGGTTCCCAGAATAATGCGCCGTTTCACCTCGGCGCCGAAGCCCGCGCCGCGCGTTTTCGTGTAAAGCGCAATCGGGTCCGCGCCGTCGACCCTCAGGCCGTAGCGGATGCCGTCGAAGCGCGCCAGGTTCGCCGACGCTTCCGCGGTCGCCACGATGTAGTACGTCGCCACGGCGTACTCGGTATGGGGCAGGGAAATGTCGACGATTTCGGCGCCGAGCTTTTCCAGTTGTTTCACGGCCGCCTGCACTGCGGCGTTGACTTCGGGATCGATGCCCCGGATGAAGTATTCCTTGGGCAAACCCAGCCGCAGGCCCTTGACGCTTTCTGCGAGCGCAGCGGCGTAATCCGGCACGGGCGCGTCGACACTGGTTGAATCGCGGGGATCGTGGCCGCTGATGACTCGCAGGAGGGTGGCAGCGTCGCGCACGTCCTTGGTTAACGGTCCAACCTGGTCCAGCGACGACGCGAAGGCCACAAGGCCGTACCGGGAAACGCGCCCGTAAGTGGGCTTCATCCCGACACATCCGCACAGCGCCGCGGGCTGACGAATGGAGCCGCCGGTGTCGGTGCCCAACGCCGCGACGCATTCATCGGCCGCGACCGCCGCCGCCGAACCGCCCGAGGAACCGCCAGCAATGCGCGACGTGTCCCACGGATTGCGCGTGGTGAAGTAGGCCGAATTCTCGGTCGAACTGCCCATCGCAAATTCGTCCATGTTCAGCCGTCCGAACAGCACCGCGCCAGCGGCCTTAAGCTTCTCAACGACTGTCGCGTCGTAGGGCGAGATGAAGCCGGCGAGAACCTTCGACGCGCAACCAAGTGGGTGGCCCTTGACGGCCAGAATGTCCTTCAAAGCGATCGGCACGCCTAGCAACGGCTGTTGGACGTGCGTTGCGCCCTGCGCCAAAGCCTTATCGGCAGCGGCGGCTTGGGCCAAGGCGTCCTCGGCGTCGTGGCTCAGAAAGGCCTGCACGCGACCATCGACGCGATGGACTTGATCGAGGCAGGCTTGCATGACTTCGCGAGCGGAGATCTCGCGCTTGGCCAGCCGCGCGGTCAGTTCGCTATGGGTAAGTCGATTAAGCATGAACGTTGCGGAACAAGGTCGGCGCGGCGCACAGGCGGGGTGAGAATTTGTCCATTGGCAAGTGGGCCCGAGAGTTCCATGACCTCGAAGGATGTAATCACTCGACGATTTTTGGGACGATGAACAGCCCCCCCGCCTGGGCGGGAGCATTGCGGAGCGCCTCCTCGTTCGATAGCGAAGGTCGAATTCCGTCGGGGCGGGTCACGTTCACCATCGGCACTGCGTGGGCGGTCGGCTCCACGGCGCTGACGTCGACTTCGCGCAGCTTCTCGATGTAGCCGAGCACCTGGCCGAGTTGTGCGCCGAATTTGCGTTCTTCCTCCGGTGTAAGTCCAAGGCGGGCCAGATGGGCCACATACTTCACGTCGATGTCCGTTGAAGGCATGGCGCGAAGAGTAGAAGCCCGACCGGGAAGTTCAACGCCCAACTTTGATTTCACCTCCGACGAACGTTCCACCCGGATTGGGCATTGAACAGGAGATAACAGAGGAAACAGAGAATACAGACCCTCGACGCCAGACAAGGCCGCGCTTCGCTTTCATTGACTCTGCTTCCTCCGTTTCCTCCTGTTCAAAACGAGCTCGCTGTCAAAATTGCTAGCGGGCTTTGGCAACGGTTCCCAGCGGCAGTTTCAACTGCGCCGTGAACGCCAATTCTGGATCGCCACGACGCAACAGCGACTCAGCCAGCACGCGCAGGGAAGGCTGGAGCTTGTGACGGGAGGTGGCGCCGTTCAGGGTCAGTGTGATGGGCTTGTTGAAGTCCATGAGACGGCTGTCGAGCAGCACGCTCGCAGAAGCCACGTTGGTGCTGGTGGCGAGCGTCAGGTGATTGTTTTGGCAGAGTGCGTCGATGGAGCATTTCTTTGCGGGCGCGTCGGTCCGGAGCCAGAAGAAGTCCTTGATGACCTTGTCCGTCATGAGCCACGTCAACTCGCGCGGGACTGGATTGCGCACTGCGGGATACATCGCGGTGATGTTGTCGCGGTCGGGAAGTCCGGTGTGGCCATTGCCGGCGATGATGTCGACCCGCACCGGGTAGACGTCGGTCCGATCCCCGCGGAGTTTTGCGACGGCCCCGGCAAACTTGTTGTCACGCTCGAACCGGCCGAACATCGTGTCCTTCTCGCCCACCATGCACGTGAAAATCGTGTTGCGAAGTGTCACGGCGGTGGTTTCACCGTCGGTCGGCGCGGCGGCGCTGGCATGGATCGCCGCGAAGTGGTCGGGCATTTTGGGTCCGATGGCAAACGCGCCGTAGCCGCCGTGCGAGTAGCCCATGATGAAGACCTTGTTGGGATCGACGTCACCGAATAGCCGGAATTGGCGCGTGAGATTCGCGATGAGGGGGTAAACGTAGGTGTCGTAGAAACCGTTCCAGGAGTCATTGGGCGCCCGGAGCGCGACATAGAGGTAGCCGCCGGCCTCTGGGTGGTCGCGATAATAAATCTGCATGTGCTTCCACTGACTATCGTTGACCTCTTTGGGCGTGTTGCCGCCGCCATGCATCGCGATGAACAACGCCCAGCCATGGGTCGGGCGCGTGCCAACGGTCTTCACGGTGTACGGGCTGAGATGCTTTTCGAACCGCACCTGCCGCGCGTCGAAGTCCTGCTTGAGGGCGTCGTGAATGGGCGCGGCGCGAAAGGCGTCCCAGGCGGCGCGTCGAACAGCGGGCTCATTGTTCCGAAGCAACTTCTCGAGGCTGCCGGAGAATCTCCACGTCGCCTGCTGGTTCGTTGGCGCCGCGAAGAATTCGGTGAAGGCTTTGCGCAGCTTCGCTTCGTCCTTGGCCTGGAGAGGAGTCGTCACCGGTTGCGGCGCATACCGGGCCTGCGCGGGCAATGAATAGGAATAGCCTTCGCGAGGCACGGGAACGACTGCCTCTTGCCCGAAGGCGCCAAGTGGCAGCATGACGACGAACGTGGCAATCCAGGATCGAGGGTTCACGCCGCAAAGAGTAATCGCACGCATGCGGTTAGACTGGTTGCCAAAAGTCATTTCCGATTGGTGGCGCACGACCTGCCGGTCGTGCGAGGCTGCGCGGCAACGCAGCCCCACCAATCGGAAATGACTTTTGGCAAACTCTATAGAAAGAAAAAGCGTTGGCGAGGATTTCCGGTGCCGATGAACGAAGCCGCTCACGCGATTGTGGCGGCGGTCTATGACCGCCGAATTCCCCAGAGATCCAAGGAACGCGGCGCTCGCAGAGCACAGCTACAGGACTTTTGCAGAGGTCTCCAATGGCGATGAACCGAGCTAAACCCCGATCAACATTCGCGGCACTTCCTTGCGCTCGATCGGTTCTCCCAGACCCAACGGGAAACTTTCCGTCAGCGCGTCCGGGTCCACGTAGGTGCCGAACATCCGGTCCCAGAGCGAGAACGTGGTGCCGAGGTTCATGCCCTGGTGTTCGGAGGCCGAATGATGGACGCGATGATATTGCGGCGTGATGAAGATGTGTTTGAGCCAGCCAATGTTGGCCTTCACGTTGGTGTGTTCCCAGAACTGGATGAACATCGCGATGGAATAGGCCGCGCCGGCCTCCAGCGGGCTCATGTGGAACAACTGCATCGGGATGACGGTCTGCGGGATGTTGTAAAGCAAGGAGTGCAGGAAGCTGGTGCGGAAGCCCGCGAACCAGTACATCTGCTCGATCGAGTGGTGCCACTTGTGCGTGCGCCACAGAAAACCGTACTGGTGTTGCGCCCGGTGAATCCAGTAGATGATGAAATCCACGATCACGAGCGCCGCCGCAATCTTGAGCCAACTGGGCCAGGCGCGGATGTAATCCAGCGAATCCAGCACGAAGCCGGGAGACACCGAGTCCACCATGGCGTCCACGGTGCGGCGGGACAACCGGTTCATCAGGACCGCCAGGGTGAAGGAGAGCAGGTCCAGCTTGAGGTCCGCCAGGTAATTGACGGCTCGGGCGGGCCGCAGGCGCTCCCATGCTCCGAAGGCGAGCACGAGCATGAAGAAGCTCGCGATTTCCCAGTCCCAGGCGCTCTCGAACATAGCTTGGCGTGCCATTCGACTTCAGAGGGGCTGAACAGCGGCACAGGTCCGCAATGGACCGGCGCGCGGTTTCCAGCTTGTTCCCGCGGAAGCGACCTCCCTGTTTCGACCAAATTCGGCGGAACTTTTCAAGCTTTAGCGTGGGTGGCACAGGCGAACGGGAGCATCTGATTTTGCAAGGGCCCAACAATGGGTGTTCTCACCCCTCACCCCGGCCCTCTCCCCGTTAAGGGGAGAGAATCCTCCGGACTTTGTGCGCGCATTGCGCCCCGTAACCTCACGAGAGCTCTTTTGGCCGGCTTGGACCACAAAAGGATG